>JACKZZ010020772.1_pt1 | contig 28123 bp, 18 predicted proteins | sample 8027871 | NCBI WGS metagenome assembly JACKZZ01 (sample SAMN15724774, study PRJNA655200) | protist metagenome | isolation source: fluorescence activated cell sorting (FACS) single amplified genomes of... | place: USA: West Boothbay Harbor, Gulf of Maine | collected 2000-07-19
AATCTCCGTCTTCAGCTTGTCCCGCAATTGCAACTCATTCTCCGCTTGTTCAGCAATAGCCGCACTACGCTCTCTCTTGATATCGCTCTTGACTTCACCGATCCTTTCCTCTAACATAGTGAAATAATTAACAGAGTAGAGACGTTCCTGGCAGACCGAACTTTAGAATGTGCGGGAAGCAACATTCGTGGCGTGGTGTGTTAACACAGGGTAACCACCGGTGGTAGTCCCACACACCCGCTCGACCAACCATCGGGTATACTCTGCGCACCTAAAAGAAGGAGTGGAGAGTGCTGGAATCATGTACACTGCGACCAACTGTACACGGTTCCAGGATTTAGTCGATTGAAACAGGATGAATCGTCAGGACTAGTTTGACACTAATTTCAAATAGTCTTGACACCTTCAAAATGTCCGCGAGTCAAGGCTACGCAGGACATACCCCAACCCCATCCCTATATGGATCAGCGCAGGTATGGGGTGATCCTTATATTCAATCGTCCCAATGCAGTACCTTCTGCTCCTCTTCATCTTAAGCTTCACCGAACACTCGCCGTCATGGCTCTCAGGGAGAGTATTTCTGTTCAACTAGACTAGACGTGTTAACGTCGCTTCCAGGGCTCCATTCACTTTACCTTCGTCTCTTCTTCTTCAAGTTTCTACTTAAGTGCTGCACCTAAGTTCTACTTATCCTTATCTAATCTACTACGGATCTCGTCCATTCTATTCTCATCGTCTAGTCTTTGGAATGATCAACATTAGCCTTGCTTATCTAAAAAGAAAGGGCGTCTACTCTTCCCTATATGTTACCTACTCATGCCCTAGTTACGGGAAGGGCTCCATGCTTGGATTTCAGAGTTCTGATACTCATGAGTAATCCGAACATGGGCTCTACGTCTTTCTCTATCTTCACTATTATCATCTAAGTGTGTCGGATTCTGAGTCACGGAAGAAACCTTCTCTCAGAATTTTCTTCTCATGTTCATCGGCATTCTGATGTTTAATCTTAAAGGCATCAGTAGGTTTCTCCCGCCATTCGACGTCATCTACGACATTAGGGATAACTAGTTGTCTTCCTGTCTGCTTACAGATGTATTCTTCATCATCTTCGATACCAGAGCCGAAGCCTGGGTCATCATCCGAGTCAAAGTCTTCGTCTAAGTAACCCGGAAAACCCGCATTACGTGCCGCTATAGTAGCAGCTGGCGGTAACATCTCGATAGGGAAGACTGTTCTCTGAAAACTATAGTTACTGAACATCTTGAATTTTCTAGTCATCCCCTCCCTTGCTTTCGGGTACGTCCATCCCTAGGATCTGTACCACCTCTTGAAACTGAATTTTTCTTCATACTTTTGAGCTAGAAGTGCTCCTATACAGTTGATAGTGACCCGGGGACTGTGCGGCCAGTAACCGCCAGCCCTCATCTCTTCACAGATTCTCACTTTGTCTACCGGGAATACTGGAAAACGTAATCCATGCAGTAGGCAGAAAGATTTCTCAACATAAGGGTTACCATCGGCGTCTAGATAGGCTTGTGTACAGCCGCACTTCACAGTACTTGCTCTGCTGCGATCATGCGGCAGGTGCTTAAAGGCTTGAACCTGTATTCGAACTTCGCCATTCTCGAGTACTGCTACATCAGTAGGCTTAATTGATAGTAGACTGGAAAGTCTGACTCCTAATGTCATCATAAGACAGACGCATGCCCTCGTGTAGGGCGAAAAGTTAGCGTAGGCGGCCCAAGGGAGGACAGGGGCCTGCTTAGGAGAGTTATGGATACTTGATCTCTTGATTTGTTCCCAGAACTCAAGAGATTTGATCAGACAATCGTGTATTGTCCAGATTTCCATAATCTTACAAAACTATCGGATTGTCGTCAAGTAATTTGATAAAGACTACCAATCACACCCACTTTCGGCCATGAGCAGCCCCCATGACCTCCAGTGAAAGATAGACATATGGCGCATATCCCTACTAGATGCTGAAAATTCTAAAAAGTTCAACGCACCTCTCATATGAGACTTCTTGTTGCTCAAGGTACCAGGCGCATAAGACGACGGTGAGAAAACGTCGTAAAACATAGGGTGTGGGAGCGCTAAAGTCGGCTTCCCCAGTGACCCTTCACCTTCTTCTTTCTTCCTAACAGCATCCCTCATGTTAAAGAGGAACTTTGTGTCGTGTATTGCCATCCTTCTACGGCCCGTCATGCCTCTTCCCCCATCAACTGAAGCCCTTGCTACTAATGGTACTTCTCCATTCTCCAGGGTCGCTAATTCCGGGTAGCGCCGCAAAATGACTTCCATCGTTGAAGTCTTCGTCCTGACATTGTTCTCTGAGAGGAAACTGTTCACCGAGACGGTTTCCTACTCATTGTACAGGTTATCGTCTAGGTTACCTAGCTAGGCAGATGACCCTGGAACTCTTGAATTCTGCTTGAAGGGAAAATCGTCATATAATGTCCCTTTCTTTTCCTGCGTATTCTTAGTGTCGAGTCTACTCCTTCGCTTCTTATCCTTCATCTTCTTATCCTGCCTCTCCGCTAATTCTCTTCTCTGTTGCGCGGTAGCTGCTTGCATCGTTGATGGCTTCACTTCCTTCACCTGATTCCTACTATAAATTAGATATGTTCTAACTTCTTCAGTACTTTAAAGACTCATCCTACTCAGAAACTCCTTGTCCTACTCCCATATACTCCTAGCTATAGTACTACTACTACTACTAGATCTTTCAGACTTCTTGTTCTAATCTTCTTCCTAATTTACGAACCTACCGGGACCTGTCATCATAGATGTTGTTATTGGATTTCACTACTTGAGCCTGGTGATGTGAATCATATTTAAGCGGGTCTAGCCCAAAACCTCTTAGTAGTCTTTATCCAAAGGAATCATAATCACCTAAACTCAACTTTCCACTTCGACAGGAAAAGTGATCTTCGACAGGTTACACGAGAGTCGTCATAGGTACTCCAATTTTCTTCGACGGAAAAACATATATTATCCGAAAGATCAAAAATTTTAGAAACAAATTTTTCGATAGCTCAACCTTCTGTTAAAATGATCATCGACGGATTGAGGGTAAGAACACATTCTCTCCGGAAACTTCCTTGATTCAGTCTGCAATACTTCCTCTCTCTGATCCCAGCCAAAGAGGTGAAGAAGAGGTTTCCAAGTAGTTACGCCAGGGTTCCCAGACCCGGCATGACTTACTTTCAGGAAACATCCTCCAAGTTTTCTTCTGGATTTTACTCCTAGGATTCACTTCTCCAGACAGATTTTACTCGCCTACCCGAGTATTAGGTCAGTAATAGTCCTCGTATTACTAATTCGTCACAAGGTTAATCACGGGATTACACGCTCGTGGCCAATATTATTCTCGAGTTTGGCCGCTTGGGTGCAAGGTAGTATCACAAACTTCTCTACTGAAAACCTACTTGCTGAGATCTCTGTGATCCCTATTACTCATGGACTTAACTGTCGGTCTCCCAGGAGAAATCTTCAACAAATGTAAAAGTTGTAACTTATGAAAGCTGACCTGCCACCCTATCACCTCAAAGGTTACTACTACTCTACCTTATCGGCACAGTGGAGGTGTCACTCCTCAGCCTTAGACAATCTTATGTCGAACCAACCTCCAGGGATCGTAGCCACCTCCCTAGGTTCTTCTTAGAAAGATTTCCTTGTCATCTAACTCAATAGCTCCTCTTAAAGTCTTACTCAGTTATTGCTTTCGTCTTAAACTTCTTAAAATCTATCGCCAACGTCCTTCATGTCAGTACTCAATCGTCGTAAAAGTAATCTTCTCGTCTAATGTCCCTGTCGGTTTCTTGTTTGAAAAGCTCTCTTTCTACAAGATACTACCATTATCGTAGTAATAGACAACTCTAACTTCGTGCTTCTAAAGGGGTTTCGTAAAAAGTGGAGTTCTAAGTCGTAAACCTCATCTTCTGTAAAACCTCGCTTTCTCCCAAGTTGGAGATAAAGGAGGATAGAGCTTTCCCAAAATTCTAGAGTCTAAGTACAAATCACACTATCCCCAAACTAAAACGTCCCATTCCAGAACTTCCTACTCTCTATACCTTAAGTATTCCTCCTCAGAATCAGGGTGCAGGCTCTTCTATTACCCCATTCCCGTCATCTTTGACTTTAAGAGGCATATTCCTACTCTGTGCCCATCCACAGAACTTACCCCATAGTCTCTTCCTTTCTACGGGCCATGCTTCGACAGTGGAGTCCTCTAACGGCTTAAAGTAGAACTGCCACCTGTTACTCTTGTCTTGTAGTCCGTGCCCGAAAGGGCAACCAGCAGTAGAGCAGTTCATACCGTTGGGCCCTTGGGCGCAAGTTATCTTATTCTTATACTTGGCTGGGACGGCTTGAGACAACTCTATTGCTTGAGCCTCAGAGACTCTCATTGAAGGATCTGAGTTTGGAGGAGATCCAAAACCATTACCCATACCATTCGAACTAAAACCGGCTGGATACCCCCCTCCACCTTTACCGTTACGCTTTCCCTTACCATTGAAAGGCTGGTTGGTGTTGTTGGTATCAAAGTTCTGATAAGGGTTCTGATGGTATTGCCCTCCTGGCTGATACCCAAAGGGTGAGTTAGTCTGATTCAGAGTATCTGATGTATGATCAGGATTATCCTTAAACGGATTATTCTGTACACCCTTGGTGTTGGGGTTACCGCCACCTTTCCCCTTTGAGTCTATACCTTTTGTATTTACTCCTTTAGGGATTTTCTTCTTATTCTTACTCTCCTCAGGAGCTTGTTCTGCTGGTAATTTCGACTGCTCATCACTACTCTTATCATGTAAACCCTTATCATGAAAGAACGGATTTAAAGCTTCCCTTTCGGTAACTTCTAACAAACTAGCGAAACCTGTGACCTGCTGGAATACGCGAATAGATGTGACTGCAGCTAGTTCACATCTATTCTTTATACGCATGACAACAGTATCTAGGAAAACATCCCAAGAATGTACCGCCTCGGGAGGGGTATCGATTAAATATCTTAAGAGTATTCCTAGAACATGTCTAGGGTCCTTTCTCCTAAGAGTTGCCCTTCCGAAATTTGAAATATTGCCTAAACACTTAAGTATTTCCATTGTTACTTTAGTATTTAGTTGTATACCTACATGTACACAATTAAAGCACTCCTTAAAAATCTGCGAAAAGGTGTTACTGAAACTCCGAGTAACCCCCCAGGTAGATGACTTCTGAATACAGAGACGAAGCTGTCCGTCAGTCAGCTTTTCACAAGTACGATTTGAGCGTAAGTCAGCAATGACCTGGTGGATAGTGTTAGCGAGGACACGTTCTTCTTTGTCTAGGTAAAAGACAGGGGCCGAGAATTCAGCTACATTCTCTTTTAACTCCCCCACTAACTTTCCCATTAGGTCTCCACTGCCTGGAACTGAAACCATCGTTGTACCCAACGATGGTTTCATTAAGTTTTCGATCTTAGCATCTATAGAAAGGAAAACCCCCGCTTGACAGTCAATATCATATTGACTAAAAAGGGCTAAGTCAAGAGATTGACAGGAAGTCACATCACGGAGTCTCCTTGCCAAAAGATTCGAAAATTCGTAAAAACATTTATTAACTGTTTTCTTCGTACTTGAATTTGAAAAGCTCGTAACCTTCTTATTCACTAATCGCATTAGTGTCTCAGATGGGATACGGTCTTTTCTAAAAACTGCCAATAACATAAAATAAAGGCGTGACGCGTCTGGATCACGTCCTTTATATTCGTCCCAAAAAGGGTGATGAAGAGGAAAATCACGATTTTCGATCACTGAGGCGTGCTTACCTGCATACAAGTCACCAATTTCAGAATCTGATGAGAATTCTGTGGAGTCATCATCATCCTCGTCTGAAAGTTGATGGGCCCTGCTATTTCTTGCAGTACTCCTGCCACTCCTGCGATGCTTCTTTTTTCCTTTCTTCGATTTCTTATTCTTCATCTGACGCTTCTTTTCAAGATTCGCACGCCATCTGCCAAAACCATCTTCTTGCTCACCAGCTATACTACCCGTTCTGTTACGACCGAAGCCTTTATCGTACCCTTCAGAGTTCCCGCCATTCCTACCTCGTTCGAGTCTTATTCTCTCGTCCTCTTCTCGTTTCATGTAAATGTCACGTCTGTTCCTAAGTACGAACATTCTCGTGGCATCAGATAGTTCGTCTTCGCTGGCATGAGGCGACAATAAACCATAGTCAAAGATGTCAGACCCTGCGTCACTCGCAGGGCCTGACATCCTGTGACTTCCCTCCCTTTGTTTGGATCCGAAGAATTCACCTTCGGATCCGTCCTCGTCTTCCTCATCCATAGCGTTCAGAGACTCCCTGTCTGATCGCCTTCCAGATAATGTCCTAGTTGCTCTACTTCCTCCTAGGCCAAAATTAATACTATCGACATTACTAATAGACCCCGAGAAGTGAGAAAGGGACGACATCGGCGAGGCTTGGGCTGTGCTACTCCTAGCGTGATGTTCCTTGTCAGGATTTAACTTATCCTTCCTGCTAAGGACAGTTAGTGATCCTTCCTTAGCTTTTTCTTCTAAGCTTTTCTGAGCTTCTCCTCTACTCTTGTTGTCACTACTCATCAGCGAGCTCCTCTCCTGATTAGCCCTACTCTTCATCTTCGCCTTCAGAATCATTTCCTCCTTCTTTCGAATGTAGTGATCGTTCATCGCTTTCGCTTTACCAGTACTAAGATGGCTCTTCATATATTCTGTCATACTCATGGGTTTTCTAGAATTAGCCATCTGTTGGCGATCTAGTAGGCTTTCGTCATAGGTTTTGACGGAGCTGTTGTCAATCAGTGACCTATGAGTACTCGACGATGAACTAGCCCCTATGTTCATCATTCCCCCATAGCTGCCCTCGTTAATCTTTCTTCTCTTCATATAATCTACTACATCTTGAGGCGGGGCTTTGTTGATGAAATTCGGTTCATGGTACAGGTTTTTACGTGAAAGATCTCGTAATTTGGCGTCTGATATTCCATCATCCCTCCGTTTTTGTGGCATATTAACAGTTGATGTCCGTCTATCGGCTGAACTTGCCCAGGCATCTTCCATTAGTCCTTCTTCAGGTTTCAGTGCTATCCTATGATTGTCGTGACTACTGTCATCTGTTCCGGGGAAATTTTCGCAGTCTAACTGACCGGAACTACTTCGATTACTGCTAATAGTCTTATCGTTCTTAAAGTCATCTCTACTACTCCTCAAACTACCCCTACTACTCTTCTTCTCCAATACTTCTATTTTGATGTCCCTTAATTCAACTTCACGGCACAAGTCCGTTCTCTTCTTGGAAAGTCCTTCTATTTCTTTCTTATGAGACTCTACTTCAGCTTCAAGATACTGGATATGCGCATGGGCTTTGTTGATTTCCTCCAGCATTTCTCGAGTGGCTGTAGCTTCCTGGTCTTGCAGAACTGAAGCCTGCTGCTCCATTAGGGTTATGTTGTGTTGCGCCTCTTCGCACATCGTCCTAGCTTGCCTTTCAGAGTTCTTCAGCTCGGTCATTCTTTTCTTATTTTCACCGACAATTTTCTGAAAGGTCTCCATACATGAACCTTTGACCGACGATTCGAGTTGGGTATAGAATACCCTACTCTCGTTACCGGTCATAAGTTTTATGTACTGTTCTGCCTCTTTCATAGCTGTTCCGACGCATTCAGATACTGCCAATCTCACGGTTGCAACCACCTGCCCCGAGGCTTCTACTACTGCTGCCTTTAGGTCATTGCTTCGGGAGTTCTGCTTGACAGATAGGGCCTGTGCTCCGTCTACAATTTTATTTAGTTCTAGTAATTTCTCCTTATCTGACAAGGCCGAAATATTAGAGGGCAGAACTAAACTATTACTACCTTCCTCTATTTTATTCACCTGCGTTTCGAGTTTGTCAATTACCGACTTAACATCAGACTCTGTCATATTAACAGTAGTAAAGGACTTCCTTTGTGCAACCTCCAAAGAGGTTGACATCATTTGCCGCCTGAGAATGACTCGTCGCAGATTCCGCGTGGCTAATTCCTTTACCTCGCTGGTTCTGGACAATATCATCTCCTGACATTCTGCAACCTGCTCTTTCGTCAACATCTTATGTTCGGCCTTAGCCTTGAGAACTTCCGTCACTATAGTGGGCCTAAAGGCCCCTGGTGCTGCAAATAACAGTTCTGTGCTACCGCAACCCCTTACTTCCGACAGTCTTAATGGGGAGAGTACGAAGTATTTACTATTGGTGTTATACTTATTGGTATACTCAGGACTTTTAATATAGTCAATCGGGTTCTGCTTTAATACCTCGATTGTCAACACTTCTTCTATAATAGCTACTGCTCTCCGTATACCAATATCGTCCTTCTCCTTTCTATTAGTGATGAGTTCATCTATGAGCTCCTTACTACTTCGGTGGCTCAGTGTGTCATTCAGTGGCAGTGCAACCATCACTTGTGATAGTAATGGAATTTTCTGCTTTAATGACAAACTATTCACTACTGAAAAATTCCATATGTCCTTGCTAACTTCTTCTATATTGTCGGGGAATTTAAACAGCATAGGGTCTAGCACTTGTTTGACAAGCTTCCGTTCAAAATTACCATATGCTGATGAGAGAGCTACTTGGGTCTTGAGGTTCCCTGAGACTTGGCGGTAGAGATTCTCATCAGGATCGAATCTAACAGCCAAGCAGAACTCAGACCACTTGGAAGTGGCTTCGCTTAGCAGTCTTTGTTCATCCTCATGAATTGCATCATCCGCTCTAGCACTGCTCATTCTAAATTCTGCTGCAAGGTTTTCCGACATTCTAAGGATTTTATTCGATGCTTTCGCAGAAGGTCCCCTCACGAATGTCGGTTGAATCAAGTGACTACTGCTGATCTTACGACCTGATAGAATGCTAACATCCCTGTGGATCCTGTCCTTAACATCTTGTGCTTCTTGCAAGCACAGATCAAGTCTCTTCTCATCGTCTAGCATAATTTCGGCCGCAGGGCCTGTAGTAGTAGCCAGACTCTTGATCAGATCAGCTATACCTACTTCCCCAACTGTCTCTTCTTTCTCTCCATCAACTGTAACTTTGTTACTAGGTACTCTTGCAGCCTTCAGGCCGACTTGTGCGGTCTTGGCCTGTTCACCTCTCGATTGTGACTGGTTATTAGTATCGGTCATAGATCCCTTACTAGAGTTCGAGTATCTCATTGTAGAAGCTTCCGGCCCAGGGCTTATCACACCATTACCCTGTTTACTCCCCGGTCCGGCAACACTCATAGCCTTGTTATTCTCCGGACTGCCAGCTGTATTCATCGTACCTCCAGCTACTGTTACAGAAGACGTCGGAGTCTTCCCAAAACCCGTCTGCTTCAAGTTTTCCGCCGCTACTTTGGTACTGAAACCGGCTAGATTCTTGAACTTCTTAGCATCAGCGTCTACATCGCCCATTTCGATATCGTGATCACTGCCGCTCGTTATCTTACTATATAGTTCACTATTCTGCTTCCTACTCAGATCAATACTCTTCTGAATATGTTCCGGCCTTACAGGTTCCGACTGGACTGAATCGCGGGATTTCATCTTACTGGCCTCTAGATTGCTGGAGGAGAAAGATGGGACTGACACTGACATTGCTGCCGAAGGTAGGCTACTTCTCGGCTTACTAGACAGACTGTCAGCATGGGCCCTCCCTTTATCAGTTGATTTCTTCTCATTTTCTTCATGGTTACTAGCCCTACTATTACCACCTTCAGAGATATTGGTAGTTTGACTAGTTGATTTTCCTGGTACCTGCATCTGACAGTCCTTACTCGGTTGTTCACTACTAGCCTTATCCTTTATCACGCTTCCGTGGAAAGTAGGATGGTAGATACCGGTACTGCTCTTAGTATCGTCCTGGGCATTTGTATCTCTCACTTTATCAGTTCCTTTCATAGCGTTCTCCGTCTTAGACTTTTCCTTCTGCTGCATTAATCTATTCTCCAACAACGTCTTATACTGTTGGGAAGATTCGAACTGACCAGAAGTCCTAAACGACTTCTGTAAGTTCAAACTCTTATCCCCTTCGCGATACTTCATCACTTCATCGGCTAGGCGGTTCAGATTCACATCGCCTGTCGCGAAAGTTCCCAACTCTTGCGGTGTCCTTGTCGGTGGCTGTAGTTTCGAGTAGGCATCTCCGCTGCTGTTCTTAGTTGCCGATATCGAGTCTTTGCTTACTACAGCCTTGGTCATACCTCCTTTCATCAAGGTGTCCTTAAAGGACATACCTCCCAGATGAGATCCCGGCCCTGGTCCCATCATATTCATCTGAGACTGTATACTACTCGGGTTCACAGGACTTGGAGCTGAATAATTATTACTGATATTGAGATTCCTATCCAGGTTGTAATTCTTACTGCTAGATGCTCCTTTTGTGAAGACTTCTGCTATAGCTGTCCCAAAGTCTTTACTGGGAGAGGCTTTACTGCCACTCTTCCCACTTCCTTTCATCGGCGCTGCGAACGACTTGGCGCCGGGACTCTGGTTTGCTGCTAGGCTGGGCAGGGTCAAACCACCAGTCAGTGGGGGAGGAAAAATCTGTTGCATCCCTTTTCCTACCGGCGTCATAGCTTTGGCCTTCGGTACCTCCTGCTTAGTTACTCTCGACCCTGCGTTATTCTTCGGTAACGCGCTAAGCTTGCCTTTCCCTTCCAACTTCTTGCTTGGTTCTGCTTTGCTTACCTGTTTGTTTGTACTCGTCATCCCAGAGAGCCCGGTAACAGGCTTCATGTTACTCACTACTGACTCCCTTGATCCTTGTGACAGTTTCGCCTTATCGTCATCGTCCCCTGATGCCGCAGACGAAGACGCACTACTGGAGTTCTTAGAAGAAGTTCTCTTCGCACGCGTAGTCGTCCCAGCCTTTACATCCTGCTTTTTCTTCTTATCACCATCTTTATTACCTTCACTTCCCTTCGATTTTCTCTTCGCTGCTGCTTTAGACGTCTCATCTGCACCACTATCCTTCTTCTGTACATCCATCACTCCACCCAATAGACCAGCTGTGTCCTTCTTCTGATCCTGACCGGAGTTTAGACTACTACGGGCCGAGTCCGAATTGCCCATCGAGATAGCCTCGAAGGGGTCCTGCAGATCGCTGCCCGTTGTCAACGCTTGTTGACACTGCTGTTCTACCTTAGTATCGGCGTCGGTAGTAACAGCCATGTTGGTTTTATCTTCAACGGGGTTCATCTTTGATCTTCTTTTCGCTTGAGTTTACTAAAACTGACTCAAACAATGGATTCTTCAACTTCAGACTTCACTTCACTTCTTCGACAACAACTTATTATCAGACTACTACTTAAGTTAGTCCTTCAGATTCTTCACTACGGATTTCACAACTCTAAAATCCTAATAACGATTACGTAAGACTTTTTAGGAAGTACAATAAAGTACTAACAGACGGTTACAACAACTGAGTTATAGACGAAAGTCTAGGCCTGCATGAGTGAGATTTAGCGAAAAAGGGGAAGTTAGACTAATCTTCAACTGGGGAAACTTCCGTATTATGAATCCACAGTGAGTCCTCCTTATAGCTACAATCTCCACATCAACTATTCTGCAACTTCGATACACGATCATTTTTCCAAATTGAGAGAAAAAGATCCTTTTTTAAGAGTTCAAAATCGTATAATTCTTCTCAACATCCTATTCATGACCTACATTCCTCCCTTTTTCTTAAAATCGTAGACTTTCGAGTGACTCCCAACGACGATGTCAAAACTACCGAAAACGATTACACACAGGAAGGAGTTCGAGATATCAAAATTCTATGGAACAGAAAGCGAAAGAATTTTGTGTTTGAACCTATATCACGTCTGTACTTTCATCACCTTATGGAATAGTATTTATCAAGTAACGCATCAGCCGAAACTTTCTCATTTCATCTACTTAGAGTAACGCATCGGCCGAGACTCTTATATATATCTGGTCGAGTAACGCATCAGCCGAGACTCAATGACCAATCCTTCAATCTGCTCTTCAATCTGCTCTACACCTTCATTCTGCTCTGCGTATAGGTCAATATTCCGGAGACGGCTTTCTGAGTAACGCATCAGCCGACTACTCAACGGCGGTCTCCGGAAGGTAAGACTTTATTGACCTATTTTATTTGTTCGGGCCTGCATCAGCCTAGGCCCGTTCTTCTCTTCTCTTCATCGGGACTGCATCAGCCTAGACCCGTTCTTCTTACTTCTCTACTTTTCGTCCTAATGACGAAATGGATCTCCGCGTCTCCAGAGGTGTCATACTCTCTTAGAGGCGCGGTGAACCAACCACAAGCAGTTAAACGTCTACTGTTCGTGGTTTTGTGGGTAAAACTTCCAACCATACCCCACCTTCTTAGAACGAAGGTGGATGCGATTCTACCACGACCCAGACGCACCTGTTCTGGAATTCATCGAATATACACTAGAACCGTCGTCCCGATATACAATTCGGATGACAACTATTCTAGCCCGATTGTCTTTTGGAATTTGGCCTTGTTAGGTCTGACTAAAAACAACACAGCTGTTCTGCTCAGCGATTGTCTTCAGCAGCCAGCCAGCGGTCCAGAGGGTATAAACCTCTGTTCCATCCAAAGACACGGTACTAGCTGACCTAGTAGTACATAGGACGGGTAGCCCGGGTATAGCAAAGGAAAGAATGTGAACAGCGATAATACGTCACGTATGGGACTAGCAGCACGGTACAATCATGATTAGATACAACACTACTTCAACGTACAAAACGGCTCTACGTATCGGATAAACACAGCATCAACAACGTTCACGTATCCTTACTGAACACAGGTAGACAGCAAGGGCCTTAGTGCCCTTAGGTCTTGTGTTTGCAGTCTCTCCAAAGCTAGCCCGCCAGGACGCCTCTAATATGTAAATTATTTCAGCTTCGCGACAAAATGACTCTGCTCGAACTTCCGATGCTGCTCGTTCCTTTCAATCGCTAAATCACTAGCCCGCTGCTCCTCCGCAACCAGACTCTTTTTGAGTTCGTTGCTGTTTTTCTGAAACTGGGCAAGGAGCTCCATCTTCAACCTATTGCGTTTCTCCTCGGCCTGGGTGTCAGCATCAGCTAATTGTTCATTCAGATTCTTCATAACGTCTTCCTGGAACCGGTTCTGATTCGCCAACTGCTGCTCGGAAAGAGCGTTTACTTGGCCCTCAAGATAGTTTTGGAGGTTCACCATGCGGTCCATGGTGTCTTGAATCTGAGAATCTATCTGCTGAGATAGACCTTCACGCACTCGCTCCTGCTCACTACCAAGCAACTCAGTGATCTTAGAATCTGCGTTTTCCCGATGAATATCCAGCTTCTTAGTCAAAATCACCTCGATTTTCTTGGCAAACTCAGATTCTTCAACATGGGCAACAAGGTCGTGCTTCATTTTCTCCACCTCGTCTTTAACAAGGCTTTGAACAGTTCCTTCAACCTTCTCCTGAATCATAGAGTTGCGTTCTTTCATCCTTTCGTCCATAGACCTAGAAAGGTTAGCCGTATCTAGAGAGAGTTTTTCCTTCAACCTCATCTTGAGTCTATCCCCAAACTACTCAAGCACATCCTCCTTCCTCAAATGCTGTTCCAAATGTTTCTGAACATGCTCTTTAACGTTCCCACCCAACGCCTCCTGAATTTGAATCCTCAAAGCTTCCTTCAGAGAGACTTTCAAGTGGGTTTCTAAGTCGCCAACATGCTCCTTCAACTGGGTTGACACATGGGACTTGAGGGCCTGGTTGACATCAGGTGAGAAGGTGAGAGTACCGTTTTCAGCTAGGAGGGTTTGGATATGGACCTGGGTCTGGGTGACTCTCTGAACGGGTGCAGCAGTGGTAGTTTGGTCAACAGAAGGAGTTTGGATTGCAGCAGGAGGAGCAGATTCAGTAACCGCAGCGCTAGAGCCCAAAGTAATTGCAGGTGCAGGAACACCACTGGCACCCACACTAGCCTTGGAAGGAGCAACAGAAACACTGGGTTGAGACATAGACTGACTCATAGACTGAATCAGCGCCTGGCTCTGCATCTTATTCGCAGCATCGATGAGTTTGTCCATACCAGAAACCATAGACCAATCGTCTTGTTTACGCTCTAACCTAGCAGCCATACCCTCAAGTCTCTCGCCAATCTCCAGGATACGCTGCTGAATCCGTCTCTCCATATCACTGCTGACGTTACCAGTAGTCGAGTTTATACTAACCTTAGAGCTTCTACTGTTATCTGAAATACTCTGTCTCAACAACCCCTCGCTCACCCTGGCAGCCACCTTGTGCTCTTGATTCGCGAGTTGAATCATAGCCTCAGTTTCCGCCCTGGCAGCCTGAAACCGGTTATCCAATCTAGAATCCATGATGTTTAGCCTAGAATCAAGTTTGTGCTCAAACTCACTAACATGCCTAATAGCGTTAGTCTCTTGCTTCAGATCCGCCCTCAACGCTTTCATGTTGTCCTTCTGAGTCTGTTCCAGCGCTAGGAACTTAGAGTCAATAAGGGTGGTGAGGAGGGTGTGAAGATTCTTATTGGCTAAAACAGAGGTAGACTGGAGTGCGTCATCAGCTGGAGACCGTGGCATCGGTGCATCCGTAACAATGATGTTTGGAGACAGAGCAGGCTGAAGCAACATAGAGGGGGGATAACTTGAGGTCCCATTCAATGTCATATCAGGAACAGGCTGAGGACCAGTTACCGGAGACCGTCCGAACACCGATACCGTATCAATGCTATTGATATGCGTCTCGATTCCAGAGGGGAACAACAGAGTATTCGGCCCCGGGTATACGTTGGGACTCGGCGGTTTCAACGACAATGGGGTAGTACCCGCGTTAGTGTTTTGATTCATGACAGAAACAGGACCAGACTGGATTGCACCCATAGTGCACGCCTCCTCGAATTTGAGTTCGGCTTTGGCAAGGGAGATTTGCTTTTGAATTCTTTCTTCGAAGTGGCGAAAGATCTTGTCCTCTAGGTGGGAAGAAACTTCGACTTGGACAGGGCCAGCAGAGGTGCGTGAAAGCGGATGGGCTTCGGGTTGGTTAGCAATTCCCAATGCCAAAACGATTTCTTCAACCCGCTCCACAAATTGATCGCTGTTGTTTACCCAATTCGCCATAGCCTGAGCTAGCTGTTCGTTAACCGGGCCGCCGATAATACCCTGAGGCTGAGTAGTGCCCCTGGTATCCCGCTTCCTAGAACCAGTAGCACTCATACCCGATGGCGGTCTTGAACTCATCATAGTACCGTGATTTGTTGGATTCAACGGGTTGGTAAACGCATCAACATCGTTGTTGGCACCAGAAATGGAAGTCTTATTGAAATTCGCGCCAGGATTAGAGTACTGACTCCTCTTCATCACCCCAGTTTGTACCACCTCATCAGTTACCGTAATAGGCGCGTCGTTGATACCACTAGCACCCTCCAACGGCCGCATAATATTCAAACAAGCTGGAGCACTCATCCTAACACCCAACAAATTAGGACTCACCAATCCAGGAATCTCTCCTTGGTTCACCATACCGCCCCCAGAGGGATTGTTGAGGAAAGTCGTCCCCAGAGGATCCCAAATAGTTGGGTACTGAGATCTAGCTTCCATACTCTGATACGCATTTCCAAACCTCGTTCGAGGGCTGTAGGCAGGCTGAGCGCTGTAAGAGTTGGAACTTTGGGAATTGTAGTTCATATTCGGCATGGTGTTGCCGCGGAAAGGAATAGGAGCTCCGCCCATTTGGTGAAACACCACGGGAAGGGGCGTGGAAGGGCCGTGATCGGGACCAGTAGAGGCATCAAAGGGGTTAGTACCATTGTTACCCATAGAAGGAAGAGGGGGCGGCAGAGAGCCCACCCTCGCGTTCACACCACCAGAATCAGCACCAAGCGTCCCACCAGCACCCAGTGATCCTGACCTAGTACCAGATGGTCCTAACTTTCTAACTCCGACATGCACACCCGGAAACACAAACTTCCCGCTCTTCTGAATCGTATTGTAAACCGAATTCAGCTTGAATTCACAACTGCTCATTCTCTCCGTAAAATCCGTAAAACTCGCATCAAAAACCTTGATTTTTTCGACAAACTCCTGCAATTTGGAATCGTGTCTGCTCATATGCTCCTTAAGCCGCTCGTCAAAGCTCTTATTGATCGTTTTTGCTTCCTTGATCTCAAATTCTACGGCAGACTCACAGCTCTTCATCCGTTGTTCCCAGTCAAGCATGCGCCTAGAACTGTCTAAGTGGCCCTGTTGAATCGTCTCAAACCGTTCGTCCCAGCCCTTGTTCTGACTCTGGAGAGACTCGAGGAATTCTTCCCTGAGAGAGTGATTCAAATCCTTACTCTTTACCATCTCTGCCCTTAATTTCTCGTCAGCTTCTTCTTTCATAATGGTGAATTTGGCCCACACCTCATCATGGTGTTTGTCAAACCGGCCCTTCAACTCTTCATGGGTCTCAATCTTTCCACTCAACTTTTCATCGAAAGATTTAAGACGATCCAGAGTATGCTCCCTGTGCCGTTCTCCCTGCCCGACGTGCTCTTTCACCAACCGATCCAGTTCTTCCATCTTCAGTTGGGAAGAAGTGTGTTTCTGCTCATGACCATCCCTCAGTTTCGCGAAGTCAGCGACGATTTCATCGGTATTGGAACTTCCTAAAGCCTTAAGCTGCTCCTCCACTCGCTCTCTATAGGATTCAAGCTCTTTCTCCTGCTTGGTATGGGTAGCGTTCAACCTCTCTACCATGAGGTGCAACTCTCTCTGCCCTCTTAGATGACTGTCTTCAATGGCTTTTCTCAACTCAACCTCACTATGCTCTGACTTTTCCTTCATTTTCAGAACTGAGTCGGCGTGGTCACCAAATAAGCGGTTTAACTCGTCGTGGTTGGCCTGAAAGTCGACCATAGACTTCGCTAGACCGTCGTTTAATTGATTCAACCTTAAATCATGGGAGTCATGCACCTGCTGAATCTGAGCGTGCTTCTCCTCCAACTCACGGTGTCTGGCTGAGAAACGCTCCCTGAGTTCGTCATGTCTAGAGAACAATTGGTCGTGTTTGTTGGTTAATTCGTCGTGGCGATCCTTCAAAGATTCGTGTTGCCCGGCTAGTTCTTGGTGAAGTTTAGCATTCTCGCCCATCTTAGCCTGCTTAACATTCAAGTCGTTCAAACTCGCAAGAAACTCTTGATGTTTCTCCTGAATCGCCCCGTGTCTAGCATCCAAATCGTGCTGTTGTTGCAAATGCAAAGCCTTCAATTCAGCGTGTTTCTCACTCAACTCACCGTGCCTACTCTCTATATTCGCCGCCCGCGAAGCCAATTCATCATGCCTCTCCGCATGCTTATTAGACTCCGTACTCTACTCCTGCAACAAACCCTCTAGATTCCCGTGCATCTCCTGTAACGACACGATCTTCCCGTTAAACTCCCCAGTCTTAAACACCAAATCTTTATGCCTTTTATCAAGACCAGACAACTTTCCATCCAAAGCACTATGCATTTCAGCCATCTTCTCGTGCTTGGCACCCAAAACCTCACTCGCACTCGACAAAGCCTTGTGCTTATCCTCCATAGCTTGGGATTGTGAAACCAGCCCTTGGTGGGATTTGTACATTTCACCCTGTTTAGAGGCGAAATCACCGATTCTAGAATCCACACCCTCTGCTAATGCGTCATGCTTTGCGAGAAGTTCTTGTTGCTGAGACGACATACCTTCCATAACACGGGAAGTTTCGAGATGTTTTTCATCCAGCTTGTGATGCTTCTCTAAAAGGGTCTCAAGCTTCTCCTGGGACTCTCTGTGGGAACCTTCTAGATCGGAGTGACGAGATTTTAGGTCGCTATGAGAATCCTCCAAGGATTTCTGCTTAGCGAGATGCCTTTCGTGTTTCCTCTCAGCTTCAGTCTTCATCTCAGAAAGAATTTCAGACATGTCATCCATCTTACTCGAATGAGCAGCGCTCTGATCACTCTGAGAAGACCTCAACTCGCCCTGCTTTCTAACCACGTCCTCATGTCTAGAAGCTAGTTCGCTGTGCTTATTCGCCAGCTCCCCATGCTTACTTTGCATTTCCTCATGCTGATTAGACAGTAAATCACACCTTTCCACCACCTTCCCCGAAACACCCTTCAACTCGTCAATATGTTGCTTATGAGCGTGTTGCTGGGCACCAAGGTCGTTCAACGTCGTCTCGATGATCTTGGTTGAATCAGCATTTACCAAAGCCAGTTCCTCATGGTGTTTCAAAAGTTCGGCATGGCGAGTAGCAAGCTCTTCGTGCTTCCCGCTCAACTCTGAATTGTAGGCATTCAATTCCTCGTACCTCCCAACTAAATCGTTATGAGCCGTCAGAAGCTGGCCGTGTTTACCGTCCATAGCCGCATGGTTTTCCTCTAGCATCCGGAATTTCTCCTCATGTAGTGGGGAAAGAGCCTCAAGATTGTCTTTCAGCGCATTTATTTTCTGGTCGAAACCGGGAAAGGAAATAGAGATCATCTCCTCGAATTTCTCATGCGTTACTGCATCAGCTTCGTTCTGTTTTCTGGTTAACTCAGCGACGATTTCCTGCACAACAGTTTGGTCTTCAATAATCTTCTGGACTAGGGATTCAAGTTCAATCTCTTTACCTTCGAGGGAGTTGTGTCTACCCATTAACACCTCTAAACTAGATTCGAGAGAGTTGAGCTTGTCAGCATGAGTAGAGTGGTTAGTTTGGAACTGGCTCTGTAACTGAGATTGAAGACTGTTCATAGCGTTAGCACGATCTTCCTCCGCCTTCCTATGACTCTCAGCTAACTCAGAAACCTCCTTAGCAACACCCTCATGATTCCGCCTCCAAATACCCAGCTGTTCATCCAACCTAGCCAGCTCACCCTTATGGCTCTCCATATGCCTCCCAAGACCACTATTCATCTCGGTAATCACAGCATCAACCCTCTTGTTAAACGAATCGTTCATAACACCCTGGTTTTCAGCAAGCTCCCCGTGTAACTGATCCATTTTTAGTCTAAACGCGTCTACCTCAGCACTATGCCCCGCCAAAGCGGCTTGGTGCTTGTGATCAATCTCCCTCATCTTGTTATCCACGACGTCAGCATGGAGTTTCAAGGTGCCTTCGACCTCTTTTTGACAAAAAGCGGTGACCATATTGCCGTTAGCCTACATCTTCTCTTCATACAAATGCAGCTGTTGATCGGTTTGATCCCTGACTTGCTGCATCTTACTTGCAGCCTGGGCTTGGTGATCTAGGAGTTTAGCAGAAATCTCTTCCTAGTGCCTAGAGAGAGTATCCTTATGGGCCTCAAGAGTGTTCTTGTGGTTACTCAATTCAGCAAACTGACGCTCACAGTGGGCATCAAGCTCTGCTTTGTGCGCGAGAATCTTGTCGAACTGCTCCTGCTTGGTAAGCTGCAATTCATCCATCTGTTGCTGGCTCAACGCATTCAGCTCCTCGCGATGCATCATCAATTCTTCCATCTGCTGTTGTTTATGGGAAGACAATTCGCCGTAGAGAGAGCGTTGGTGAGTTTCTAACTCCGCCTGATGCCTAGATTGAAGATCGTTCATCTCGTCACGGAGCTGGTCGGAGGATTCGTTCATAACACTCTGTACAGACTGCTGCATCTCAGCCTTCGACACCTCCATACCCTGTTTCAAGAAGTTATGCCCGTCCTCCAACTCGCTACACCGCTGATGCAACATCCCCATACCCTGCTCATGCTGCTCACTAGTTCTGTTCAAAGCCTCCATTAGCTCCTGTAGCCCCTAAGAAGTAGAAGAGGATAAATCTTGAGATTTCCTATCAGCAGCCTGGATTGATTCGTACAGGTTGTTCTGCAAGTTGAGCAATTGATCCCTAAAGCTCAACTCATGACTCGAGTGGTTATCAGCAATCGTAGTTCTGATATTCGCGGTCTCATCATCGGCTTTGCGGGCGGCTAATTCTATTTCACCCAAAAGAGATGTTTCTAATGCAGCTATCTTAGCCCCAAGTCCCCGCATCTCCTCAGATAGAATATTCTGAACCGTTAGAACCCGCTCTTCACCCTCTTTCTCTTTCTCAAGAGTACGTTGTTCCCACCTGCCCATCAAATCCTTCACCCTTTCATTGGTCTTAGAATCCTTATCGTTTACCTCGCCCATAACTCTGTCGTAAGAATCTAGGATAGATTTCTCAATCAGGTCGAATTTAGAATCAAACCGATCGAGTTTCTCCTCCTTCATTTTCTCCCTCTGAGTCAACCTTTCTTCCATAGAGACTTCTTTGTTTTTAACCGACTCTTCAAACCTATTAAGGATCTTGTCCATCTGAGTCCTGAAATCGGTCTTCACACGGGTTTCTACTTCCTAAACAAGTTCTCTTAAATCCTCATCTACCCTACTCATATGACTCCTTAACTCCTGCTTCTCCTGTTGCATACTAGCCCTCATCCCCGTAGTACCCCTCTCTACATGCTCTTTAACGTGTTCCCTAAGCTCCATCTCAGACTGTTCCGCCTTCAAACTCTGCCTATCCATGTGCTCTCTCAACTCTGAGAGCCCTTTCGTGGTAACTGACGTGTGTTCCTCACGCATAACACGATTTTCTTCGTGTTTCTCAGCTAGGACTTGCAACGTTTCGTTGTGAGCATCCAACTCCTTGTTGATTTTGGTTTCTAGGTACTCGATCTTACCGTGGGCTTCCCCAGCAAAGTGCTGTAACTTTTCAACCACAGAGTTATGATTTTCTTTTAACCCATGGTGATGAGCCATAAGCGAGGAAACTCGTTCTTCGTCGTCAGCATCGCCGTCTTTCCCGCCGGCCTTGACAGCAGAAGCATTCCTTAAGATTTGAGACCGACGGAGACCACGAGCTAGATTGGAAGAGGGGGAGATGCCGTTGTTAACCGATAAACCAGTCTCGGAGTCCATAGCAGTGTCGCCCCCACCGTTCATGTAGTTGGGCGCGATAGGCCTATCATCGCCGTTCTGACTAAACCTTTGTAACCCAGGAACCAAAACAGATAAATCAGCAGATTCACGAACGACCTGCATCTGCGATTCTAATTGGCTAATCTTGTCAACCATCTCGTCAACCACATCAGAATCAACGACTTCACCGACCAAACCACCAGAAGCCGTTCTCATCACGCCGCCTCCGAGGGCCAAATTTCCGGGAGATTGCATAGCCTTGGTTGCAGCCTCGTGCGTAGCCGTTACCTGTTTCTTCAACAAGCTGTGTCTCTGCTTCGCCCCCGTCTCGTGATTCAGCACCTTCTGCTCCAAGCTATGAAACTTCTCCCACAGCAAATCCAGCTGAATCACCTCCTGCAGCTGAAACACCACATCCTGACTCGCCTTCTCTAAGTTTTACTCTTCAGGTACCTCTTCGAGAATGCCAATACGGTCTTGGAGGTCGCGGATGCAACGGAACAGGTCGGATTCTTCAATCTGCTTGATTCTCTGATGTAAATCTTCTTTTACGGTGTTATGCAAGTCGTCATATTTTTTCAACTTCGATTCTAGACCCTGAATACAACTAGGATCCAATTGATCGAGCCTGTCACCGAGCTTGTCGTGTTTGCCATGAAGTGGTTCGAGAGAAACCAACCGTTTCTCAATAGCATTGATACTGCCCATTTTCTTCTGAACCACGTCATTGACCTTCCCAATTTCACCCAGATGGTCCGCCTGCTCAATTCTCTTCACCCTATTTTGTAAATCAGATTCAGATTGATTCAGCATACCAACTTGGTCAGACAGCACGTTGAGCATCTTAGGTAGTTCTTCAAGCAGCCTAAACCGGCCCTCTACATCGTCTTTGTGCTTCGAGTGGGCGTCTTTTACGTGTTTGAATTGAGATCGGTGTTCGGATGAGCTACCTTCTAACTCACGAATCCGCTGTTCCATCATTTCCTTCCCGGAACTCTCCCAATCCCTAACCCGCTCGTTCAAAGCCGAATGCTGCTCCGGAATCACCTCAACTTGTCTCAGTCTTTCCTCAATACCCCGAATACCGTGCTGTTCAACCGTCCTAAACCGATCAGAAAGCTCTTCATGCATCTTAGGCAGAGCCTCTAGGAGATGGATGCGGTCTTCTAGGACTTTGACACTGGTTAATTCGATAGAGCGGATTTTTTCCTGAATATCCTTGTGCGCATTAGGTAAGTGCTCGAGTTGTCTCAACCTCTCTAGGATACCTTTCATAGAGCTCATCTCAAGACCACGGACTTTTTCAAAAAGTTCGTCATGAGAGTGAGGAAGACTTTCGAGTTTGATAAGTCGTTCTTCGAGACCGTGGACCCCAACGTTCTCAATTGTCCTAACTTTTTCTAACAGGTCACGAACCTGAGTAGGAACTGCTTCTAGGGTACGAATCCTGTCAACTATCTGTTTAACAGCCGTATCTTCCAATAAGTGCACCCTCTCATACAAATCGTCGTGCAATTCAGGTAACTGTTCCAGCAAACGAATCCTCTCCTCCACCGTACCAACATTATGGGATTCGATTTCCCGAACCTTAGAATGCAGTTCCTTGTGGTCCTTAGGTAAATTCTCCAACGCCATTACCTTCGAATGAAGATCCTGCAGCTTAGTATGGTTCGGCCCGTGGGAGTCTTCTAAATGGTTTAAACGAGACTCAAAGTCACGCATATTACCCTGTTCAAGCTTAGCTAGCTTGTCTTTAACGGAATCATGAGAGCCCTGTAACGGTTCCAACGAACGAACCTTATCCCTCAACTCGAGTAAGTTGACGCCGGCATGAGGATGCTCTAACAGCCTGATTCTGGATTGGAGATCGGAGACGGTTTGCAGCATACCAGGTAGCTCATTGATCAGTTGGATATTCCTCTGACTCGGGCGAGTATTGAGCGGGACGAGAGGTTGACCATTTTCGTCAACTTTGGTGTTTTCAGCATCGTCATCACCGGGTGAACCGACCGCATCTAGGATTTTTGAAATCTTTTTATTCTCATCCCCGTTCAAGATAGAACCGTTGTTGTCGCCCGGATGCAACAGATTCAAGTTCATCTGACTAATCAGAGACACCTTACCAAAAGGGGGATTCAAAACACCGGGTTGAGTAAGGCCGTTAGCACCAGAATTGGCAGTAGCCGCGACAGTAGTAGTTGTTTTTCCCCCGGGACTTGATCCCCGACCACCCGGCCCAGCACTCCTACTCCTCGTGTTCCAACTCTTTTTCTGCACCTGCGGTAATTGAGCAAGCGTTGGAGCAGCCTGAGCGTTGATAGCGTCACGCACCACAATAGCCTGACTCCCACGAGGACCAGGCATCAGAGGACCACCAGGACCGTGTGGTAGGAGAGAACCAACAGGACTTTGAAATCCAGTTGGTACACCATGTCTCAGGTCAATCCCCGTAGGCGGAAGATTCAAAGGTACACCACTTCCTGAATTATACACTCCTTCAGGAGCGTATAAATGTTTAGGCGCCATCCTGTATTCCTCGAGTTTCATCATCAACATGCTCTCTAGCTGTTTTTCAATATCTTCCCGCATATAAAGTCCGAGTCTGGTTATCTCAACAGCCTGACTGTCTCTGATAAGATCTAGATCATCCTTCAGATCCTCGGTACGATGTAAAGCTAACTCAACTTTGTCGTCAACACACTTGAGTTGTTGGACGGAGAATTCTTGAACCTTGGTAAGAGGAGGGAGCGCTAATTCTTGAGACTGTCTTTGATTGTCGGAGGCAAACGCAGAATTGGGATCACGGGAAGCCCAAGCGGGAGAACGGCCGGATTTACCCCCACTCTGAGACATAGGAGTATTCCCATCGTTATTACTCTCGCGAGAATTATCCTGGCCCTCACTCAACTTCTTAGCTATAGCCTGACCGCCGCCGCCACCCATCCCCAATCTGCGCCCAACAATCTTCGTTAGGTCAGCCTAATACTCATCGTCATCGAATAGCATAAGCTTGACATCCCGCTCCACGCCCTTTTTGAGTTTGGAAGCGATATTGTCTTCCAACTCCATTCGCAAATCTTTTCTCATCCTCTCGCTCAACACCTTGCTCCATTCCCCATCTATATTCGAAACAATGAACTCACTAATCGTAGAACTCAGATTCTCCTTGATAGAAGTCTTAACCTTGGATTCAACCTCTAACATCTTTTTGACTTGGACCCCCTCAACACCCTCTATCTTCCTCTCAATTTCCTGCTGCAACTTCTCTAATTCAGAAATATACCCCTTATCAGCCTCACTCTGGTTAGATTTCACGCCCTTCTTCACCTCCTCACGGATCATTTTTTCCATAACGCCCTTAAAACTCTCCAAAGCCCCGTCCACATCCTTCTCAACCATCTGCAAGGTTCTTTCCTTGACTGTCTTCTCCGTATGCGCCTGTTGCTGCGGCAAAACCGTCTGGGTGAAATAGGTTTCAATAGCAACCCTGGACTCCTCTACCTTATGGGAGATGGTTTTCTTTAACTCTTTGAGCCTATAGTCGTCCTCCAACTACTGGATAACCTCATTACCGATAGTCTCGCGTTGCTTCTTCACCATCTAAGTGATGTTTCTCAAACGCTCTTCTAATTCGTCCTGAGTAACCTGGTGTAGCCCCTTCTAACCAACCACTGAAGCAGCCATATGCGCGTTTTGAGCCGATTCATGCGCCGTCCTCGCCACTGAATGAACCGTATCCAAACTCGCTTTAAAATCCCCCCTCAATTCTTGCTTAACCTCACTCATCTTTACCTCCAAACTATCAAGCTCTTTCTGAAACTCATACAAAGCTTTTTCTACCTTGGATGACATCATCTCTTTCAACGTTTCGGAGTTTAGGTTGGACAATTCCTTAGTAGAATTCAGCTTGTTTTCCATACGTTCCATATGGGTGTCTAGCTTACCAGAATGAGTTTCGTGACTATCCACCAGGTTCTGCTGAAGAACCTTCAAGTCTCGAACCAATTCATCTATCCTACTTTCATCACTCTTATGCATCTGTTCTAACATAGCCGGGAGAATGGTGTTCTGGTAGTCTTTGACCTCAGCTAAGCCCTCTTCAGTAACGCTAACCCTGTTCTGAGTCTCCGCTAACCTCTGGTCCAGAGCTAAAACAGCCTCTTTCGACAACACATGGTTACTACCAAATTTCTCCGTGAGCTCAGCATGCCTCTGTTCAAAATGAGCGTGTTTAGCGTGGGATTCAGCAATCTTTTGATTCAACTCTTCCAGCAACTGCCCGTAGTTATCGAGATGCTCACCGTGTTTCTTGAGATGGTTTTCGAAATCATCCTTAGTAACGTGACCAGCAAGGTGATTCTAGAGATGGTTTTGTAAATCGTCCTTAGTAACGTGACCCGAAAGCTGATTCGCGAGATGGTTTTGTAAATCGTCCTTAGTAACGTGACCAGAAAGCTGATTCGTGAGATGGTTATGGAAGTCATCCTTCGTAACATGCCCACTCAAATCCGTTTCTTTAGGTTCTTTGGCCCGCTCATCACGAAACGCATCCACCATTTTTTCGCTCGTATTCAAAGCGTGAGCCTTACCCTCATGGGCGAGCGTACAGGCCTCCTCACTTTTCCTATAAGCAGCATCGGCTTTTTCCACGGCAGAGATGGCGCGCTGTTCGTAAACCTCCTGGTTAGACGAAAGCTCCTTTAGCTGTTTCTCGGTGGCCAGCATTTTTTGGTTCAGTTTGTCCAGGAGTTGTTGGTTGATAAAAGAAGAATCCCCGGCGCCTCTGGGAGACGTAGTTTCTTTCGAAGCCTTATTCAAAGGGTTTTTCCCGACCTGGTTCTGCACCTGGACGATCGTCTGTGCCGCAATCTCCGCCTTCCTGCACGCATTATCTGCCTTCTGATCCGCAGCTTCCGCCCGCATAAGCGCCGTCTCAACAGACTCACTCAACAGTTCTAGGTGCTGATTCTCCAAGTGTTGAGCGAGTTCATACGCCTTGGTGGCATACGTTTCGGCATCTTTTGAGGATTTAACAGCAGCATCGGCTCGGACAGTCACCCCGTTAACTTCAAAAGTAATAGCTGAGGCGTTTTTAGCAATGAGTTCTCCGTTCTTAGCTAATTGATCTTTGGTTTGACCTAATTGCATCTCCATGCTCGTGAACCGAGTCATCAACCCATCCACCCTCTGTTCCGCCTTTGTAGCAATACCTGAATTCGCCTTAACCTCCTTCTTCACCTCCTCTAAATCGAATTTAAGCAAATCCACCACCTCACTAAACTCAGACCGGATCATTTCCTTAGTCATAGAAGGCCTATTAGAAGCATTCGAGGGAGAAGCTGGAGGCGAAACAACAACCTGTTGCAACTACTCGGCCATTTCCGTTTTATGTTTACCCATATCACCTACTAATTTACGCATCTCTGTTCTCAGCTCCCTGACGTCTTCCATGTGCGCCACACTCTGGAATCTCTCACGAACCTTGTTGAGTTCGAACTTGAACCCTTCGATCTGGGAGTTGAGGGTTTCGATGGCCTGAGACTCAGATGTTAGGCTGATCTTACCAGATTGGGGACTAGCGGGTACTTCCAAGCGAGTGGTGGTTGAAGTTTTAGGAGAAGTCAGAGGAGAAGATTTAGGAGAAGCTTCGCCGGTAACAGCACCCTGATTCTGAACATTCTGAACCTGGCCCGTTAACTTCTCAACCTTAGCAGAAAGGGCAACTGACATGTGGTGGACCTCTGTGAATTTATCCTCATTATGATGAATCTTCTCTGCAAAAACCTGAATTTTACCGTTGTTCTGAGCAATCTTTTCTTGGAGAGCCTTGATTTGCTCGCTCTTGTCTTGGTCGATATGGATGATTAGAGATTTTAGGTCATCAATATCCTTCTAAAGCTCGGTGTTGGTATGCTGAGCTAAAGCGTTTGGACACGTATTCATCCTTTGAACTGCCATCTACTCACCTGAATCTTGGTTCGCAGGCGGGTGATCGTGCACCGTAATCCCAAACTGATCAATCATCTTCTCGTTTTCGCCCTGATGCTGCGCGTCGAAATCGTCATACCGACTAGGATTTGAGTCCCGAATCATTTCTCCTTGAGCGCCCTAACTCGTTCTCAGAATCTCAACGGTCTCCGCATGAACAGCCATCTGACTCTTCAGGTCAGCGTGATTGTCCTCAAGCTTTTGTAACTTAGCAATTATGGTTTGAGTATGCGAGTCCTCGTAGTTTTGTGTCTTCACCTCATTGATTAATTCCTCAGCCTCAGCAGCATAATGCCCGTGCTTAGAAATGGAACTATGGATAGGTTCGGCGGTAGTGCCAGTGCCAGTCTGAGCCTGACTACTACTCGCTATCTCTCCCCGCTCGATCTTACCAATCATCTCCTGGACGCGATTCGCCCCCTCTACAGCTTGTGCTTCACGAAGATTCAACTATTTCTCCACCTTCTGAGTCAATTTATCATGCTGTTCGTTCAGTTTATTCTGCTGCTCCTCTAGCTTAGATTCGTGACTCTCCAAACTATTCTATTGACTCGCCAGATTCAGCTGCTGAACCTCAAGATTGTGCTCAAACACCTCTAAATCTGTTTCTATTTTACCTAACTTCTCAGTAAACTTCGAATCCTGTTCATCAACCCTGTTTACCAGTTCTCTCATTGCCGATTCAACCTCGTCTAAAGACTCCGCCTGCGCCTGCACGAGATTGAGTGTGGGCCGGTGTTCCGGAGGCGTGGTCACGTGATCCTGCACCTGAGCATGTAACTCAGCGTGCTTCACGAGTTGTTCGCCCATCGTGCCCTGGATTTCACGAATAGCGGTGTTTAAAGCGATAAGAGACTCGGCATGACCTGCTGCATCAGACGGAGAAGCACCCGCATTATCAGCCTTCTGCGCCACTTCCCCAAGCTTCCCCCTCAGTTCGTCCACCTTCTCCTCAAAACTTTGTTGGATCTCAGCTTCCATACCGTGTAAGTGATTGATGATGGAGGATTCTTGGTCGTCCAACCGCTTTTGATGCTCCTTCAACTGAGATTCAAGCTTGGATTCCTGTTCTTCAATCTGTTGTTGGAGCTGAAGGACGTTGGATTTGAGGGCATCGAGAGACTTTTGGGATTGAGACTCGTTTTCCTCAAGGGTGACCTTGGACTTGACACGGACTCCAGAGCCATCGATTTGATTAGTAGTATCA
>JACKZZ010009291.1_pt1 | contig 28097 bp, 16 predicted proteins | sample 8027871 | NCBI WGS metagenome assembly JACKZZ01 (sample SAMN15724774, study PRJNA655200) | protist metagenome | isolation source: fluorescence activated cell sorting (FACS) single amplified genomes of... | place: USA: West Boothbay Harbor, Gulf of Maine | collected 2000-07-19
AAAAAAATTATTGATTTATACTAAGAACTATATTCTAAATCAGAGGTCGAGCTTACGATAAGATTAGGAGCTGCTAAATATTAAAAATAATTATTTATTTAAATACAGTTATTACAAATAATTTTACTAAATATTTATTGTTTGAAATTAGTATCAAAGTATTTTTTATATACGGCTTTACAGCTATAATTAAAGTCTCTGGTCAAGATTAAGTAAACTGTAACAATATTACAAAATTCTTTTAATTTGAATTTGTATTGTTTATAATATTAAGTACTTTTAAGTTTTTAAACTATTTAACATATAAATTTGTCTCACTATTATTATATTTAACATATAATTATCAAATTTTTTTGTATATACTATAGACTATAGTAACTGTTATATTTTTATAATGTCAAATAATAAGTCAACGCTAAATTTTCCTGAAGGAGGTCTACCTAAATAAAAACGGGATGACAGTCATCTCTGGGCTGATGATAAACCTGAAGATATGAAATAACCGCCACCACCTGGTGAATAACCAGACCATGCTATTTTGAAAAAAAGTGGAGCAGAAGGTTAAGTTGAAACAAGCGCTCCATCTAACCAGGGTTAAAAACGACCGAGTGTAATCGAATGGGATGAATGGACTATAGCGGAGCATGACAAAGATAGAGGTTAAAGATAAATAATAGACGAACCAAAAACACCCTTTGAAAAAATGGAAGAGGTATATAAAATTAGATAGTTTTTACAGTTAATTATTGCATACTGATAAGACTAAGTTTTACTATTTGTACTGCTAAAATTTTAACTTAAAAGTTTTTTACGAATCATAATATAAATTTTAGATTTTATTTAATAATCTATTGAATTTATAATTATATTATTATAATGATTATAATCCAATGAGTCTGACATTCCATACTTCATATTTTCCTGTAGAACGAATTACCAGCTGATGATTTTGCAAAAGCATTAGGGTAGAAAATAGAGTAAGAAAATGAATAATAAGAAAAAACAGAAGCAGAAAAAGCTGAATTTGAAAGAAAAAGAAAAGAACATTACAAAATGGGCAACGATTTCAAAGCACAAATGGCTGCTGCTAAAAAAGCTATGGAGGAAGAAGAGGATGATGAAGATGAGTGAAGGCTACAACATTCCTTTTGTGATTTTATCTAAACTCTAAATCATAATGGATTAATTGTGACTCTAATTCTGAATCTGATTCTGATTCAATTTTAGAAATTTTATAAACTACTTTTTAAATTTTAGAAAATTTACCTGATACTTACTGTCAGGATTCAGTACTACTGACTTTTGTGAAGTATTTAGCATAAGCCGTTGGCATGATTATACATCGTTTCGTTGGTTTGAGTCACTTTTCAATTTTATGTTCTAGATTTTAATTTTTAGATCTACTTTTTGATTTTTAAAATAATAATCAAAGCCTTTTAAATTTATCCATTATTAGTTTTATTTATATTGCTATAGTCTATTCCAAGGACCGAATCCGATATCGTGATGATTTTGATAATTAAAATTCCGTTAAATGTCGTTTTAAATTTGATAATAACTTAAAATAGTAACTGTAACATAATATATATTTAGTTTAAGTTAAATTAAATCTACTAATAATTGCGTGCCGGCAGGCACGCCTGTTTTGCTAACTAGAGAAAAAAACGTAAGCTTTTTTGCGTTACGGCCACAAGTTTAGCGTCGTAAGTCCTCACTTTTTGGGCTATTTTTGGTGGCCCATTTTGATCCCTTGGAGGCCAAAAATGGTCTAAGTTTTGATCATCTTGAATGATAAAACTTGACAAAATATCTTTAGTGTTGGATATTTGAGCTGACCATTTTTTTGGGAGAGACATAAAATAAATAAAGTTTTGATCCACTTGAGAGATCAAAACTGGGCTAAAAATTTGACTTACTTAGTCAGATTTATAAAGATTCTATAGGGTTTAGGGTTTAGAACCTATTATAGGTATTGAAAATCTGATACATGTAGGCTTGTCGTAATGATCCGTATTTTAAAATATATATGATGATGTTCTGTCTCTACGTTCCGTTTATTAAAGGTAGTAATTTTTTTTATGCTGCGCAAGCTATAAGCTTTGCTCTGCGTTAGGACTCTAATTTCCGTTAAATTGAATTATCATATAAGTACAAATGATTACTAAGAACAGTTACAGTGATTTTTATATAATTAAGCATTTAGATAACAATAGCTAGAGTGTGACTTAGTTTTAGTTTACTAACTTCTTAAGCTAGGTATTATTATTGTAACAGTATAAATTCGTACTCGAAGGATAATAAGTATCTTAATTATAAAACCATCAAATAAGTCATAATTTCAAAGACTCATTAACTTAGAACAGTCATAACTTATTTTTTTTTTTTTCAGGTACACTATACTGAGTAATTACTAATTTAGATCATGATAAATTTTAGTAAAAATTCTGTAAATGGCAATGTGAAGGTTTTAATTCTCGGTGCTTTTTCAACAGGTTGTGTTGTAACAGCTTTTATCTAATATGCGTATAAATACTTTTCTTCATAATCATAATCTTTTGCTGATGAACTTGACGCTAAAGGATTGGCTGCCCTGAATTTGAATCTTATTAGCCTAGGTCACGAATTAAATTTTTTTGATATACTGAACATGATGGGAGACATGAGTGTTAACCAATTAGCAGGATTGTCTGGTTGTGATGAACGATATGTGAAGGAATGGTGTCTACATATGGCTGCTACAAAAATTCTGAATGTTAAGAACGTTAATGGTAAGGAGGTATTTTACTTACCTGATCGAGTTAAAGAAAGCATTAAGAATCCATCTTAGTTATCTATGATTTACGAAGCACCTGCAGCAATTAGATAGCGCGATAAATTAGCATAAGTTTTTAGATCTGGTTAGGGTATATCATGGGCAGATAATGATTAAAGATTGTTTTGTGGTGCATCATTATTTTTTCAACCATTATATGAGAAGCACTTGGTTAAGAACTTACCCTTAGAAATTAAGAATAAGCTCAGTCAAAGTGGCTGTATGCTTGCTGATGTTGGATGTGGTGAAGGTATTTCATCGATTGTACTTGGGAAAGCCTTTTCCAGTACTCTAAAAGTTATTGGATATGACTATCATTTGCCCTCGATAGAAAAAGCGGAGGAAAAAGCGAAGTCTACTGGCCTATCTAATGTACAATTTGTTAAAGCTGATGCAAAAGTTTTTGGCGAGGAAAATGGTTTACTCAGTTAAGCAAATAAATTTGATGTAGTTGCTTTTTATGATTGTTTTCACGATATGTCAACTGCAACAGCTGCTGCAATTTAGTCATTTAGGGTACTCAAACCAGATGGATGTGTTATGTTGATTGAACTTCCTGCAGCAGAGACGGACTCAGTTATAGATTAGATTTAATTACCTACTGCTGCAATTTTCTCAGCTTTCTCTTGTCATGTATGTTTACCTTGTGGTAAATGTGAAGGAGGTGATGCCCTCGGAACGTTATGCCCGACTTAAAGACATAGAGATATTTTTGTAAACAGAGCTGGATTTAAATCACTAGAACATATTAAAGATTCTGGTTTAACAGATGTTGGTTTTAGAGTGCTAGTTGCAAAAAAATGATATTATTTTCAGTTTGATTAAAATTTCTGTATAACTTTTATTCTACTAGATCTGAATTATCACAAAATCAAATAGATTGATTATATTTCAAAACAGAAAGTTATACAGTATGCTATATAACGTATCTACTAATACTTAGATTATAATGTATCTTTTGTGTAACAGTAGTAGACATTGAAGAGTTGAGATATTTATTTAGATTTAGATCTAAAACAGTTTTTTTTATTTTTTATTGTATTGACTGAGTTTGAGTATATTTAAAATCAATTTAGTCTATAGACTATATAAATAATATGTATAAAGAAATTTTATGTCACAGTAACAGATCATTCAATGTCATTGTTTAATTTTTTTACGAATCCGGACCTTATCCGGTTAGATAATGAATTAGTAAGAGGTTTACTTAATTTTCTATAGTCTGCCAACTTAATACAAGTATTAAACTTTAGAGTGTTTAACCATGCCGTTAAACTTATTCTGATAAAACTTTAAGTTATCTAAATCTAAAATTTCATCAAAATGCAACCGGATACTGATAGAATCATTACATTTGACGGTCTTAGAGCAACGCAAATAGTTAAATAATTTGATTATGCATGTCTCAATCTTGGTCTGTAAAGTATATCAAGGATAGTACTAAGGGTAAGTGCTTATGATATATATGTACATATTAGATCATGGATACATAAATTTCAAATGTATCTACTAGTCTAAGTATGTTTTAAGCTGTTGATACATTTAAATTGTATACTGCAATACCTACTTTTATTAAATTTATGATTAAATTATATTTTCTTTAGATATGGTGGTCATAGTTGAAAAAACGAATTTTATTATAGCATGGAAAAATGATAAAGTATACAGATCCCAATCGAGCATTTCAAATTGCTGCATCAACTGTTGCTCATGCTTTAGAACGACGACATAAGTCACGATAAGGTAAAGTTCATCATGGTATCCGAGATGCTCCCCTAATACGCGAATTAGTTTTTTCAAATTATGGATGGTCAATAGATGAGCGAAAAGCTAGATTTACTTTGCCACTATTGTAGTCTTTAATGCATTGGAGAAAAGACTGGATAATGAACATGGTTTGCTGGGCTTTTTGGAAATTAAAAACACATGCAACAATAGTAAAAATGTAAAATGCTAAAATTGGCATAGGTCATTTACCTTAAGGAATGGGATGTGCAATACCGTTACCCTAAAATAGATTTCGAAGTAATGTTAGTCGTGGTGAGGAAGGTCAAGGGGTCATATCATCTTTTCAGTATTATAAAGAAGAAAAAAACTGACAGTGACAGTAAACATAAAATATACAATGCATTTGTGTATTATTTTTGGACTATGCATAGTAATTATAATGTTTAAATAGTATTATTTTTCTTGTAGGGAGTAGCTTACATTTTTTGTTTTTGAATGTAATAGCTTTATTTTGTCTCTGACATTAATAAAATTGTTCAGTTACTGTTACAGGTACTATTTATACTAATTAAGGATACTTGAGAGATTATTAGACTTATAGTTACTATTAATTTAACTGCTTACTTGAACTTTGAATTTAAATTTAAATTAATTATCTCTTTGTTTTTAATTTAAGAATATAAAATTTAAGTTAAACTTACGGTTATTGTCAATAATTTATAAGATTAAGATTCAGAATAATATATGATGTTTATCCTAAAATTTAACTCATTTTGTATATCATAATGACCACTTTACTTCGGAGGGTTGCTAGAAATAGATCATCTACTTCTATTCTCAACTCTCACGTCTCTCACTCAAGCTCGATAAATTCAATTGCAGTAAACAATCTCACTCAAATTCGACATCTGAGACATACCTCTGATGATTCGACAACATCTTAATCATCCGAAACATTGAATCTTTCTCATGGATCGTAAACCGTAGACTCATTATCACGATCAGCTGGTGCTTCTGCTCAGACTATAGACGGCGAAGGAGTTCGTAGTATAAAGTCTAGACTATCTTAAGCTGGAGGTGAAGTTTTCGTTGATGCTGGTAATAAAACGGGAACATGTTTTTATTCAGTCCTGGGGGTAGATAAATATGCAACATAAAAAGAAATAAAAGCTGCTTACCATTAACTTAGTAAACGTTATCATCCAGATATGTAAGCTGGTAGGATAAAAACAGAAGATGAATAAAAAGCGGTTGAAGAATCAATATCAAGTCCGATGACACTGCCTACTGATAAATTTGGAAGTATACATGCGGTTGCAAGTGATGGAAAAGAGACTGGAGCGACCGTAAGTGAGAGGGACACGAAAGATGTCATGGGCGTTGACATAAAAAAAACAGAAGCGTTACCAACAACAACAGCTGCTAATGACGAGCTTGGTAGATTTAAAAAGATTCAAGATGCATATCGAGTATTATCTCATCCAGCAATGAGAAGGCTATATGATTTAGAACTTTTAAGAGTAAATTAAGTTGAGTAATTTACTAAGTCTTCAGATATTCGAGATGAAGTTGATAAAGCAGCTTATCGTATGCGATTAATTATACTCTATAGTTTTTTCTTAATGATTTTACCACCGTTGACATATTTTACAAGACCTGATTTGTTTTGGCGCTACTTTTTCATACTAGTTCCTTGGCGCTATTAAGTAAAATGGAAAAGGAAGATTGATTCTTATAAGTACTCTTACAGAGAATGGCGTGAATCAAAATGGTGGTTAATGTCATCTACAGAAAAACAGTTTAGTGCGTGATAGTATTGTTTATGATTGTATAAACCATATATATTTAAGAATTTACTAGAAAAACCATCACCAAACATTTTTGTCTGAAAAATTTTGTATTTTTAAGATAATGATTAACAAAGTTACAAATTGTGAAATTAATAATAATTATCAGTAAACGTTTAACGATTATGTTGCTGTAGTCTGTAACCAGTCTGTTAATCATTATAAGTATTAACTTTTAAGTAGTATCTTTAGTATTAATAGATGTTTAAAAGTTTATCATGTTCGATAACCTAACCCTTTGTTGTTGTTTTTAGTGTTATAATTTTTGATTAGCTAAGCTCATATATGAATAAACAATTTCATACAATAAGAATCAAAATAAAGGTGCTCTTTCAAGATAAAAAATATTTATTTAAAAGTACATGTATAATAGATAATTTGTCATATAGATTTAAATCTAAATTCTTTCAACAAGTTACATATTTTGACCTTTTCAAACTTTCACCATGTCTACATCTGACAATAAACCAAGTCTTCCTCTAACAGAATAATAGGGTGGTTCATCGAGTTCAGGCTCAAAAGCTATTGATTAACGATAAGAAAGAATTAGTAAAGCTAGAAAATATCTACAAGAGTTTCTGTATTACATTTATAATTTATTAGACTGATAATCATATAATTGAATTTATTATATTTTAATTTTTCAGTAAACTAAGATGGTAGATTATATAATTTACATATTATTATGATTTATCTCACGGTACCTTATATTTTTCTATAATTATTTCAGTGAATCCATTCACGTTCTTGAATGTTTAGTTGATCGTACATCTGTAGTAACGGTGGATGCATCATTAAAAGTAAATGAAATACTAGCTTCTGTTTTAGAGTTCAATCACCATCATGCTTCTGCATGGTCGCCTCCTGATAAGCATTAGAACATTATACAAGAAAACGTAGAGTATTTAGGTTAACGTCATGGATAAACTAATGCAGAATTGTTGAACTTGAATAGTTAAGGAGTGCTATAGGGTTTAGGTAGTCCTTCAGCCTATTCACCGGGGAACGTGCTAGCTGAGGTTTGTGCGATTGGACACGCGGGAAGTGCCATTCATAGCGGTGGTGGTGGCAATGGTTGTTTAAGTTCAACCCCCGTAAGTGGATAGTATGCAAAAAAACTGGTAAAAGATTAATCCTAGTGTAGACTAATAAAACCTTTAACAACAGCAGAAATTTTTGGTTATTTGGGTGTTGCTTAGACAAACCCAGATATTTTGAATTGGAGTTTAGATAGATGGCGAAGGTAAGGCGAAAATTTAAGAGCTAACTAAAGTTCATCATCGGAAATTGAATCTCAATAAAATGAAGATACAGAACATAGATTTTACTGTGTAAAAGAAAAGGCTACTGATGTTTAATCTAGATTTAGTAATAGATATCAAAATCAGTTTGCTACACCATCAAAATAAAAGAATTTAATAGTATACTAATCAGAAGATGGTTCAGAGAGACCAATGTTATGCGTCGATGATCCTGATGCGACAATTTTACGTGCGATTGAATTGTTGTTTGCATATCCAGGTATTTTTTACCTCCCCAGCCGGGGAGAGTATGATTTTTTACCTCCCCAGCCGGTGAGAATATGATTTTTTTCCAATATCCAGAACTTAATGCATTACCAATCGTGAATCCTGGGAACTGCACTGTGATTGCACATTTAACCTTTGCTTCATTATTAGCGTATTTTTTATTATTTATATTATTTAATATTTTGAAAATTGAATCTCATTATTTTAAATTTAATAGAACCCTCAACCTTAGTATTATTACTTAGTGATCAATATAGATTAATCATAATTTACTGTTACTATACTGTAACTTTAAATTTACTATAGAAAAAAATTCTTATAGGTATGTATGCATACATGTTCGAGATGAAGCTATGTCAGCATTAGCTGATATCGAAATACATGCAAGAGTACCTTAAGCTAAAGCAACTCCCTCCACTGGACTATTAGTAAAACCTATTAAGATGCATTATCTTGCAGAGGAATCCGACTCTTCAGATCAGGAAGACTCGTCAGAGTCAGATACAGACGAACCTATTATTAAAGAGAGTCAGTTAAATGAGTGGGTGTCTAAGGAAGAAAATAATATAAAAAAGTAGCATATTTACGTAATGCGAGATGATTTATTGATTGATGACGCATTATAAGCATTATCGAATGACATAGAAATGACAACTATTCCTATAATTTCATCAGCAGGTCCATCCAAGCTGGTAGGAGCGATATCGAGAAGAAGCCTGATGTAATATTTAGATTTATGTATATAAGAAGCTTTAGAGTTGGGAAATGATGGTATTGTTTTTTTTATCGGTTCATACTATCATGACATAATCATGATCTGATCACAAATTTTATTTAGGTCTGTGGATCATGTTATTTATTGTAATTCAATCATTTCAAATTCAATTTTCCTAGAAGCACGACGTTTTGACCCTTGTACTCCTATCTCGGAAGTGTTACAGGTACTATAAGAAAAGAATAATGATGGATGTGTATAGATAACATCAGTAACTAAGCCAGTTTTATCGATGAGAGAACTTTTACATGGTCTTTTAATGGATAGAAGTGCAAGAGTAGTATTCGTCGATAGAGAAAACTGTCCTTTAAGACTTGTTTCAGCTGGTGATATACTAAGTATGCTATTATATGATGAGCCCAAATGAAAAGAAATTTTAACTTTTAACGACTCAATAAAAATCTTATCCAGTTACAGTAATAAAGAATTATTATTTAATGACTGACACTCAGACTTAATTGACTCAGTGACTATCACGTGTGTTACTTTATTCGTGATAATGATAATTAAAAATTTTCAAATTTGAATTTCATAATGATTATTATACTGAAATTATATATTTTATTGATTTTATAAGCGAACAAATTATACTCCAGAATTATACAAGTAGTAGTTTGGTGTTTAAATACTGTCATTGTTGACAATGACTGCAGCTGCTCATCACATGTTCTACACTTTATGATTAGGCTATATTATGGTTTAGTTTATTAACAATTAGACAGAGTACTGATTGAACTTTCGATAAAGAGTTTTCAGTTTTATTATATAGTATATACTAATATTAGTAATTCTATCCATGTGAGATACTCATTATTGTGTCTTAGCATCTTAGATAAGATAAACATTTAAAAACTACAATAAATAAGTATTAAATTGTTTTGTAATAGTACAGTTACTTGCATAGATATTTTTTGTTTGATTTAATATTGTCAGATTGAGTGCCAACATTCTGACTTAATAAAATCATTGAGTATAATTATTCTAAATAAGTCGGATAATTTCTAATAATGGATAACAAGGATATTCCTGATACCAGCAATGCTAGTCGTACAGAGATGGAAAAGATATTATACGACCGGTTAGAAACAATGCGTAGAGCTAGTGATGCTAAAGATGAAACTAATAATACTCACAGATAAACTATAATGTACATGGAATAATAAATTTATAAACTAAGAGGATTGGTACATGTTTTACGATTAGCTATATCATAGTTGAGAGGCACATTAGACTAATATTTGATTACATTACCTCGTATTAAAGTTTTTTTTATGCATATAATACAAGTAAACAATGACAGCAATTTAAAGCTATGTAAACTAAGTTTAGTTTTTTTAGAATTAAAATTATTCGTTTAAGATCCACTGAGATATATAAATTTAGAATTATTACAAGTGACTCTGAATCAGTTCAATACGTTCGTTTCAAAAATTTTAATAAAATTTGTTTTTTAAAAATGAACACTGAATTATTTTTTTCAAAAAAATGAAACAAAGCTATATTAACTCATCTCTTAACGTTATCGTTAGTTCAAATCGAAATGAAAAATACCTCTTGTTACATGTCAGTTAATTGGCATCCCCAAATAAATGTCATTTAAATGACATAATGCATTGTAACCCTATCCCAAAAAATTACCCATGCAATTTATTTTTCCAAACATTTCATTTTCTAACATTTTCTTCAGACATCATTGCTGAACTACCTGCTGTAGATGAAGGACTTGAATAAGGTAAACGTCATGATGTACTCAATCCAAACCTTGGTCAAACTTTAAATCCAAATCGGGCTTCGACACTGCTCACCAAAGATACTATGAAATAAATCGTAAACTTGTAAACTAATAAGATGACTACAAATGAGAAGAGTAAAATGTAAAAGTTTTAAAAAGTAAACGCTGGAAATGCACGTAGTGCGATGAAGAAAATGAATTCTGAAAATAATTCAGGAAATTAGAAAAAACGAGCAACAATAACAGAGGTTGATAGTCACAGTGATGTCTCTGGTAGTGAAGAAGATAAGTAAAGTCCTTAAGATTCTGAAAAATCTAGTAATACAGCAAGGAAACTAAGCAACATGAATGCAACCTCCAATAATCGAACTCGCTATGGTGGTATGAAAATTAAGAAACGTAAATAGCTGAAACATACGTTTATGAATTTAACTAATCTAAATCAATTAAAAAAAGCAAAAAATACGTTGTAGAATTTGAAATAGTAAAGTTAGAAGTTGAATATAAATAACACACAAATGGAAATAGAAGGCCAATCTAACATGTAGAATTATGGTCCAGAAGGTAGAGAAATTACTCCACCACAAATAGCATCTTTAAAACCTGGTGAAAAATAAGTGAGCATGGTAGAAGAGAATGACATGACAAGGCATGGAGCTTTTACATTCGAAGCTGCTCGTATCAACATAATTTTTACGATTAATATACTAATTTTTTATCTATGTTTGATACTTGAAGGTGGATAGCGTAGATTTACTAAATAATTTGTGTTTATAAATTTATACTTTCATAATTGTTTTTTTTAATATTCTTATTACATCAAAACTTTTTCAGCTGTACTCTAAGCATTGATTTGGTCTTAGCTTGAGCGAACAGATAATCATGATTTGATGTAGCATTTGCTTGGTGATAAGCTAAAGTAACGTTTTGGTCGACGTTGTACAAAAATAATGCTTGAGGCTTTATGCGTTTACCTCATATCAAAAAACATCTCTACTAGAAATGAGCTATCAGATTATCTTCCATAATTTCTTTAAATGATATCAGAGATCACTTAGTCTGCGTAATGCACTGTATTTTGTTATGATGAAGCTGCAGATGAACTTTACTCTCGTTGTATATCGGGGGATTTCAAGGTTCCAATCAGACTTAAAACAGGATCTGGTATTGCAGGTCATGTCTTCGAATCTGGAAAGCCATTAGTTTTGAATGAAAATTAGATGAAAAATTTGTCTGATCTGATTATCGATTAAAGAACAAAATAGAAGGTCAGGAATGTATTGTGTTGTCCTGTGAGTATCGCAGGGAATTTGATAGGCTGCATTGAATTAAGGAATAAGATGGTCGAAGCTATGGGAGGAGAGGGATTTGGAACATATCTAGATTATACATAGCGAGATTTGGATACAGTTATGTTATTGGGTACGATTATAGCTACTGGATTAAGTCCAAGTACGTATCATTTAACAGCGAAGGAATATGCGAAAAACGAGAGTAAATTGATGACAGAGATTGTGACGGGTGTGCGATAGAGAAGGCTGTATATTTTTTGCTAGATTGTGATTTTTTTTTATTTCTAGTTTAGATTTAAGTTAAATCATAATCGATATACAATCTATTTGACTAATACTATTTCTCAGTCATCCTCTCGTTCGTGAGGTTATGAAACCAGTATCGGAGATGCTTGGTTCAGAAAGATCAACTTTATTTCTCGGTGATAAGAAGAATAAAACTCTTTATGCTATTGTATCACGTGGTGCAGAAGATATCATGATTGAGATCCCAGATCATAAAGGTATTGCTGGTTCTGTCTATTCTTCTGGTACTATCCTAAATATTTCCGATTGTTACGCAGATCCAAGGTTTGCTAAACAAGTTGATAAAGCGTCTTAGTTCTAAACGAAAACTATGTTGTGTGCTCCAATTAAACACGTTTAAACTAGAGAGTCGCTTGGTGTTATTTAGGCGATTAATAAGATAGGAGGAAATTTCACTAGTGCTGACGAACATCGTATTGGACATTTGTGCGAGATAATAGCACATATTTTGATTACTTCAGAATCTTTAACTGATCTCGTTATGACAACTGAGCTGAACGAACGACTCTTCTAAGTTCTTGGTATAGCGGTTGTGATGCTAAATTCCTTTGGTATATGCACAAAAGCAAATCGTGATGTAGCTGATTTATTCTTTCTCGAACCCTCGTCTGCAATATGGGTAGGCAAGCATGTTAGTGAATTATTCTCTGCTAACAATCCGGTACTGCATGTCATGTGGGAAAGAAGTGTTGTTACGGGTGAAGAATAAATATGTGAACCATTAGCAGTCTTTCCTTGGATGGGTGATAGTGATGGTGCATTACGTAGTGTTAGAGTTACGCCATGTAGAAGTCATAGTGACTAAAAGATCGGAACAATATTTACTTTTAGTCCAACTCGGGCTACTATGATTAGTACGGCAGGCGAAGGGAATACCTGATTAATCATACTAAAATGTTTAATCACTGCTTAGTTAAATATAGTATAGAATAAATTTAATTTTAGTCTAAGCGTCGGCGAAATTTAAATTGGTAATAATTGTATCACTTAACTTAGGTTGTGATTGTGATATAATCTTTAAGCAACTTTAAGTTTATAGTAATAATTTGTAAATTTATGATAATGTTCAGTTTAACGCAGTCACCATCAGAATCAGATGCTATTATACAGTTAACAGCTTTATTATCAATGATTTTTAGTAAGTAGTTGAGTAATACTAAGTAACGAGTTTTTGATAATTATATTTAGTCACATTACAATTATCATTTATATTTTTTTTTGCTTTTAGTACTTTTTTCAGTTCTAGCAATTCCTAGTGAATAATTTTTACTGTAACTGCCTTAACTTTATACTGTAAATAAGATCATTTTACTAAATTAGCCATCATGACAAATCAATATATTGCAACACCTGAGGACGAGGAGTAAAAGAATTAATAGGAAACCAGCGAATGGAAAAAAATTGCTACACATTACTGCAAAATTTAATAAGGTTTATTTCGTAGACTTCGACATTATGTGAAGGATAAAGAAAAAGATACTGATGACCTGTAAAAATAAATTGAAGAAAAATTAAAAGATAAATGTTACATAAAAGTAATTGATAACTATATCAAGTAAGCTGTAAAAGTAAAAGTTAACGGATAGGTATAAATACGAGTTTGATTAGAGAGTAATTTAGATGACCTCTATTTGTTACAGTAGAGAATCTTCAATTGACAAATTATCATATGATCATTTTTTATTAGTGATCTACTAGCTCATACAATTTATTTCTTTATTTCAGATTTACAATTTTACGGCTTGTCGTGATGTACCATAGAAATGGGTTCCTATATGGTGGACTGATGCAGTATACGCTTTAAGAGTAGGCGAAGTTGCAGAGTTTAGAGTTGGTACTGAAGGCGATGTAAACATAGTCGAAAGTGTTTTTACTACAGAGAAAGAAGCTCAAGATATTAATGTACCCAAATTTTAAACATATGTTTTTGAAGTGTTGGAAACAAGAAAATGTATCGATTGTTTTGGTGATGAAACGATTATTGGAACGTTTTAAGTTGAAAATTAAGATCAAAATGCAAGAAAAATAGAAGAAATGTCAGAGGTACAAGATAAAAAAATGATTTTAATTTAAAAATGATTTTAGATTTAATAAAATTATGTCAGTTTAGCAGCTGTTTAAAAATTAATACTAGATCATAGTAAACATTTCACTACTTTGCTAGTAATACAAATTACAATATTTTTATTCTTAGGTCCACTTAAAGTATTCTGCACGATTTACGAAAACTAATGATAAAATTCCGCTGCCAACTGACTAATTTTGGCTTACTATTGATTAAACCATAATTTTTCCTGGTTTCGAGATACTTCTTTAAAAAATGAAAGTGGGTGAAAAATTGATTGGAAAAATATCAAAACAGTGGTGTACAGGTCCTATGACGGCGTTAGGCAATCCGTACATCACACATGCTGATGTTCTGGTTGAAGTAGAAATACTCGAACACATTCCACCACCTACCAATATTGATGATTTTGCTAACGATGAAGATCGAACATCTTTTCTTGCGAAACGAAAAGAATAAGGTAACCTAGCGATGAGTAAAAATGACTACCGACGTGCGTTTCGACGGTACAGAGAAGGAATTAAGTTGTCCGTAGATGAAGATGATATAAAAACTGCACTAGAAAATAATTGTGCGTAAGCATACATAAAATCAGAGTGTTATAATGAGGCAATAGATATATGTAATCAAACGTTGAAAAGAGATCCAGGAAATTTAAAGGCCATGTTTAGGCGAGCTACCGCAAGAAAATCGCTTAAGTACTATGAAGCTGCATCTTGCGATCTATTATTTTGTTTAAAAGCAGAACCGGATAACCCATTGTTCAAGAAGGAACATGTTGAAGCTAAGCATGCGATAGCAAAATAGAAAAAAGAAGAAAGTAAAATTAGTATTGATATTTTTAAAGGCATGAAAGATAGTCACGACAAAGAAGAGGCGCGTGTAAAGAAATAAATAGAAAAAAAGAAAGAAGAGTAGGCTTTGCAAAAGAAGATCGAATCAGAAGAGAGAGAGGCCAGATACTAAGCAATAAGATAAAAGATAGTCGATAATGAAAAAGACAACGAGTCAACTTCAGCTAGTAGTGCAAGCGGAAGTGCAGATGAAAATAACGGTACGGTTGAAGGTGCCACAAACGATACATTTAAGGGCGTAAATTTTGTAGATCCTAAGGATGTTCCTGAAGTAAAATATAAATTACCAAAGTTTCTGAGAAAGAAAATTGCTGAAGATAGTAAAACCTGAATATTCTAAATTGTAAATGTAAGTCATCTATAAGTATTCTAGCACTTAAATTGATAAAAATTAAAATACTAGTCTGAACTAGAGTATATTTTTTTTAATACTTAACTGATTTATTAATAAGCATCAGTAAATATCACATGTTTGAGCAACGAGATTTAGAATCAGAATCAGATTTACATAGATAATATTGTGAGTATCTATGATAAGGTCAACCGTCAAGCTCAATCGTCATGGTTCACCGTCTTAGTAAGTAGTAGATAAATATTGTGACTACATAGTAATTGAAGCTTATGTATTATGTATTGAATGATTGTAATATTGTTTTTTTTAAAAATTAAATGACATCTCTAGTTGTTTCATGTTCACCATTTCTTGTTTTGGAGCATGTTAATCTTGAAGTATCTGGACCATGGTCATCAACACACGAAAAATTTTGGTACAAAATTTTATGTGCAACACTTGATGCACGATATGAAACTGTACTAAAAAATAATGTCAATTTTACTAATTAGCTACCAAAAGAAAAGTAGCTCAGTAAGATGGAAGATTTAAGATGGGCTAATTTTGGATATTAATAATTTCATATGCCTTGTTATGATGCAAAATAAGAATCAGATGATTCACACTTATTAAATGTTTAAAAGTCTTATAGATAATAGCCTCCTTTATCAGAAGCAACCTTCAAACATAAACGTGGTATTATACATTTAGCTTGGTCGAATAAAGACTTTGGAGATTTGGTTTAAAGATTAATAACTTTTACCTGGCCTCATCGTATCATTAATACTAACCTTTTAGAAGTTGAAGATCCTGAAGGAAACTGCATCTAAATTAGTAGGTAGGCATAGGAATGTTGGGTTGGCCCTACAATAAATAGTTTATCTATTGAATTTGAGAAAGATAAGATTAGATTTCCATTACCAATTTTAGATAAAGGTTTAGATAAAAAATGTACTGGACTAGGAATAAAAAGTACTACTTTTTTCATACCAAAAGACTTGACTGAATGTTATTCACCAGCGCAATCTATAAAAATATTCTATCAATCAATTTTTGGATCTAAAGATTGTTTTGTTGAGAGTATAAATGATAGCAATTTATAGCGATGTATCGTTCCTGTAGGTGTCTCAGATAGCAGCTAGTCAACTTAAGCTATTATTTTTGAAGAAGTAGAATACGGAAATTATGATACAGTTGAACAAAGCTTTTGGCCGCATATTTGTATTTATCTTGACAGCGTCGAAAACTGGATAGAAGTATATAAAAAAGCTGAAAAACATGCAGTCTTGTATAATAATCCACACTTTCCCTTTTCGAATTATCATAACCTTAATGAGGCAGATAAACTTAGTGAATTTCGAATCAAGAATTTAGTTGACTTAAATACTGGTAAATTGATTTTTTAGTTAGAACATGAAATACGCTCAATAAATCATGGATCCATGCAATACATGAAACCTTTTTTGCTATAGCGATCTACATTATGAAATGTTGAGTTTTTTTGAAAGTATTTAATTCTAATATCTAGATTAGCCTTATATAATTATTAAAAAAGTATCTTCAATTTAGTTAGTAACTAAGTCTATTTGCACTTAATAATCATTGTCTAATATACAGCTGTAACAAACTTCAAGTCTAATTATGAGATATAATTATTCGTAAGTCCTAATTTAGGTCAGATCAATCTTAAATTTTAGTTAAAACTTAAGTTATAACTTTTGTGATTTTAATATCTTTGGATAAATTGGTAGAGTTAAGAGAGAGTGTCAATGTCACTGTGAGGAAGTGAGAAGAGATAGTAGTGTAAGTTTAGTGAAAAGAACTACTTAGTACTTACTAATTTTATTTATAAGGATCTCTGCTGGGTTAAGTTTGAGTAAGTTTGAGTAAGTTACAATAAGTAAATTGAAAACTACTAGTACTTAACAAATTTTATATCCAATATAGATTTAAACTATGCCGTCTTCTTCTAAACCTTCCTACTAACCGGTTTAGTTTTCAACTACTAACATAGATCAAATTGATATTCTATCCTTGCCTAGGCCATTAAAATCTACAACAGAGAATACGACATAGACATCTCGGATTTAATAACGTCATATGCGTGTATAGGCAATATAACAAGATGTTAAAGAAATTTAAACTGACGATGGACATGAATGTAATCTAATATAATTACCTAATCAAGGTAATGAAAAAAGTGACTGGTTGGTAAACCCTGACGCGAATACTACTGGTTTAGCTGAATTTTTGAAGGGCGTATAACGTGATTTATTTGCTGAATTAAACGATGGCTTAGAGGGAAATATAGTGTTTTAAAGGTAATATATACTCTATACTATGTAATGCTCAGTCTGAATGGTATGTAATTGTTTCATTTTACATTACTATTGATGTAATAAAATATATGAAGCTCAGACTCTATATTTTGAGTCATGACGATCTTATTTATTCTTGATGATTTTTGATTTCTTTCCTCAGTTACGAGCCTAATTGGGAATCTGACTCAGATGAAACTGTTCGACTTGTTGCTAACTTATACTTACCAGAATCTCCTGGTTCCGTACTGGATTTACAGTGGAATTGCAACGGTAAGTGGATTGCAGTGGCCTATGGTTCACTGACTACTCTTGGTTGGTCATAATATTCAAGTAAGATATGTGTTTGGAGTCTGTCACAGTCTGAATCAACAGTTGGGACATCAACTCCAGTGACAACAATTGAAGTAGCTGGTGAAATAACAGCTCTAGCTTTTCATCCAAAAACACCAACATTGTTAGCTGGAGGAACATATAATGGCGAGATTATTCTATATGATCTAGGTAAAAAAGACTCTGATCCATAAGTATGTATGTCTCGTATCAACGATTACTTTCATAGAGAGAGCATCTATAAGATTGAGTGGGTTGAACAAGACGGAAATATAATGTTATCAACGGTATTATAATTTATAACTAGACAATTTTGGTGCTATTAGGCGATATTTAAATTTATTGTAATTTGCGAAATTGAATTTTAGAAATAATAATTTTAATTTAAATTAAGGATATACTGACTGTGACGGTCTTAGCTATAATACTTCCTGATTTGATTTTTCACAGATATCTGGTGATGGTCGAATTCTTTTCTGGTTACTAGATGATAAATTCGACTTTCCATTCCGTGGATTATCTTTATTTTCGAAGAAACGACCAGTCGGCGCTCGTGCGATAGCTTTCTCACCATTAGACACATCAATTTTTGTTGCTGGTTCCGATACAGGCTCATTGATGCGAGGTGTTTGCCCAAACATAATACCTTTACCGGGCAGTACTCTTAGCACTATGGATGATGAGGCAAAAAAACGCTGGAAGACTGAGTCAATTCGTATACTAGATGGAATAGGGGCTATAAATCCTTAAGCAAAAAATCAATTAATGACTCATGTTTAGGCTTATCTGGTAAGTGGTCCTAATAGCAGGGATTAAACTGTAACTCCTGGATTAATTTATAAAAGTAAACCAAATGCAGAAAGTTTATATCCTTAAGCAAAAAGTACCGAACTGGAACCACATAGCGGTATAGAAAAATATATAGTATATTCATGTAATTTGTAAATTGTTTTAATCAAAGTTCAAATATTTGATATTTTATTTAAAAAATTTAAATTAAATTTTTATTACAGACTAGTAACAGTTAGTAACAAATAGAGTCACTGTAGTCTGTATTAACTTAGTAAGTTCCGATTAGAGATTTTTATCTATCAAAGGTCCCATTACGTCGGTCTAATTCTCTCCCTTCAACCGTAAGATGCTTATTACATCTGGTATGGATGGAGCGATTAAGATTTACGACATACTTCAACCAAGGCCTTGTTTTGTATTTTACCCTCCTGCAGTCGGTGCATCGAAATGTTCGATAAGTGATGTTTCTTTTTCCTTTGCACGACCTTTAGTTTTTGCTGCTGCACCTGAGGAGTTAAGCAGTGGAGTTTTCGTATATGACATATAGCAAAGTAAGCATGAACCAGTATTAATCATTCCTGTGACTGATACTATTGGTACTGTCGGTTCTGTGATTTAGACAATAAAAGTAGGAAAGGGTAATGATGCTTTGAATGGACTTAATCGAAGTTCGTCTGATAAAATAACAAGTTTACGTTTTAATCCTATTAGACGAGGTTTTCTAGCTGTCGGCACTGGAGCTGGGAAAGTGAAAGTTTTTGCTTTGCCGTCTCATCTGAGTGCTTATCCAAAATCAACTGAAACAAATCAAGTGGTGAAATTGATGAATGGTCGGAATTGATTTCATTATTTTTTTTGTATAATAGGTTTAGATTTTGAAATATATTAAGTGATGTTACTAGTAACTTACTATTGATTTAATATGATTGTTGATTTTATAAATTATGATATATTTGTAAATTTAAGAATTGATTACAGTTGTTCATGTGTATTTATTAGAATGATAAAAATCTCAGTCTGTTTTATAAATTATTTGTATCAGATTCAGTGTATTTCTTTCTAATAATTTAAGTGTGTAGATTCTAGAAGTAACAGTTGCAAATTAATATTGATTTCTTAAACTAGTTTTATAAATTATATAGTATCTAAATTCTAAAAATGACAATGACTCGTCCCAATAAGGGAATGAAATATAATGTTTCTAATCCAGACTTATCTTAATCATTAATTTCTCCTAATCCTCTTGTTGACAATAATCCCAATTCGCGTCCAATAGTTTTTGATCCAGATAAATCTCCATCACATATACTAGGAAATTATCTTAAAACGAACTCTGTGTATTCTGAACGAGATTTCAAAACCGCTTAATATGATCCTCGAATGATTATAACCAAAACTGATGAAAAATAAAATGCTAATGGTAATGGCAATTAAACTTCTGTAAATGTGAAAGTCAATGAACCTTAAAATGCTGACATAGAGAGTTAGTAAAGTGATTTAAGATCACCTTTGTTTAAGAATATTTCTAAGGCAAGTGATGCGATAAGTACGCCACAAAATGCATCAGTAATAATGTCTATGCCTTCGACATAGAAAGAACTATCAAGATCACGAGGGGTAAAATGGTTTCACGATCACATACCAGTTTCAAAGTGGCTACCTAGATATTCTTTCTCCAAATAACTGAAAGGTGATTTTTTCGGCGGCATTACTATTGGTCTTATACTGATCTGCTAAACCATGGCTCATGCAGCGATTGCAACAACTTAAACTGTTTAAGGTCCATATTGCTGTTTAGCACCCGCTCTAGTTTATGCAATATTTGGAACTAGTCCTCATGCGAGTATATCATCAGGAGCGGTGGCAGCTGTTCTGATAGCAGAACAGCTTCAACCATATGGTTCGATTGAAGAACGCACTAGGATGGCTTCAGTTTATGCTGTTGTGGTTGGTATAATGATTTTTTTTAGTGGACTAGCAAAACTAACCTTCGTGGTTCGATTTATATCTCGTCCCACGATGAGTGGATTCGTTACGGGTGCTGCTTTAATTATAAGTTTAACGCAGTCGAAATAAATGACTGGACTAGCAAAGTAATTACATGACGCTACAACTTGTTTATCAATAATAAAAGGAACAGCAGACAATTTTGCTGTTATTAATTGGGTTGGAGTGGTGATAGGAATTTTGACTATGATATTTTTGAGACTAGTAGCAAATGCAAGTATAAAAGCAAAGAAAGGGAAAAAAGGTGATGGATGGAGTAAATTCATCATATAACTTAGCTCAATAAAGGAATTAGTTATAGTGGTCATTACAGGGATGTTTATAAAGTTAATGTCGTCACCAGATAGTATTACAATCCGAATATTTGTTCACTAACTTTTCAGATTATTACAAGAAAAAATAATTATTAAAATTTCATAAATATTAAAAATATTTTATACGGATTATTTATTAATTATTGCAGTGTGACAATATAAGTTTAACTTTGATTAACTTGTTAAGTTTTTTCCACTTATGATTCTCAGGTTTAGATAGTGACTAGTCTAATGGTCTTCTAGTAGACGTGGTAGGACATGTTCCTCAAGGCCTTCCGCCATTTCGGATTCCTTGGAAATCCCTCATAAATCCTTAGCACGATCTTCACTCCTATTCTAGAATTATTTCGGGATCTATCCTTATTGCTATGACATCATATCTTACCACTTTTGCATCTTCAAAAAGAGTTGCACTTTAAGAAGGTTACAGTATAAAAGCTTCATAAGAAGCTATTGCCTTAGGTCTTGCAGGAATAGCTGGAGGATTCTTTTGCTGCTTTCCTTGCTCAGGTAGTTTGTCACGGGCGGCATTGTTACCTTAGGTTGGAATATCTAGTTAGATAGGTGGTTTAGTCGCTGCGGCAGTGGTTGCTGGAGGACTAGTTTTCTTTTCATCTGCCATTTATTGGATACCCAAGTGCACCCTCTCTGGAATTATTATTTTGGCATGTTTAAAACTATAAGACTCAAGTTATTTTTTCTGGCTGATTAAAACATCACGAGTTACTACTAGAATGAAAAATGCACAAAGTAAAATTAGTTAGAGCTATAGTGGAAATACACCAAATGTATCATTGCAGAATAGTAAATTTGAAGACATTGCTGAAGATGACGAAGAAAATGTCGTTGGATTCTATCGTGATATAGGTGTATGGTTAGTAGCATTTATCTGCACTATATTTTTTGGTGTATTATAAGGAGTCCTATGTAGTGTAATAATCTCATTTCTGATACTACTGAGCACAGTAGTTTTTCCACCTGTTATTTAATTAGGAAAAGTTAGGTAATTATTATATATTAATAATTATATTGTTGACGCTTTATCATTATGTGGCTGTTGTATGAAATTTACTAAGTATCAATATTTGGTATACACAACATTAACAGTCAAAATATATTTTTTTAAAATTTATCTTGTGATAATTTAAGTCCTAAATTATATTAATTATTAATTTAAATTCTTAACAAATTTTCAAATTATTAGTAGCAGTATCAAATTAAAAAATATTATTATATCCATAGGGATGCAGAATAACTTCATGAAGATATCTTACTTTAAGAAGGTAACGCTGATCTGATGCTTGATCGATATGAAGATGTGGTTATCTTTGAGCTTGGCGCATCTATGTTCTTTGCAAATGTAGAGTATATGAGAGAAGAGGTCGAAAAGATGCTTGATAAAGAGCGAGACTTACGTCCTGTAAAAGTAATTATTATCTCATTTTCAAAAGTGAATTCGATAGATACAACTGCACTATATATTTTTAAAGAATTATTTGAAGTTTGGAATAAACGTAAATATAAGATATTGGTTGCAGAAGCGCGAGGTGAAATCGCATTTGTTGTAAGAGACCATTTTATAAAATATTTAGTATAAAAAACTCCATAGTATACTTTTGATGAATGCTTAAGAGAAGCAAGATATTTGTTAAAGGGTAATATTTGTGATGATTAAAATAATGTGCAGAGCACTATCACATTGCCAAGAGGAAGAAACTGGTGAAACTACTAATATTTGAAGTTAGTGATTTAAAAATGAATAATACAAGTTTACTTTGTATTATTGTATTCTATAGCTATTCTTGATGGGAGGTTTTGCCTAATACAAAGTTTCTGAAGCTGATGATAAGATTAACCAACTAAGTACCGTCCTTTAACCTGTAATATTATAATTACGATTTAAAACTTAACTTAACTTATTATCATTGATAATTTCTAATAGGATTAATGAATCATTATCATAAATTAATCATTTAATCATTGTACTTGTAACTTGAAGTTCAAGTTGCTGAAATGAAATATGTTCTATTTATTTTTAATTTTACTGTCTCAGTCTGTTTCAGTCAATTGTATCATAAATGTTTTTTTTTGTTTCACTTATTAAATTTACTATTAATAATTATTTTTATTTTTTCAAACTGTTTAATTTATAATAATTTAATATAATATATAATTTCAAGTTCTATAAATTTAATTTTAGTTAGTTACAGTTACTACTCGATTGAGATTTGAAATCTGCTTGCACGTTTTCGTAAGAAAATCGCTACTGTTTTAAATAAGACATTGCAAGTAAAAATCGTAAATTTAACTTACTTGCTAACCAAGTTAACTTATAACTTAAACTTAAGCTATTACCAATCTAACATATTACCAATAACAATAACTTTGCAAGCTTACGCTAAATTTCTAAGAATATATTTTCTAAGAAGATCGAAAAAAAATAAAACTAATTATAGAACAAGTCATTATCATACTGTATAAATTACATCAACGCTGCAAAAACAATTACAATGAAGCAATATAATAATAAAAAGGTATTACCGTAACCAAATCTTCTAATTTTTATTTGTGTTAAAATTGAAGTATTAGTTTTACTTTAATTAAAACATAAATTACGTCAATGACAATGACATTTACAATTGAAACTGTTTTTTAAATTTTCATATGATTGATCTAATAAAATGTAATCTTTTTAGAACAACTATAACAATCATTATGCCAACGGTTAACAAGGCGATAAAAGGAAACGTGGTAAAGCAAATTAGGAACTATTTAAAACATAATTATGTTTTTATTTTTTCAATGGTTTATGTCGTTGGGGATCCTCTTGTCATCATGCACATGCTACACACGAATTAAAAGATAAACCTAATTTAGTATCAATTATAACTTTTATCATATGTAAATTTTCTAGACTTAGACTTATTTTCAATTTTCTACATTAGCTCAATTATTTAAGATTGTATTATTAGTAGTACTAAATATCTAATCCTTTTTCAGTAACGTACTGCTATGTGTCCCACACTTGTAAAAACTGGTGATTGTCCTTATAGACATATTCCCGTTTATAAAGGAGGTTGTTCTTATGCACATGCGAAATGTGAATTGGTTAGTACAGAAGCATTTGTTAAAACCAAACTTTGTCATAATCCTAAGTCATGTTCTTATGGTGATAATTGTCGGTATGCTCATGATCCTGAGGAACTTCGTAGGTATAATTTTTTTTTATATTATTTCGTTTTAAATTTAAAACCCTAGCGAAGTTTGCGGTTGGATTATGAAATTTTTTTACTGTAGATCAAAAGCTCTTCCAAAAAAATCACGTTAAAAAGGTGTTGAAAATTTTGGGAAATAATTAGCAGCATTAAGATAAAGTTAATAAAATTTAACATAAATCTAACAAATGGCATTTGGATAATTAAATTAGAATTTAAATTACTGTCCAGTAGTAGATGATAATTATAATAACAATAATTTTAATAATAATCGATCGGGTAATTATAACAATAATATGAACAATGCCAACATGTAATAGAATTAATAGTAAAACAATATGTAAAATTAGAATAATGCTAGTATTTATAATTAATACAATAATTGTAATAACAATGTTTAGAATTAGAATAATTCTATGACATAACATAATAATGTAGTATATCAATAAGTACAATAAAATGTTACTAACTAATAGTAAGCTTAACCTTAATAAAGTTAATATACTAATAAAATTTTCTAAAATATGCCAACTCCATTAACAACAGAAGGATTGAATACATCTTATTCAAATTTTAATAATTCATAAGTAGTAACTGTAACAGAAGTAAATTCATCATATAGTAATTATACAAATTCTTAACCTCCTTCATAACCTCCTAGTACTTTAATTTCACCAATTGAACCAGAAGGAAGTTTATTACCAAGTCCAAAATTTATTAATTCACCTGACTCAGGTAAAAAAAAAATGATTATAATCTAACTTTACCCTTGAAATCATATATTTTCGTAGGCTTGTCATTATTATGTGATTTAGTAACTTAGACTAGAAATTAGATATTAAAATTTAATTTTTAAAGTTACATAAATTCTAATTTCTGTAACTGTTACGCTTTTTAAATTATTTTTACTTCACTCAGATAATGCTGCAGTTCCCTTCATGTAATTAAATAATGCTTAATAATAAATGACATATCCTGGTACAAATAATTAACAAAACGATGTTGTATTGATGAATTATAATCAAGCTAATATTATGAATGGAAATGGATAGGTAAGCATAAAAACAAACTTTTACTAACTGATGAAGTTCAAATTACTTTAGTTTTAATTGATAATTATAATAGATTTTGAAATAGTATTATGATTCAGATTCATTTGTTAAGACTATTAGCTTTCTTATTCTGGATATAGTTCTACATTTGATTTTTCTTTTACCTCAAGGTAAACGATGTTATGAATAGACAAGGTCAAAATTTCACATCTACTAATTCAAATGATTATAGTACTTAATAGAATGCTACAATGTAGATGTCAAACCAAAACAACTTTTAACAGTAATAATTTTAATAACAATAAAATAATTTGTAAATTTTCTAAAATTATTAAGGTACAAATATTTCATAGTAAAATGTAATTTTAAACACTCAACAAATGTGTAACAATAATAATTCAAATTATACATAGTAGTGTAGTAATACCACTACAGGTATGTCACTTAATGGTAACGTTTCGTAATAATCTTCTGCAATGAGTATAAGTGCGCTCAGTGTTGCAATGAATAATGGTGATATATAACAACAATCTTCTAATATATAAAATAGTACAGTTTTTCAATAGTAAGTAGATTTTAACAAATAATTATAAACTTAAAATAATTCAAATATGTGCAACTTAAACAGTTAATAAATGTATCCAATGAATTATCAAATTGGATAGTTTGATTAATAAAATGTTGAGAAATAGGATTCATCAAATTTTTCATAAAACTTACAATAAAATAATTCAATGGTAAATACTTATTCATAAAATTCGAATGATTTAAACATGTCTTAATAATGTAATGGATCAGGATCTATTAATGTAGTATCCGAATGTAATCAACGAGTAGTTCAACCAGTAAGTGTTGCATTTTAAAATTAGGAGAGTTGTGATAATAATCAAATTTAATGTTAAATGCCAACTGCTAATTCATACGCTCAAAATAACAATTACTCTGTCCTTGCTAATTTAAATACTGACAAAGTTATTTCACAATATTCTATTGATGGGTAGAAATTATTACCTGGAGATAAGGACATCGAAACTATTTTTGATTAAGATATTGGTCAATAATTACCTACATTGTTATAAACCTTAGAATAAGCCTAAGGTAATAAAAATGTTGATAAGTCTGCTTAGGTGGAACCAATTTGTCCTCCACCAATACCTGAATTATTGTAAAGTTAAAGTTGTGAAGGATCATAAGTTTTGGGAAAGAGAACAAGTAATATACATTATATAAAGACTATATTTATAAATCTAAGAATTTTGACCATTTTTTAAGAGGCTCTAGTGCAATGCACCAGATATCTAGTGCACATGCACTAAGTGCACATGCACTAAGTGCACATGCACTAGAGCAAGAATGTACCAGGTTGTACTAGTACAATGCTCTAGAACATGGTATTAGAGCAATCGATTACGTTCGAACTCCCTTTGAACAGGTACATTGTGCACGAGAACAAAGTGTACCTGATTCATCTTAGATTCCATATGTTCTCGTGCATTGCACTAGTGCATTGCACTAGAGCAAAAAATTCAAAAATTCATAATTTTAAGAAATTTTAACAAAAAAAAATGGCTAAAATAACTAAATTTAAGCACTGCTCTAGTGCATTGCACTAGAACATTGAACCAGAAAAAAAATGAAATCATGGATAAAGAACAAAAAATTGAAATTGATATACTAACGCCTAAATTGCCTCTTTTTACATTAATAACTGATCTATAGCCTATTTTTTATTAAATAATAATCACATCTCTTCAAATTCAATAAATTAATCTATGAGACCGATAAAACTATACAAGCCGAAATATAATATTTTTAATCTACGTGTCAGCCTTGGGTCTATGAATTTTAGTAGTCATTACTTCTTATAATTATTTTACATGAAAAGTCGTAGATAATAAGGATGTATTTCTAATGTATAGACTTCTCCTACATTATTATAGTAATGAAAACCTAGTTTCTATTTTTTATAAGTCATAAAAACATACTACTATATAACTAAATATTTAAAGACTTACTACACGCTCTCCTAATGTAATTAAAATTTGAGAGTATAAAGCAGATAATCAAAAATATAATCTGTCAAAAGTTAAGACACAATATTCAAAACAATTTAGGCTTATAAGAATAACTAGGATGATCTGGAATGGCTAACTTAAAGTATAAAGTATAATGTATCACTAATCATTGATCCTATAGTATTAGTTATTTAATTTTTTTTTCAAAGACTTTTGTTGAGGAAATTTGCCGTCCAAGCCCCTATCGACATAAAAATATAGAAAATCATCTATTAATCTGGTTTAAGAATGCAGTACTAGTGGAGTAATCATTTGATGAATACATTACAAAAGATCGTGACTGGCTTGCCGGCAATGAGCCATGGTGTACGGTTTCTAATTAAGTCTATAGCCACGTAAGTGGTCCACGATGCATCATAGAAGGTAGATCTATATGTAAAAAGTATTTTCCCGCAGAGGTAGTCGGACTAACATACTTAGATAATTAGGGTGTTTTGTAAGTAGCAACTACTCCTGATTAAACTCGCCATATACCGATTGATAAATGTGTGTTTTCTCTGCTAATGGCTCATGTTGTCTCTGTAGGAACGGGGGGTGCACACAAGATCAAGTATGCTGTGAAGTACCTAGATAAGCGAGGTTCTCTTATTGCTCGAAACTAACCTGATAGTCGCATCTATCTAATATAAAACGAAAATAGGCCCAGTGAGATAACAGCATTAGAAACAGGATTAGTACTTTCCTCATCTGAAGCAGCTTTTCATATTTTTGGTATGCCTC
>JACKZZ010008641.1_pt1 | contig 28042 bp, 24 predicted proteins | sample 8027871 | NCBI WGS metagenome assembly JACKZZ01 (sample SAMN15724774, study PRJNA655200) | protist metagenome | isolation source: fluorescence activated cell sorting (FACS) single amplified genomes of... | place: USA: West Boothbay Harbor, Gulf of Maine | collected 2000-07-19
ATGTTTTCGGATGGTCATTTTTTCCTCACAGTCACGATGCGTTCATTTTGTCGATTGGTTGCATGCGGAGTCTCAGCGATTGTCAGTGTATCATGCGGGAATCGTGTGGACAGTGCGAGAGTCGTCACGTAAATTCGTAGAGGTAAGTTAGTACAGTTGGAATGGTCATCATATAGATCTTGGCTGACATAGGAACACGAGACGCGGGCGATTTCTGATGGTTCCTCCCAATGCAAGCCAGCACAAGCATTGTGGAAGTCTGACAGTTCCAGCATCCGGAGTTCTGTTCCGGATGATATCCTCAGCCAAGGTTTTTTCTTGTAATATAATTTGATAATATTGACGTGCGCAATGTCAGTTGAGTGCTATCGAGAAAGACTCGAGAAACGGAAAAGGCAGCGCCAAGGTGTATACGAAGTATAGCAAGTTTACAGCTCAGAAGTAAAACGGTTTGGGGTCGTCATTTGTCTGCTACATCGAGCTATTCGGTCTTAATGGGTGCAGACGTTCTTCCAGTTTGTCAAATATGAAAGAAAAAACATATTGCGTAAAAAAAATTGACATCGGAGCGCGCTTCAGGCCGTCTATATTCAATGGCCACCGCTTTACTTTTATTTCTAAGAGTGTTGATATTCGTCTGGGAAGAAAACGTCTGCGGATTCAAATCATTTGATTCCGCGACTCGTCGTCGAAGTCGAATTATATTTGAGATTTATAATGGTGTGGGTCGTTCTTGGTGTGGTGAAAAAGAGAAACGCAGCGTGGAGGGAGGGAGCTACGTCCTCGGATATTTAGATACACAAAAACTTATTTTGCGTTCAATTGAGACGGAATCAAAATAGAGGAGAGCGTTAGAAGAGTTGTGTTGAATTCTTTTGGGTGCGTTGTGAAGCCCATTTCTCGTCGATCGAGCGCAATTTTTCCGATTTGCAGCAATCTCCACCCAGCAGCGAGCGCAAAAATACCGGCGAGAAGACAACTACAGCTTGGTATCTCCCGTTGAAAAGTTCACTCTATTTGAGCAGAGGAGACGCCTGAAAGTAGAGCACAGTACAACTATGAAAAATCATCAAAAAAGGATCTCGTCATAACCTTGAACATCAGGCGTGTTACATGAACAGGCATGGCAGGGTAGAGAAAAAAACTATTGGAATCAGTCTGCATTACGAGCAGGCAGTCACGCTAGTATCACACCAGCCACCAGAAGAGCAAGTGGTTCGCAGAAGAGCACTTGGCTCGCAGGAAACTTCGGCAGCGTTCTTCTTGAGTCTTGACTCATGACGTCCTTCGTGAATTCATCACCACAAAGACAATATCCCAAATGTGAGAGCCGCACTCCCCGACCTGGATCCCAGCGAACATATTCGAGTCGATGATTTGACTCATCATGAAAACATGACATATTCTTGTTGAATAAAGTTTCTCTCTGCCGTCATTCTTGGGTGACCGATATAGGGAGTTCTTTCCTTGTTCGTGAGGTGCGATTTCGGTGTTCCAGAGCCATTTTTTGGTCCGTCGTCAAAGTCTAAGTGAATTCGAAGACATTCTAACTATTCAGTTTATCATGATTCTAGTTAGTCATTTCGTTTGAGTGTAGTAAATAGGTTCTGGAGTATTCTGATGTAGTGAGTACATGTGCATGACATGGAAAAAGTGGCAAAGTAGTCCTGCGACAGGACAGTTACGTTCATTGTCAGATTTCCTCTTCGCGTTGACAGATCTCCCTTTCATGTTGTATATGATACCGTTTCAGGCGAGCACGATCATCCTCCGGCTCCGATTCAGGAAAAGGAGTAGCATCGAAAGGAAAACTCGTGGTGATTCAGACAGCGTCAGCGGCGTGGGAAGCAAGTGTATAGGGTGATTCGAGTAAGTGCGTGGGTTGCAAGAACATTCTGAGTTGATTCGAGTAGTACAGATAGAGACACATAGGTTCAGTTGTTGGAAATAGTCGTCACAAATCAAAGAAAGATGCGAGTGCGGCGAGTTGGGCCGATTTTCGTTGCATCATGGACATGTTGGAGTTTCCTTCCTCTCGTTGAAGGCAACGACTCCCCCTCCGTTCCCCTTGCAGTGTCACAAGCAAAGACTAAGATTATTTCTCCGAATGAAGACAGTGCTGTGTCAAAGAGTATAATTATTGTTTCGCGAACGTCTCTGGGGTCTATGTCTATCTCTACTCATCATGATCCGGAGCCTGTAGGGTCAAATGTTGGTGAGAAAGAACGTTACGCCGGCAGCGGCACTTCTATTCCAGGTGGTTTTGACGAGGAAAGCAACGACCACGTCAGCACTTCCAGAAAAATTTCATCAGGCGCAGGTTCTCAAAGAACTTCTACGTCGCAGGAGGATGTGAAAAAAACTGCAAAGGAAAGAACGCTCTCCGTCGTGGGATCATTTCGTCATCATCTTGGTCCAACATCAAAATCATCGGGACCACTATCTTCACAAGAGCGAGGTCTCGGGATATCTACTTCTCTTTTCATGGCTATCTGGTTTGGAATCCCCCTCGTGATTCTTTCCGGCGTGGCGGCGGGCATGTGGATGGGTTTTCGACATACGCAATGCGGAGGAATTGAAACACAAAATGATCAACAAGCAGCAGGGGACGCAACGACCAGTGGTAGAAATCTTGTCGCTGCGCGCGCTGCGGCTGCAGCAGCTGCCAGGGAATATTATGTTGGCAGTTCATCTCCATTCAGCGGGAGTGGCAGTGGTTCTACTCCTGCGGCCGCTGCTCAGTATGTCAATTCTCGTCATGATTTCGAAATGGACTCGAGATCCCGCGCAAGCTCTTCGTGTGCTCCGAGTAGCCTCAACGCATCGATAGAAATGGAAAGTTTTGCTGCCGCATTCGGACTCTCTCCTGATCCTCTTCCACCCATGATCAATCATCTTCATCCGGGCAACGGGCACGGGCAACATCTTCATCATGTTGGATCATCTTCATATTCTCTTCACCAGCTGCATCAACAAAGGCTAAGCTGCACCAGCGGGGCCCCATCCGGGAGTCGAGTTTGAAATACCCGAGGTTTTTTCACACGTGAGTGCCAAGCACAACATGATCCATTTACAAGTCCGACTCACCTTCAAAATACAACTTCCACATTCTGTTCTCATGCAGTTCGTTCGGCTTTACTTGGGGTAAGATTTGGAGGTCACACCTGCGACAATCACATCAGCAAGTGCAAGTAGCATGTTTGAACAAGGAAGAGTGGTCATTTTTACGTAATTTCGTCCTTTGTCAATATTGATAGCCACCTCAGAATGCGGTGTTCCCTCTGTTGCCAGCGGGTTCCTTCTTCATTTTGCATTTTTGTGTTCTTCCTGGCATACAGAATTGATTTTCGTGGCATATTGAATTGATTTGCGGTAGAACTACAAGCGTGATTTTGGATTTGCAGCATCCATTATTTCTTCAAATGTGGTGTCGTCAGCTAGTCACGTGCGGAGTCGTGCTGCATGTGCAGATGTGAATGTTTCCCACGGGATTGAGATCGAATCGTCACGAAGTCATCTCAAAGATTCAATTGCATGCACGTTCATTCTCCGCAAGGACAACGCACAGTTGCTCAGCGTCATCATTAAAGCGAAAACAAACCGATAATGTTGAAGGTCTCACGGTACGCCGCCAGATTCATCTATATCACTACCTCGTTTTCGCAATAAGGATATTTTTATGTAAGAAGCACGCGCCAAGAATAAGATATTATCTACTTCAGAACAAGTTAACGTGATATTAAATATCGTATTGAACAGGTACTATTTCTACTAGTACTACGCACGGTACTATTTCTACTAGTTCTTATAGTACGCAAAAATATAAATAAGATGACGTCGTCAGTGTTTCGTGGAGTGGACTTGGGAGTGCATCACTCCGTGTGCGGTTCCTCCTTTGTTGCAGAGCCCCAAGTCATTTCTGTGGATGTGAACGATCTCGCCAACCGGTCAACGCCTTCGGTACGTCTTGGTCTTTGTTTTCGATCAGAGAACAAGATAAGTAGTAGTTGAAGAGTAAGAGCTAGGAGGTGTAGGACATTGTAGGTAGACATTATTCTATTTCTAGTATTGTTTTGACTTTTGAAGCAGTCTGTCTAAGCTTAAGGCATTTGCAGCAAATCTGTTAAGCTTAAGGCATTTGCATTTGATTCAATATCTTCTGAACATCTTCTTATTTCCTATTCAACAACTGATCTTCTCGAGGTTTTATGCGTTGAGGGACGACAGCGACTGATCGGTGAGGAGGCCGAGGGACAATTGTCTCGGAATCCGCAGCAGACTTACCCGTACCTTCTGCAGGCCGTTTTCGCTGGCGCCTCTTCTACCGATGCGTACGAAGCCGCAAAGAATCGTTTCGCGTGGTTCTGGGACTTGGCGGACAGTTCATATGCAAGCGAGGAGAAATCGACTGTTGATTTCGACGATCGGGACGTGGATTTTTCGCAGAAGCACGCACTTGCCGTCTTTCTGAAGAAGCTGCTTTCGCTCCGACATCTCCGGGGCGTCGAGAAGCACGAGCATGTAGTCTTGGCGGTTCCGGACTACATCGAGAAGGACGCGACCGCCAAATTGCTTGCCGAAGCGCTCAAAATTGCCGGCCTCCCGCTTTTCCAAGAGGGAGGACAGGGGCAGGAATCTTCTTCAACAACCAAGGATCAAGACACGGGCGCTGGCGCTGGAGACGGCATCAACTCACCAAAGCAGCAAGAAACATCCGCAGCGTCCTCGGAGAAGGTGTTTGAGTGCGCGTACCACTCCGATTGCCTTGCAACACAATGGATCCACAAGTATGCCGACCGGATATTGGCTGCTGGCGTTGGAAAGCCGCAATCTGTGCTCGTCGTGGATGTGGGGTATTCGCAGAGCACAGCGTTTGCCTTGGAGGTGCAGGTCGTGGAGGAAGAAGCAGCGGGCGCAGAGGCGGAAGGCGCGGAGCCGCAAGCTTCATCAAAGAAAATCCACGCGGAAATCCTTACAAAGAACAGTAGTTTTTGGAAATTTGTCATGATTATTCTTAGTGCAAGATCATTGAGTTGTTCTGTCGTCTTATAATAGTGCAAGGGTCGTGAGTTTTGTCGTCTTAAATACTGCAGAACAGTGACATCTTCACCTCGCGTTCAACAATTCTCAAGTGGAAACGACCTCTACTCTGCTGCTCTAATCTATAGTTTACGCTTTCAACAAAATTCATTTTCAACATTTTTTCCCTCCAGCCGCGTCCGTTGGTGTCTACGATTTCATCAACCAGTTGAGTGAGTTCGGTATCGCGTACGCGAAGTCGAAATATGGGCACGAGGTTTCGCTGTCCAGCAAGAAGGGGTACAAGTTGAAGGTCGCAATGGCCAAGGCACTCAAAGAGCTCTCCATGCTGCCCGACGCCAAGGTCGCGCTCGAATGCTGGCTGGATGAAGACACCGATTTCGTTATGGAGCTAAAAAGAAACGACTTGGAAAACGCGCTTTCGAACGAGGGCGGCGTTCTCAGCCAGCTCGAAAGCTGCATCCAAAAGACTCTGAAAGAGTTCGCGGGGAAAAGCGGGGACCCGGAGAGCACGGGCTTCTGCGACTCGGTCGAAATTGTGGGCGGCGGCGTTCGCATTCCGTGCGTGGCGCAGCTGATCGCAAAGGTAAGTGGAATCTCGCCGTACGACAAGGACGGAAAAGAAGACGGCGGCGTCGACAAATTGTGCCGCGGATTGGACGGGAGCAGCGCGGTGGCGACAGGTACTTTTTACTGTACCACTTGATGTCTTTTTGCTTGGTTGCCACTAGTGGGTAGTGTTGGATGCGAAGTGCTTTCTCATAGTGTTTAATTTGTTTCATTTTTGGTTGTATCTGCACTCATCGTTTTGCTTAGTTTTGATCGAATATACAAATCGAATAATGAGTGCACAATCTTTATTCTTTAACTTTATCCCCACCAGGTGCCTGTTTGCGAGCGAGTGGAAAGCCTTATTTCAAGAGTGGATTGGAGGGATGTCTGGAAGCGGCTGTTGACCAGGTCTTGGCTGCCGAGGATGCGACAGTCACGGCTGCAGCATCGGCGGAAAATGACATGGCCGAAGTTGAAGCGAAAGAGTTGAACCGAAGAACAGAGCTCAACAAACTCGAGGCATACCTCTATGAAGCGAAAAACCTCATCAGCAATCGTAATTCTAATTTTGATTGTCATCTATAAAGCGAATAGCGAGGCCCCGCAAGGGGGAGGGACATGGTGATGCAATAATACGATACGCCTATGGATCAATTTATTGCATCTGTCCCTCTATTGATAAAACTAGACTAGACGAGGGACGACGAATTTCATTCGGGATTACTTAAGCATGCAGTATGTGTGTGAATTGGATAGAGCGATTCTTGACGAGGAGGATAGAGCGATTCTTGACGGGAGACTCGCCGATGCAGCACCGCATCTGTCGGGAGCCGGGAGGACACAACTCCAGCAATCTATCATTCGGCGAGGTGAAACGAAGTCCAGCAGGTGCCATAACTCGATGAATCGTCTGTCGCATTGGTTCGGAAATTTGAGAAAATCATGCGATGTACTTCTTACACAGGTACCTCCAAAGCTCTTTTCACCAACGTGGAGGAGACAGAGAAGGCGCTTGAGGAGGCGGAGACGTGGTTCTTCGACAATGTGGACGACAATACTGTGGGCATCGAAACGTACGCTGAGAAATTCGCGGTACTCCAAACGATGACGAGGGAGAATGGAAAGGCCTACTTTGAGAAGGAGAGGGAAAAGGAGGAAAAACTCGAGAGAGAGCTGGCTGCAGCGTACGCCGAGAAGCAGAAAGAAGAAAAGGAGGACCACGACAATCGAAAATTGCCGACTGGGGAGCGCCTCCGAATGGCCGAGAAGCAGCGTTTGGAGGGAAACGAATTGTTCAAAGCAGGTTTGACAGATTTGCAATTTTGTGAATTATTATTCACTGAATGAGACGTAGATTGAGGTCGAATCAAACGAGGCGGAACGTAGGAGGATGATTGGGTCGCTATGTTTTCGAATGCGTTCGTAGCTAGTTGTGTGACCTCGTTCTCTCCTGTGCCTTGAAAGAATACTATGGCTCAGGCCTTCAGTTATCGGATCGAGTTTCGTTCAGGTCAATTAATCTTCGGGTTTGTCTTTTCACCTGTACGTAAAACGAGAACCAAAAAATATTGCAGGTTCCTACCAGGACGCCATCATGCGATATCAGAAGGCACATGCGAACCTTGCAAAACTCTTCGATTGCAGTCCGGATGACACTGCCGAGAAGAACCGGATTTCAGTGTCTTGTTATTTGAATACCGCGCAGTGCTACTTGAAGGGCACTGAAGGCCTGGACAAGGAGAAGAAAGATATGATCCTGAAGAAAGTGGTTCGCGCGTGCGATTCGGCTCTTGAAATCGACGAGAAGAATATCAAGGCCTTGTATCGCAAAGCTCTCGCACTGGAGGGCTGCGGAGAGATCCAGGACAGCAAGAAAATGATTGTCAAAGGACTGGAAGTTGAGCCAGAAAATGCCGAATTCTTGCGCCTCGAAAAGAAAGTCGACAGGGCATTGCAGCTGCAAAAAGCCAAGGAAGCCCGCATGTACGGAAAAATGTTTGGTTAAGGAGGAGTCCACCTTCGTTTGAGAATAAAGAGCACAAAGTTTTGGCGCCCATAATTGTTACCGCGTTCTTCGCGTGTGTACCGAAACAGTAAACACGAGCGGAATCTTACGCGGTCTGGACCGAAACTAGCATAAAAGACTTTTCGTCCGCTGTGCGGAGTGGGATATCGTTGCATGGTTTGCGCGGCCTCTCCGGTGGTTCAAAGATACACATCATACTTCTAATCTTGGTTGCTGTGCCTCGCGAAAGCGCAGGAACAGCATTTCTCCTTCTGAGAAATGAATTTCTTGTGTTCTTCGAAGATTGTTTAGTCGTTTGTGCCACAGATCGCTCATTGGTTGCATAACTCATCGACATGACTTCAGAGTTCAGAGTTCAGAGAAGAAGGAACAAGAGAGGAAGACATGACTCTCGCGGATCCAATGACGTGCTCGACAAGCTCCGATTAAATTTGTCTACAAATATGTCCGGTCATCGTTCCCGTGCTCGTCAGCGAAGTTCTGGGTTGGTTTATCTTTGCGCATTCTTGTCTTACGTGGCTGTTCATCTTCATTGCGTCATCGTGCAAATTATTTTCCTCGAAAGTCACGTGAATGTGAGCAGAAATAGATTCTTTTTTTCGACAACTTGTAGCGACATCGGCAAGGGCAACACAAGCTCGTCGTATGCCTTTGCGCGTGCCCGACCCCAAACAGGCCCGAATGTTGAAATAATTCAAGATGTGCGTCGCGTTTTATTGTCCTTACCAGCGTCGCCCTCGTCGAGGGAAGAAGAGCTTTTATTTGCGGAGGACCAAAATGCGAAGGAGAAGGAGAGCGATTTGTTTATCGCCGACGAGGATGTGCATCCTCGTTTGCCGTCAGCGAGCAATTACCTCGACCAAAGAACGCGCTACGAACACCATCCCGTTTTCGGGTTGTTCTTGGAACCGGCGGCAGCATCCATTCCGCGTCCGCGAGAAAGCAGCGCGTCTTCTGTCTCTGTTGAGAAATCTGAAACTGAAGATGACAGAAGAAGTTTTCACAGACGTGTCGCATCCGCAAACGTCAAGATCAAGAAGCACTTTATGCCCCGCCACATTTTCAACCGCACCTTTGTGACCGAGTTCAGCGGTTTGCGCGTGCCGGTGCGGTACGATTGCCGCAACCTGAATCCGCCAACTTTCATAGCATGGGGCATGGACACCAAAATATTGCGGAATCGGATCGGGTACCGGATCCCCCCCGAGGACCACATTTGGCTCGTGCCGGATACGGAAGGGAATTTCTTTGTTCCAGATGGTGGTGAAGATGGCGGTGGTAGTGGAATCACTCGGCTCGTTTCGCGGGTGGGTGGAAAGCTGCAGCGAAACTTAGGAACCGGAGGGCATGCGGATGACGTTGACCAGAGAACCACGTCACCAGCAAACATGTTCAAAGTCAAGCTTTTTCCGGACGAGGCCGCACCCAGCGGGCAGTATCCAGGTTTTGCGCAGAGTGTCTTGGAGTCGTTGTCCACTTTCGTGCAGCAGCAACACAACGGCAATCGAAATGAAAACTCTGCATCAACATCTCTCGCTCTATCAAGTTCTAGTTCTTTTTGGAATACGCGCGAGGTTTTGTTACGGGAACAACCGGAGACACGGCGCGTTTTGGATTTACCGCCGTCGGAATCGGAAGAAGCGTTGATGGGCCCTGACTATCAATATTGGTCCAGCGACATGAATCAGTTCGACAACAGTTACTACGACATCGTTCCGGATCGACGCGCCGTTTGTCAACAGCACGCGGGTCTGGCCTCGGAGGGTGGCGGCGATTGGGATGATCGTACTCGTAGCGGCGAGCGCTTCTTCGAGCCGGAATTGCCGGTGATAGACGAAGAGTACGGCGAGCACGTGGAGATCTACAAGAGCGTGGTTGCGTATCTGGAGGAACTTGTCAGGGAAGGTCAGAAACAAGAAGAAGAAGAAGAAGATGTTGAGCGGGTCGCTCATCGTCCCTTCGTTATGTTGGACGTCGGCGCTCGTTGGGGCACGTGGGGATTCCGAGCTCTGAAGGCCTTGGAAATCGGCGCGAAAAAGTTGCGATTGCTAGCTACAACTACAAGTGGGGCGGCATTTCCGCGACCAAGCGCGCGAGTCGACTTCCTGGAAGCGCGTCTTCTCTTTGCGCACGGTATCATGCATGTTGCGCGGGCGAACGGTTACCTTGGTGGTCAATCAGGATTTGAGCGAGATCAGCAAAAGCATTTGGAAAAGGACACGATTGCAGCAGACAACGAAAACGATACCGTAGTTGACACCCTGGGAGGTGCAGAAGAGGGCACTTTTCGAGTGCGCATGTATGCGGGCGACAAGTTGTTGCGATCTCCGCGCGATGAAGGCCAGTTGGAGCAAGCGCGCACGTTCGTAGAGCGGGAAGCGTCGTGGGGTATGCCCTCTTCTGGTTCGTCAACCACAACACCGGCAGGACAACTTCACGCTCTCGCGCGTTCCGACATCTCGGTCACAGCTGATTACCTGACCCCAGATTGGTTGCACGAGCAGCTCCTACAGGGTCAAAGTCAGGATCAAAGTCAGGGTCAAAGTCAGGCTCAGGGCCAGGAAGATGGAGAAGCGAAGACATCGTTCGTGGATTTGGTTGTAATGGACGCGCAAGGGGCAGAGAAGTTGTTGATCCCGCAGTGTTTCTGGACGGATTCTCACAATCGCCCGGCTACGGTTGCGCCGTGTTTTCATCCTCCCAACGCAACCCAAACCCACAGCTTCTACACCCACAAGAACAAGAAGAGCGAAACCGAAATAAACGAAGACGACGACGAGGATCTGTCGGTAACCCGCGCGCGGGAGACTCTGTGGGAGGTTCTGCGCAGGTCCGTTTTGAAGCTTTCGATTTCCACCCATGACGAAGCGATCCACGCGGGATTTTTGCACGTTGTGAGAGAGATCAACGATCGGAATCGGGCGCGTTGTCTGCCAGATCACTATGAAAAGAACGAGAAACAACCTCTGTGGCAGGTCGCGGAAAACGTTCCCCGTCACGAAACCGTGGAGCGAGAGGTGGCCGGGGAATTGGACCACATGGTGGTTACGTTGTTCAGGAGGCGAAGAGACACACGAAGATTGCGAGAAATGTTGAAAGAATATGGGCGACGTGGGCGGGAAAGCCGGGAAGAAACCGCCCTGGACCTGGAGCAGGATTTTTATCAATACACCCGAAGTTCTTACATGAGTGATCGTTTCGGTCCAATCATGCATTGGGATGGGAAGTTGACGCTTGTCAATATGGAGCTCGCTGCTGCACGCGCAAATTTGCGTTAGGCGGAACAGCATGGCGAGTGCTTTCACACATGTCGCGGCGGGCGGTTGCAAACGCAAGAAATCGATCGGACTCGGAGACCAACCCGAGGAATGCGGAGGCGGGCACAGTAATGGAGAGAGTGAAGCAGACTTGTTTTGCGTTGTTCGTGGCATTGGCTTGTGCGAAGTGATGTACAAACATAGGGAGGTCGCAATAGGATCTTCCATTTTGTAGCGAGGTTATGAGTGGCGTACCATTTTGCAGCCAGAGAGGATATACGATTCGGGCAGATTCTCACTTCTACGCAGATCGAGCGTTTTTGTGTTTGTCTATCTGTCTATTGATAGAATTGATATGAAATTGTGCTCCAATGTAGGTCAAACTCAAACTTGTTGAAGAAAACGTATTGAGTAGTTTGCCATTTATCGAGGGGGGTCAAAAAGAAGTAGAAGAGATAGACCTTCAAAGTCACGAGAAAAGCTCGGAGGACGAATCCTGGCATTTCATCTCGTTCATCGTCGCCCGCCGGCAACAGGTTCGTTCCAGCAGAATTTGAGGTTTTTGCTATTCGTGATGTGGTGCTGAACTGTGTAACGAACGCGGACGGAGCACAATTTCGCCTTGGTGTTGGTGAGGCGAAAGAACAAGGAGAAGAATATGGATTTGCTTACGAGATTGGAAACTGATTTGTTGGCACAAGTGGAGAGCCTGCCAGTGCATCACAAGTTGCGGCAGCCTGCGCGTACGGTCTACCATTTATTTCATATGTTTCTGGTTCTGTGTCACGAGTTATTGGAGAAATATTGTGGCATAGATAGCACGCGGGTCTGGTCTGCGTTAGCCTGATGATCAAAGAAGAAATTCTAATTTATGCAAGAAGAACAACGCGGAACAACACCAGGTCAGCCGATTTATGCGAATGATTTGCAAGATTCGTTGGGTGAGGAAGGTCTTGCACCGGTGCAACCGAATTTTTTAAGCGCGTTATTGCGCCGCCTGCCACCGAGAGGAGTAGACACCTGTGTGGACATTGCGCGATGGCTCGGGGAAAACCAGGCGATCTTGGGCGGTAAGCACATTGTTGTGCCGCTTCTGATGTGTTATTCTGATTTCTTTCTTTTTAATAATGTGTTTCAGGAGTGATGACGGTACGATGAGTCTGCTCCCTGAGTCTGAGCCTGAAGATTTTCTTCCCAGGAAAGTGTTTGACGTTGTCTAAAAATACCAACACACGCCTGGCACCACGTCCTGATCCTGTCTTCGATGTTCCATTTCAGGTGGCTCAAAGACCGGACGTGCGTCCGGGGGCGGGGGCAGCTCGGAAAGCAGAGCGAGGGATGAGGTTGACAATGGCTCTGGAGGCAAGGACGTTGAGCAACACGATGGCTCGCCTCTTGGGCGAATGCAAGGTGGGTTGTTTTTTGAGTTTTTTTGCTGGCATTTATGGAAGCCGAATTGTTGACATTGCTGGCTTTGACGGGTCATGTCTCACAATACATGCATTGTTTGACTAAAATTACATCGTCACAGCCACATCAGACCGAACAAGAGCATTGATTCTCGTAACGATCATCGTTAATTAACCGAATAAATTGCAGCAAAAGACGCGAAGCAGTCTGTGGCGCAGCTATTGGATCTCATGGAAAGCAGCATTCCTGATGTCGGCGCAACGTTTCTCTTGAAGGACGAAAGTTGCTCTGGAACGATAGGTGTGACGCAACTCTTGGAAATCCTGACGGACGCTAAAATCGCAAATGCCGAAAGCCTGGCTCTCGTCAAGAAAGCGACAGCACGGGGCGGGGAGGTATTACATACGACTTCTCGGAATGTGTTGTTGTCGAAGTGAGAATCTCAGGAGACGCAGTGATCATGATCAAAAGATCAGGATCAGGATTGGTAACAGAAAAGAAGTGAGCCACAGTAAACATTTGCACAATAACGTCGCACGAGAAAAGACAAAAGAGAAGACAGCGATCCGCGCGAAATTGGCATGTTCGTGTTCATGACCTCACAGGTTCCCTACACGCAGTGGCTGCAGCAGACATCTCGGAAGAGACAGTCACAGTCGCCACCTCGATCCCCCGCGGTTGATGTAGATGGGCGGAAGGAGAAAGATGCGGAGCAGGAAGCTGCCTCTGGCACAGGCTCGAAGGACGAAAAATCTGCACGACAAGAGGACGGTGCAGCTAGTGGAGGTCCAGATAAAGATAATTCCGCAGCAAACAAGGACATTGATGCAACGGATCCGCCTACACCACCGGTTCTTGATGACGTGGTTTTGGAAGACGCGGAGGCACGAAAAAGCGAAGTCGCGACTCTTCCTCCAGAAGTGGAAAAAGAGCCTCCAGGAGTGAAAAAAGATGAAGCAAATGACGAAAAGCCTGCTGACGGTGAAGATCCTGCAGCAGAAAAGGAAGAAGAGCTTCCAACGCCGGAAAACGAGTCCATCGCTCCTGCGGACAATAGCAAGCCGGAAGACGGGGACTCACCTGGCCCGACGCAAGAAGAAGATGCAGAAAACCCAAAACAGGCTGACGCCGAGGACGACACGGGCGCGGCGCGCGAGGACGCTGCTGGTGCTAACGCTCAAGAAGAAGAACAAGAGCCTCCAACTGCAAGTGAAGAAAAAGCCAATGGAAAAAAGGAATCGGGAGAAGTCGGAGACGAGAGCGTTCTCGAGAAGCAGGAACTGACATTGGAAGACGAGGAACTCTGTCCGAGCCCGACGATGGAACGCAGGCACAGCATTTCACAGCCCGAAGAGAAAGGTGTGGATCAAGGAACGCAAGTCGAGCCGGTGGTTCCGAGCGCGAGACTGCGCAACAACCTGATCATGAGCAACAGTCCCGAACACCACCCAAACCCAAACAAGACTGGGAAATCATCACCCTCAGCATCGTCTCCGTCACGAGATGTTATGAAAGAGCCGTCAGCTCAGGAAGTCGTCCCGATACGGCGCAAGCAGGACAATCCAGCATCGGGTGATAATCAACATCGAGGTGCGAATGCGGCGCAAGGTGGAAATAAGAGTGAGAAAAGTCCCCGAGGAGGCACACAAACACGCTTTTCCGATCCCTCAATATTGGATTCACAAGGCCTAGCGCGTTTAAATATCTTTCGTCGAAACGATTGGCTCGAAGAGAGACGAGGCGCCTCACCCTCCGCGGAGACTGAGGTGCACGATGACAAGTCGCCCCCTGCAGGAGCTCCTGGTGGAAGGAAGATGGCGTCGGCGTCGACTGGTGCGTCACCTTTCGGCGGACATCCGCGCGGCGGACTTCCGAATTTTCCTGGTGGTTCTAGTTACGATGCGCCGCTTTTCCCCGTGAGTGGGCAGTATCCTCAAGCTTCACTCGGCGATCTCTCAACAGCCGCCCCCAGCCCTAGCGGGGATCAGTTGGCACAGCTGCGCACGTGCGAGCGATTTTTCCGGTCGATCGAGGTGGTTGAAAACACGACGGTGTACACAGAGGCCATTTCTGTCGAGGAAGACACTTCCGAGGCCCGGCTTGAAGAGTTCGTTCGTCGGCGGAAAATCGCGACCGGGGTCGCGCAGCAACGTCTACACGGTATCTTGGCCGCATGGAACGATCTGTGTGACCAGGGGCAGGGTATGGAGGATGGACTCAATCAAGAAGAGCACGCATCGGAAGCAGCTCCGGCAGTCGCTTTTGCAGAGCATGGTGGATATGGTGATGCCGAGCACAATCGATGGCGCGAACCGGAACTCAAGTGGAGGGACGAGATAGAGGAATCGTTCGGTTCGCCGAAATCCATGAAGTCTCCAAGCTCGAACTTCATGCGGAATCTGGTGCCCAGTTCACGGACGGTCGCGCGACTTGGGGCGCAAAACGCGGAGGCCGCCCTTCTTGGTCAACAGGCAGCCTTTGCGGCCGTTCCGAGAAACGTCTTCTCTATTTCATCTGTTGGAGGTGGATTAGGATTTAATAACAATGCAGACGGTTCTCCTTCTCCGCATGCGCAGTTTCATATCGCAGCGCCGGGAGCTCGCTCGCACTTCGACGACAGTTTCGCGAACACAGTAGGAGCGTGTGGCGTGCGTCTCGCAAAGCATCAAATTCATTGGAGGGCAGCAAGTGAGTACATAGTTGCGTGTGGTCGAGGAGGTGGTCAGCGGCAAGTCGGAGGAAGTTCGTCTTCCACATCTCTACCTCTAGCTCAGCAGCAAATGGGAGGCGGAGGTTTCTCTGTCTCACATGTTGACTTTGAGCACAGCAAGCACGTGCTCGGTGCAAACATCGACCCGGCATCGTATTGCCGTTCTTCGACGAGTAGAGATAGGTATAATGGGGGAGGTGAAATGATGAACAGTGGTGGCGGGTTGATGAATAGCACGCTGCATCTGACGGCCCCCGCTCTGCCTCCAGCAAGAGGCGGTCCAGAAACAACTACAGGTGTAGATCCCCTTTTCGGCGGGGGCAGCAGCGGGAACAACCTGCAAGTTCTTCTCTTCTGCGTGCCGCCGCGTTTGTTTGCGTCGTTGCACCCTGGCGACCTGGAGGAGGGCTTCGGCAGCTCCTCCTACACGCAAGCGTTACGAGTCATCTGTGAGAAGTGTCCAGAGCTCATATTTCGGGCGTTTGGCGGGGGCCCGGGTCGCAATATGGACTCGATAGCCGGCGCCGACGGACCCTACGTGTTGCATTTGTTCCATCCGTCCAAGGGTTTCGCGCGCGAGGAGATCGCAGTGAACGACTTGATTCCCTGTATCGAGGGAGCGCCCCTGTGTGGAGTTAATCGGGGCGGAGAGTTGTGGTCCTACCTTCTGGAGAAGGCGGTTGCCAAAATGCTCGGCGGTTACGACAAGCTCAACGGGATGGGTATTTTGAAAACATTTTTTTATTGAGATAGTTCTCATCTCATTCTCATGACTCATCGTCATCACAGACAGAAATCTAAATCAATCATTGATTGGCGATTCGCGGCGTTCATTGTTCTCGACGAGTCTGCCTCTTGTTTGATTCAATTTCACATGACATTACACATACCAATCAAATCCAAAAATAATCACCTTCGTTCTTTCAGGTTTTCCGATTCTTTGGAATATTCTGGCGGGCTTCCAATTTGCGGAGACGTCGGAGGTGCCCTTTCGGACACTCTTTCCCTGGCGGCCGCAAAAAGTTGTCTACGACGAGTTGCCGGACCAGTCTGGTGGTGGCACATCTTCGAATTCACAGACGTCCCAACTGACGTTGTGGGCTGAGGGCAGCTTCGTTCGCGATCTGAACAGCTATCAGTATGCGGAACCGAGCTCCAACTGTTTGACGTCCAAGAACATCCTCCACTATCTCGGAGAAATCGTTTCGACCCGACTGATTTGCGCCACTTTCACGCCCGGAAATCCGTTCGAAATCGAATTCGGCACGTATGTGTCGCTGCTGAATGTGGACGTAGAAACTCAGTTGGTGTGGTTCCAGGGATACGTCCACTCGGATTGCGTGTTTGGAGAGCAATTCGAGCGAGAGGTGTTGCAGGATATCCTCGATTTGGAAGACGTTGACGTCGCAGAACCTGCAATTATGACCAAGAAAGCTGGTCGTGGTGGAGCGTCGTCGAGCAGTCGGGGTGGGAGTCGCAGCGCGTCGGTAAAGTCGAGTCCGCGTTTCAGCAATGCGACCTCGTCGAGCGCAAGCCCTCGCGGTGTAGACGCCCCGGACGCGCGTGCAAAGCAACAAAGACAGGTGCAACAAGCGGTGTTACAGCAGTTGGCGGAGGTGTTTAATTCATCCTCGGATCAGGGTTTGGGACAGCAGGCCGGCGTTGCGGGTGAGCGACAACGTGCCTACAGTTTCATGAGCGCAGTCACTTACGCGAAAAGCGTCGCTGGAAAAAAGTTGCTCGAGAGCAGGAAGGGGTCGTCGTCTGGGCGAAATGGTGTTAAGAGTGGGCGAAATGGCGTCAAGACGAGCAAGAACAGTGCAACCGGGAGTGCGTCTGGAGGAGTGCAGCAAGGTTTCGGAGGAGATGATCCCGGAGATGATTTCAGCGGCCGGATCACGCGGCAAGCTGCGCGCTCGCAGTTTGAGGCCATAGTAAGTTTCACGCAGCAACGACGCAGACAAATGTTGTTGCAGGACAACAAGAAATTTGCAGTCCCGTTTTCGGAGTTCGAGCATTGGGTGTATGACGTGATTTATGCGGAGCCGTCGACGGATGAAATGGGGCAGCGGGTGCAGCCAACCACGTGGTTGGAGCAAGCGGTGACGAATACGGTCGTTGGTCTGTTGAGCAATCTTGCCGCGGAGTCTCCGGCGCCGGCGGCCTACGATATCTTTAAGTCGTTGTGCCGTCCCGAGTTTCACGAGCAAGGCATCGATCAGCTGCGGTTTTACACTATCGTCAATCGTTGGAGCCCGCGGCTCACGGAGCGAGACTTGCAGTCCCTCTGGCGCGAGTGCGATCTCGACGGCGACAATTTCCTAAACTACGTCGAGTTCTACCGCCTCTTCGAGATCGCGAAAGTCTTCGCGCCCCAGTAGAAAAGAAGTAGTTTCTCTTTTCGAGTTGAGTCCAACTTCAAAGTCTAGAAATTGATGACAATTTCATTCATCAGTACAGTCAATTTAGGAGAAAGGATAACTCTACGAGTAGACATGAGAATCAGTAGAAGTTGAAGTCGTGTGAGTGTCCCCCGTCGGGAGGATGTGTTGGAGAACAAACGTAGACGTGCGATTGCATTGATGAATCAGCGATGGAAAAGTTCCGTCTTTTTTGAAAGAATCGATGGAAACAGCTACGGCTTCGAAAAGAGATGGAAGCAAATATCGAAGGGTCAGCGTCTGCGTAACTTGCATCGACGAAGATCCGATTGTTGTTGTTCCCAAAGTTGCGGTGTCAGGTCACGCATTGTTTGAAAATCGTTGCGACGAGGACGTTTTTTCGATCAGGAATCTTTATCACAATAATCATGTGCTGTGAGTCTCAGGCGTTCAAAATGGCTCAGCCATATTCCAGGCGTTGCGTTGTGAATCTTTGGCGTGTGTGTTGATCGTTAAGAAATGAGCGTGGTCTATTGCAAATATCTGTGGCCGAAGCAGTCTGTTTCCGGACACCGACCCTCCAGTGAGGGAAAGCAGTCTTCTGACCTTGTTCGTACCACCTTCGTATATCAGACATTGAAACCTGCGTCATTGAACTTCTTGGCGTATGCCATGGATCAGGAGCGAGTCCCAATCATTTGAATTTCTTCCGTCGTTTGATTATTCAATCATCCAAGAAACAGATTCTCGCGTTTATCGCAAGCAGCATTTCTCCGTCTTCAAGAAGTAAACTCATTCACGAGCTCAACCTCAAGGTCGAGGCCAACGAAGTAGAGCATCAATATGTCTGACGGTACGTTCCAGCGTAATTTTGCGCATCGTGAACTCGGAAAAAAGGGGCGCATCGAGTTGGTAAAAAGGGGCGAATATGAGCGCGCTCAGGAGCAGTACACATTGGGTTTGAATTTTCGTATTCCCCCCCACGTCTTGCATTGCGAGCAAGCGGGGTACCTGTATTGCAATCGCGCTTTGTGTTTTCTGAAACTGAAAGAGTCGACGATTTCACGAATGCCATCAAAGCGTGGTATCGGCGGGCAGTCGCGTATGAGGCTATGGATGATCTCAATCAGGCTTTGATGGATGCGCGCAAATATTGTCAGCTCGAGGGGAATGCGCACTCGTCCGGAGCTGGCGGCAGCGGACTCGTGAGACGGTACAGCATGCAGGGACCTGCTCTGGTCGATCGAATCCTTGCAAGAAGCTGAAACAATCTCTCGGCGCTGATTCGGAAGAATTCACCAGGATTGCAAATCATATATTGTCTGTTGGCGCGGACAAAAATTTTCCAGACGCTTGACTACGTGAGGAAGGCAAGCATGCTTTTGAAATGGTGATGGCAAGTGGCGGGGAGAAGAAGAGCAAGGCATAAACGGCATGGGGTGTTTCGCGACCAGAGACATAAAGAGGGGCGAGGTCATTCTTCGTGAAGCAGCGACTCTGTTGCTTAAGCGAATGCCTGGCAAAGAGAAAAGCATTGGTGGTCGACGATGGAAAAGTGAGCGGGACGCTCCCGTGGACGGTGAGGAACTGCAAGACCTGATCTATGAGGAATTCCAGAAATTGCAAGCGTGGCAGCAGGAGAAGTTCCTCAATGCACGGAAAACCTTGTTTGCCGGTTACAATTTCAGCACGAGTGGCGACGAAAAAAAGCGTGCCGTTTGGCTCAAGGAGGAGGACCTGGAGAGAGATTTCAAGCTGAAGTTGTTGTGTATCTTTCAAGGCAACAATTTCGGAACGGGAGTCGTGCGGCGCCTTCACCGAATTCGCGATGTTCAACCATTCGTGTGCACCCAATTTGCACAGGTACACGCCCGCGACAGTCTGTCCACAAAAGTGGTTGATTGCAATGCACGATATCAGTCCTGGAGAGGAATTGACTGTGAATTACCTGCCCAAGAACTCACGACCCATCATCCTCTTGCCAAAAGCACACCGGCGGCAGGCGTTGCGGGACTCGATGTCATTGATTGAGCAGGATTGCGACTGCGACGTTTGCAGTGCAAAAGGCAGCAGTGAGGCGCGCAGGAGTGACGTGCGCCGCAGCCTCATGCGCGCGATTCTGGCGCGCGCCTTGAAGCGCGTGGAGATTTGTTTTGACTCAGTCGATTCTGCCAGACGAGGAAAACACGTGACCGATGAGTGGAAGTGCGCAAATGAGATGTTCCGAGAGACAGCGTCGGAGGAGACGACTGCTGACGCCAAATCCTTTCTCAAACTACTTCGCGAAGAACAACTCTTATCCCCCGATCTGGAGCGAATGTTCAGTTTCATCGCGGCGCACGATATCGTTCATTCCGTGTATTTGCAACGACGAAATAACGACATCAAATGTGGCGCGATTCCGTCGCCGTCCAAGGATGAATACGCGCGAGAGGCAATCGGTTTTCTGCATGATTGCAAGACGATGATTGAGCATTTCCTGACGGACGGGCGAACGGGCGAACTCTCAGACGGGACGAAGGTTATTGTGCCAACCTACCAGGAGGCTCTCGACGACATACAGAAAGACGTGTTGACGTTACAAAAACAAATGGAGGAAAGGGAAAGGAGCGGAAAGGTCGATTATGTCACGCATGCGGCGTTTGAATGCAACTTGGAGAAGGCTCTTTGTAATCGAACTAGTGGGTGAGTCTGTGCGTTCACAATCGGCGAACGACTTGAAATTTCGGTAAGTGGGTTGATTATAGGTCTCGGCTTGCTTGCTGGTAGGTTTGGTTGCTTGTGGGTTTGGTGGTTGGGGGGTAGGGTTGGCTTGCTGGTGGGCTTGGTTGTTGGGGGTAGGGTTGGCTTGCTGGTATTGGTAACTTTGGTTGTTGCGTTGGTAGGTTTGGTTGCTGGTGGGTTTGATTGTTGGCGGGTTTGATTGCTGGAGGCTTACTTTGGTTGTTGATGGGTTTGGTTGCTGGTGGGTTTAGTTCTTGATGGGTTTGATATTGATTGCTGCTGGGTTTGGTTGATTGTTTGCCGGTAAGTTTGGCTGTTGGTGGGTTTGATTGTTGATGGATTTGGCTGCCGGTAGGTTTGATTGTTGGTTCGTTTGGCTCGTTTGTCACCCCGAGTATCGGGGTACTTAGGAGACTTGGGGCCGGGAGAGGCGGTTTGGGTGGTATAGGGGCGATTTTACTAGAAGTGGGACACGGCTCGACGTGGAGAGCTGAGATTTTGTGAGCGGAGTTTTTGGGAGGGGAGTGTAAATGTTGACGAGCGGAGGCGCAGCCTGTTTGGAAGATGCGAAAGATCTAGGCGTTTGCAATTTTGTTGTTGTCTTTTCTTCATCATTTTCGTCGGATTTCCGTCGATGCGTTTTTTTCTTGGGCTACTCCTCAGTTGTGTTTTCAATATTGGGCACGTTCTTCATTGTTTTGCCTGTTTTCTTCATTGATTCGTTTTCTCTTCGTGATTTTTTGTTTTTTCATCGATGCAGTTTCTTCTTGGACGACGATCGCGCCTTTTTGTTTTGTGACGCTGACGGAGACGACGACGCTGACTGGTTGACTTGTAGCGTCGTCTGTGAGCTTGACCTGGTATTGATTGTTGTTGTTTGTTTCCTTGCGGAACAATGCTGACTGGTTGACTTGTGGCGTCGCCTGTGCGCTTCACCTGGTATTGATTGTTGTTGTTTGTTTCCTTGTGACGTGTCCTCTCTGTGTGTTGTGTGTGGTATTTTTGTGTTGGTGATCGTGGCCAGTATTTGGCTAGAGGCTGTGCCTACGACCAGTGGCTTGGTATTGGTTGGTCGGGATCGAGTCACAGTCCTCCGATGGCAGCAGGGGTTGTTTCGCAGCTTGATCCCTTCGCCTCACAATTGGAGACGAGGGGTCTCTTGCCCCCCTCCAGGGGGCACACAATTTTTCTTTTTTTCTCGGACCATTCAATCGCCACGTATTATTATTGCATCGTAATGAATTGCCTGGGCCTTTCCACAACGCGGCATGCGCAGAGACGGCATCAATTATACGTCATTCATCCTTTCTTGATTTCGGCTATTCTGCTCCATTTCCATGTGTCAAACAGATACAGAGGCAAAGAGAAAGCCATTGAAAACAGATACAGAGGCAAAGAGAAAGCCATCGCAAAGTTTCGCGATTGAAAACCATAATCACATTCGGCAAAAATCGCAGCAATTTCTTTCTCTTTGCATGCAAAAGCGGGCAAGAAGTTCACGCATGACAATCATGAGTGAATATAATGAGACTCAGACGCAGTAGGTGATCTTCTTGGTTAATCATAAGGAGAATGGAGCACAGGACATCGTGTCGCATGCATTTTCCGACAGCAGTCGGCTTTGATGGGAGTTCCACACGGTCTCGGGCAGCAAATATTGTTCTCAGGATGCTTTCAGGCGGTCATCGATCGAAATTGATCCCCATTCGCACATCACGCCATCCGAGAAAAAAAAAATGCGGCAAGATTTCGTTCGAAATTTCGGAAATTGTCATATGTCTGGCACAGCGCAAAATCCTAGCGAAGGGCATTGGCATCGTAGACAGTGCAAAGGGACGCGAAAATTTCACAGAATGCATTCAAAACGCGTTTTTTTCTCTGGGCATTTCAAATTTTCGGCCACGAAAGATTGACTGCACAGCACCAGCAGGATTCCATTTCCGGTTGTGTGCGATTCTTCAGCTGGCGGTCAGAAGAACGCCGATACTCCCGAAGTGTTTTATTTCGAACGGCCAAGAGAATTTCCGTTTTGGACCAAAATCCTTTTGCAACTCGAGCGACGAACAGGTGGCGTGGTGCCCCTCTCATGCGGATCTTCATCGCAGTTCTGGACAGAGATAACAACGTGGCTCACGAAAATTGAAAAGATCATCATGCCAGAGAACGTTCCGAATAAATGATGGGGCGCCGAGATTGAGTCCAGTCTGATCATATAATCTTCATGCGATTGCGGCAAGCAGTTTTCAGCTTTCTGCTTCGTTTTTTCAATCAGCGTGAACGGCACAAAGCAAGAAATGATCCTTTGATAAGCCACATCTTTCATGATCGTTTGGCCAGCGACGTCTGGGATTCTTACGTTTTGCGAGGTTTCTTCATTGATTCGTCGCGTGACCCCTTCCTGGTCAGCACTATCATCCGAGAAAGTCCCGCAAATGATGGAGGTCGGTTTCTTTCTTTGGCGCGGAACATTTTTGAGTACGTGACTGCAACCTTGTGTGACGACGTTTTGGATAGTTATTTTTGATGATGGAGCAGGGGCCTGATCGATCCCGCTGTGTTGTGACAATTGATTATCAACGGCGTCATCGTCGTTTTCTGCATGTTTTGCAATGAAGGGTCGAACGGCAGATGTCATATTCTGTCCGTTTTCCCAAATTGAAGGTCAGGAGATGGCGCATCACCTGAAAAGCCGTCATTCGTCCGTTCTCCATCAAGCGCAAACACACGTTCTCGGCAAGTCGAGGTGGTTTCAAACGGTGCAAGACGTGTCTGTTATTGTTTTCTTCCTAACGTGACAACATTGCAACAGGTGGGAGCATGAAGTTCTGTTTCTGTGGAAATGTGTTTCCGTCCATGTGATATCTTAATGTGACATGTGAATCTTGAGTGTGACAAATAATCGCGTCTGCTTTTGGATCGTCGAGTTCTGACGCACGTTGCATTATTTCTCTTTTGTCGGCGTGTGAGATTCACGTTGTTTGGTTGCACACAGACGAGCAGAGTGTGGATTTGCACAAACATCTAACGAGCAGCGGTTTCGTTGTTTGTTTGACAGTGTCAAATAGGACAAGTTAGAATGTGTTCTCCTGGTGTGGTTCGCATCAGGTTGGTGACACACACCTTGTTTCCTCGCAGAATCGGTTCGACGTTGGATATGGATGCGCACAGATACAATGTGTTTAGCTCCAGACGTTTGAAAGAAACACTCACGATCCATTCACGATGACACAGCAACAGCCAAGAAGCGCACATCGCACGTCTCAATGTCATCTCCTGACCAAGAGATCGTGCGCATTGTTCATTGATTGTTGGTTCTCATCCAACAGCCGGTTGATTTCGATTGAGATGATGCGGAGCGGGTTCGATTCCCGTTACCGTTTGCGGCAGGCGGTCATCGGGGAGCAGGCAGATTTCAGGCGTCGTGACACCTGCTCAAATGGGCATGCACTCAGACAATCCGAGTCTGAGCTTTCTCTTGTGGAAGATGTGGAAGAGAGGCGCCGACGCGACTCTGATTTCGTCGGATCGTATTTCCTCTTGCCGCAAGTTCCATGATTCATGATGTGATCCTCGTTGGAGGATATCTTCGCAGCCCTCTCGAAAAATCGCGAGGATCTGATGGATCTCCAAAACGACACGCGAAAATTGTGTCGGCACGAGTTGTCACAGATTTTCGATTTGGTGTGGTATCCGTGGGCATTCGTCTTTTGTCGTTCCTGGGCGATACAAACACGCGTGCAGTCGTCTTCCAGCGCAGCACTCAGTTTTGTCCGCGACATTCTCGAAGATCGATCATGATGATTGACTCTGCACAACATCTTGAAGTTGTGGTCCGTCCTTGATGTCATTTTGTTCATGACAACTCCGCGATGGGAATCGTGCCGCGATAACGCGGCTTCCTTTCCGGGGATTGGCCTTTGTTGACATCCCGAACCACACGGACCGGAGATGCGAGAACCAAAAGAGTCGGCTCCTCGGTGGTTATTGTTGTTGAACATGTCGTCTGAGTATTGGATCTGCGTCATCACGAGCAAGCACATGTGACAGATGTGTGGCGAGATTGTTGGCAGGGTCGTCGAGCAAGCCTTGACATTCCTGATTACATTCGTCAGTCTCCTGATTGAATCGGCGAACGGGTATGGAAACACGCGCTTTTTTCTCTGACATGCGATGCAATGCGCATATCGTATGTGCATGTTTATCCTTCAGTAAGTTTTTCTTGCAGTTGTTTTTTGCAGTGGAAAGGATCACACGATGCATGGTCTTGGTTGCATTTCAAAGAAGAGCAGCTCTTGAAATGTGAGAGCTCTTGAAATGTGAGACAGCAAACATGTGCAGATTGTTTCCACAAAGTCTGAGGTCATCATTTTCGTCGGCACATGACACCTATTATTGTATTCGTTCGTAATATGTTGTATTCGTTCGGCGAGATGTTTGATGACTGGATCTATTCTTGGAAGCACATTGATTTCTAGACTCGTGGTGAGGGTGACAGTCGCTGTTTTTGGGTCACAAGGAAATAATTTCGTCAGCGATGCATTGCGATTGCGGGCTTTCGAAAGGGAAGGCGAACCACGGGAGCCGTGTCGTCGATGCATTGTGGCATCCACAAGATGAGTCTCGGAATGGGTAAGACGAGATCATCTCGGTGTCGATACACAAATGATCTTGATGTCGATACACACAGTGCAATTACAAATGCGGCGGTTGAATTTCCGTCGCTTAGAGACGAAAAACTGCATCTCGCGAGAGTTCGCATTCCTATTCGCAGCACCGCCAGCTCAGTGTTTTGGTTCCAGACATGTGATCGGGCGGAAAAATCTGGTTCTCTCTGGTCACCAGAGATTCAACATCTTCTCGGTCGACAGGTGTCAACCAAGGCAAAAGAGAGGTGCGGCGCAGTGTCTTCAGAGTGATTATGACGCTGTGTTTTACGGAGATGTTGACACCGTATTTGAGCAGTCACGGTGCGAGCAGTCACGCCAATATTTTGTCGTGTAGTGAGTGAAAGGAAAAGTGCAGACAGTTGCATGTCGGGTATTGTTTGCGAATGCACAGTTGCATTGGTTGGTCGAGACCTTGCAATCGCAGAGCAAACGCATACAAAGCAAACGTCGTTTTTCAGAAGGTGATCTATTCCGCAAATCAAATGCATTGGCGCAGACTTCAGAAGTCCACGTGTTGACATCAGAATCGGTTCAATCCGAGAGGTACACGCTGATTTTTTCCTCGAGTCAATGAAGTCGCACGATTTCATCGCAAGGAGGAGCTGTATGCGTTCAGGTCTTCGGTATCATGTTGTCCAGGGTTGCGAGGGAGTGGTTTGACACTCTTCGATTCTTGTGGTGCGTGTATCGTTTCACGTATCGAGAACGAGAAGGGAGGGAAGTGCGAGGGAAGAGTTATGCGGAGATGACGATGTGTAGTGTGTTATTAATTCTCTTTCGCAGTCGTCAGAGTTCCAATGTTGTCTTGGCGGTCGTTTCTCAGCAGAATCTAGATCGGTCACAGTTCATCCATTGGAGTTGCAGACATTCATTGTGTGCAAAGCAAATTGCAATTTGTTGCAGCGGCAATATTGAGTGATAACAAACTATGAACGTTTCAAGCATGACACAGTCAATCTGCGGCAAGTCGGTATTAGACAGGAATGCAAAATGGTCGTTCTGTCAACAGAAATCTTGGCACAACGACGAGAAGGCGGTGAGCGAAGGGATCTGAATTTGATCTGGTTTGGAAATTCGTATTTTCATCATAGTCGTTGCACGTTTTGAAATTCGTAGTTTCCTCGTAGCCGTTCACATCACGGGGCGCCGGCGCCGAGGGCTGCAACTCCTGCATGCAGACGTGCTTCGTTGGGTTATCAGCAGCTCAAACGGTCGCGGTTCATATGGGAAAAATTCACAGCAAAATTCCCCGTCGTTGGTAAATATAATGATCGCGAATGACACATTTTTCGGCAGCAAATCTGCGGGTATGTAAGATTGCCGAACTTTTTGCAGATCTATCGGCCACGTCTATATTTAATGCGGAATCCTTGTGGACACAGAACCTTTCGAACCTTTCGAATCGGCCACGTCTATGGCAGCATTGACAAAATTTGTAAATTTATCGGCAACGTTTGTGGATCGGCAAAGACATCGCAATCTATTTGCGGCAACGGCAAGTTGGAGTTTGAAGTAGGTGGTGAATCTATTCTGAACAAAGTGCGTTCGTATTGTCCTCGGCCATCTGATGAGGCAGTCGTTTCGACATTCCTTTCCATGAAATCTTTGAAAATCGATATGAAGTTGACGAAGTTCAGGGTCTTTCTAGTTCGTAGTGGATTCGTTGAGTAGTTACGTTCTTAACCCAATCACAATCAGATTGGACATCTTACTGTACGACGAGTCAGGGAAGGATAAGCAGTAGAGTAGAGGCTTTTCGTAAGTTATTTGGTATTGCTTTAATAATTTGGAGGAAGATGTTGCGTTCCGGCCTTGCGTTGTTAATTGCTCTTCCTGGAGCAGTGCAGGGAGCGCCAGCAGCTGATCTCTACGAGAGTGATGAAGCGTGCAAGGTCGCGCTCGAGGGCGGCGCGGGGATCAACTTTTGTGCGAAGCTTAAGGCTGACTTCTCTGTTGTCTTCACCAACAAGATCGCGCAAGAGATCAGCGGGATTTGCTCGAATGAGGCCTACAAGGATAAGGAGGACGGAGCTGGCGAAGCCGACGCGAAGCGACCGCACAAACGTCAGGTTGCGGACGCGCTCGACGCGAAGTGCAAGCCTGTCTATGATCATGAGGTCTGTAAAAAGGGCGTCGCGGACAAGAATCCGTCTCTCACAGGCGCCGCCGCAAGACTCACCGACGACGAGTGTAAAGATGAGACGAAGGTGGACGAGGCTCACACCATGTTGGACACTGTTCAGAAAGCCATTCAGGAAATCAACGACAAGATTGCCCAGAAGTCGGATTCAAAGTGGTCTGCGTTGAAGCTTAAAGAGGGAGACATTGCGCAGGAGGACGATGGCAAGAGGAACAGCAAAGCCGCACCCGACCAAGCTGCATTGATGGACAAATTGCGTGAGGAAGCAGAAGATCGACTCGTCGAGGAGGTGCGCAAAAGTCTCCCAAACGCAAAAGCTGGGGTTGTCATCCCAGAGGCAACAGCTGGGGTTGTCCCGGATGTCTGGGCGGGACTTAAGCGGAAGGTTGAGGAAGAAGAAAAGAAGGACATCAAAGACCGCATCCGTGAACAAGAAACGGAGGGGGAGCGTGCACTGGATAAGCTCGCGGAACATGCCCGCCTGAAAGTCGTTGAAAAGCTTGCAAATGAGGTGCACCAGAGAGTAACCGACGCCCTGGTAACCGCCGCCAAGGGTCCGCTAAAGACCCTGTGGGCGGCTCCGCTAAAGACCCTGTGGGAGCAACCTGGGGTCCTCGCTAAGCGTCGGCCTGCTGATGCTGAACTCACAGAGTTGACAAGACTCATTGAGCTCCCGAACGAGAGCCAGCGCAAGCGTAGTGCGAGAGCCCTCGTTCTCTCTCTCTTGGAAGACGCCAGACTAGAGGCCCTCAAGGAGCTCATGAAGAAGAGAGAGAGCGCTCCCTGGGATAAGGAGGATGTCAGCAAGATCTTCGAAGCAGATTCCCATGAGTGCAAGGCCGACGGCAGTGTTGACGAGGCCGTGAAAAAGGTCGTGGAAGAGGAGGCACTGAGGAAGGCCATTGCAGTGGAGAAACCGAGCGAGACCAAGTCCGTTGCCGAAGTGAGCGAGGACGTCGCCAAGAAGGTGTACTCCGTGTTGTTTGTGGTGGACAATTTTAACAAAATCAAAACCGAGAATGACATCAAGGACGGGATGAAGAGGAGCCTCATCATCGAAGCAGTCAACAAGGGCTTTCGGTTTGATCGGTATGAAGCTGGAGCTCCAGATCCTGCAGCAGATCCTGAGTCTGCT
>JACKZZ010013391.1_pt1 | contig 28027 bp, 30 predicted proteins | sample 8027871 | NCBI WGS metagenome assembly JACKZZ01 (sample SAMN15724774, study PRJNA655200) | protist metagenome | isolation source: fluorescence activated cell sorting (FACS) single amplified genomes of... | place: USA: West Boothbay Harbor, Gulf of Maine | collected 2000-07-19
TGGCCAATGCAAAACATGCATGACAAATCTCAGAATCTTTCAGACCCAGACATTTTTACATTTCATACCAGAGTAGAGCAAGAAACCAACGCGGGTGGTGGAAATGAAGCGGATGATAACTCTGATTTCGACCAGAAAATTTTCAACACAACCCTGATAAGCAAGCGAAAAGCAGAAAAGACCGCGACTTCTTCTGAACCGCCTAACACTCCGCGGACAAGTTCCAAATCCAAATCAAGCACTAGATTCCTCGCTCCGGTGGAAGAGGAAAGGGGTGATTTTGGGGTGGAAAATGAGACCAAGAGCAGCAGCGAGTTTTCAGCTGACTCGAAGACAGTTGCCGCTTCTTACACCGGTGAGGACTTATTGGAGGAAAAGACGAAGATTAGAACCCTCTACTCCGGGCGACAATTTTTCGGCGACCGTACTTTTCTTTCCGACAACGATAGTTTTGAGTTTCAGCTCGCGGTGGACGATGCCCCGTTTCCGGACAGGACTCGGGACGAGAAATTCCAGAAGCCGGTGCTTGATGCTAACGAAATGACAACCACTGTCCGGCCCAAAGAGTTGTTTTCCATCGGGTTCCACGACTTTGCGACGGGGAGGAAAATGGTGAAGACAAGCAGCGACAGTGGTGATGCAGAGAGGGACTCCTTCCTCAACGAGGAGATTCAGAACCCGCCCTCCCAGCTCAACCACGCGATGCACGCGCATCCGAAGATTGATCCGGACACCAATGACATGTACGTTTTCGCCTACCACATCACCGCGCCACCGTACCTGTCCTACTCCGTGATCAGTGGCGAGACCGGGAAAATTGTCAAGACGGTGGATGTATGCATTACAAAATGATCGTGCTAGTACAGATCGAATGACAAATTTCTGCATGAAGAAAACTCAAGTTTGTCATGCTGATTTAGGAAGAAAAGAAGATTTGTCATGCATGATTGCGATTAATACGAGTGCGACACGTTTTTCATTGCATATGACGTCGGCGAGGAAGAAGCGGTTGTGAACAAGCCGGTGATGATATCCTGAATGGAAACGTCGCCCCCCCATAGTTGTCATGCAGATCATTTGCATCTACGGAAACATCTGTAATGCGGATCCGCATGAGAGGAATTTGTAGTCGTGTATTTCTGGAATTTGTAATGCTACAAACAGGATAAGGAGGCGTCTTTGCGATGCGGTTACTTTTGCTAAGTAGCGCTAAACTGCAGATGGAAACTTGGCATGCATCACTCCCAAAACTTGCAGAATTGTGTTGCTGATTTACCAACTTGATGACTGTGGGGCGGGGACGACGCTTTTCCGCACAATAGATGATGCACGACTCGCTGATCACGAAGAATTTTGTCGTCTTCCCCTACCTGCCGCTGTTCTTCGACGGCCAGAAGTGCGCCGAGGGCAAGTCGCCCTACCAGTTCGACAACGGTTGCAACGCGTATTACGGCGTTTTACCGAAATCCGCGGACTCGGCAGGGACGAACAATGAGAACATTCGCTGGTTCAAGATCCCCGGCGCGCACCAGGTGTTCCACTTTGTGAACGCGTGGGAAGAGACGGATGCGGACGGAAACGCCGTAATCGTCGCCTATGGGTGCGCGTTTCACCAGAATTTCAATCTGGACCTCGGCCTGGAGCTCGGTGGGAGCAAGAAAGGGAAGGACCAGGAGCAGGAAGCAGCCGGTGCTGGCGCATCAAAGACACGAGAAGATGACAAGCCGCCGAAGGGCAAGCCGACCCCGTTTGTGCCGCAGTTGACGAAGTTCGTATTTCATCTGGACAAAGAGGAAGGTGAGGAAAGCGTCAGCATGGAGATTTTACCGCTGTACTTCAGCGAAACGGGCCTTGCGAGATCGTCTCCCTTCCCCGCGACGACGAAAGAAGAACAAACCGCCGCTTTAGGCGAGATCATCAAACCGGGTTTGATGGGGGTGGAGTTCCCACGCATCAACGAAAGATTCACCGGGAAGAAAAACCGGTACTTCTACGGCGCGACCACCTTTCCCGCGGCGGACCGGGCCGCCGGTGCGACGGAGGAGCAGGTGAACTCGCCCGCCACGAAGGCGCGGCGCGCGAAGAAACCGGCCGCGGGGTTTGATTTCGAAGGTTTCGTGAAATACGACCTGGAAGAACAGACCGCGGTCGCGTTCTACAAACTGCCGGACTGGCCAAACCAGCGGTGCGGGGAGATGTACTTCGAGCCGAAGTTTCGGGGTGGTAAAGGCGCAGAAGTAGTTCAGGACGGCGAACAGCTTTTGCAGGCAGAGGACGACGGCTACGTGATGGGTTTCGTGCACTCGCTGGACGGAAAGGAGAACGAGTTCATGATTTGGGACGTGTCGGCGGAGTTCATTGCGAAAAACCCCGATTCCTACAAAGAGCCGATCACCCGCATCAAAATTCCCGTCCGGATTCCGAGCGGTTTCCACTCGCTTTTCATCGACTCACTGAAGTTGCAGGAACACAAGGCCTACGTGACAAAGAACTTGCTCCAACCGCAGGGTGAAGGGCAAGGAGGAGTGCCGGAAGAGCAGGGAAACACACCTAAAAAGCTGAAGTCCATGATATCGTACGAAAAAAATGTTTCACTGTAAGGACTTTGCAAGTTTTGCATCGCAAGTTTGTTCTACACGACCAAGAAAATTTGCCATGCGACGTTCCTAAGGAAAAACACGTCTGAAGTTCCAATGTCTTGCATGTGTAGCAAGACAAAAACTTCTGCAATACACTTTCTGCATCACAAGTTTTTTGCAGTGAAACAGTTTTTCCTCACGATACATGAATCTGTTGAAGTACTACAAAACCTTCCAGAGACTCGAGCAGCGGAACATGGAAGAGTGCGCGGTTTTTTCATCGAGTGCGGATAGCGAGGAAAGTGGGGAAGGCGACGCGGCGGCAGGGACTGGTAGTGCTCGGAGAGGTGAAAAGCGAGGAAAGCAACCGGGTGCGGACCCCGATGTCGAAATGGGGGAGTAGAGGGGTGTTTGGAGCTTTCGTCTCGGTACCTGGTCTAAATCTGCACACTAAGAAAAGCGCTGACGTCTCAAAGGGAGCAGAAAATTGAAGCTGACTTTTATATCGCAGTCGTAAGAACTCTCTATCTGATCTTTTGTTTTTCCTCTAGCACTTCTTGTTTTGAATGCAATTGTCACGCAAAATCTCTTTGTGACTACTTTCTCTGAAGTTATCGATTGCTTAAACCGAATATGATCCTTCTATTGTTAACTATTTTCGCTATCTGAAAACCATGTGTTTATCGCTTTACTTCTCCAGCACCAACTAGTCTCTGATTGACTCGTATTTCGCTGGTAGCAAGAAATTATTTCTCTGTTCCTAGAATTTCAACTGTGAGGATGATCTGCCTCACGCATAATGCTGACTACTTTCTATGTGGCAGGACTAGCCACAAAAGAAAAATGTAAAGACCGATAGAATTTCGAAGCTTATTTTGGCTTCTATTTGATCTAAAACTGATACGCATATGTGAAAAGTACTCGGCGTCTTCTGAAACGAAACTTTTGATGTCATGATTCATTAAAGGTAGGAAGTACACCCTGGACTTTTGAGGATGTTATTTTATTTTGAGAATACAGCTGCTTTTACGACTACAATTTCTACCAAGAGCAGAATGCTCTTTAATTTGCGGCTGAGTCTAGGCTCTCCTATACAACGAGATAAACTGAAGACATATCAGCCGCAATGACTCTACTAGACAACACCAAAATGAAGAGAATTTCGTATTGTTTTTGTCTTGCAATTTTTGCAATTACAGATTGAGTACGAGAATGAACGACGAAAAAACGTTCAGCGCGAGCGAGGTTTCTCGAGAAGTTTTTGCTTGTCGAAGGCTTTTTGAATCGAAGACAACCAAGAAAAGTTTCAAATTTATATGTTGGAATTGATGTTGACGTTGAACTATCACTAGAGTCCTTGTTTTTTATTCATTGCCGGGTGATTCAAGGCAAATTTGACCTGGAGAACTTCCGTGCCCTGAGTACTTATGTATGTTGGCTGAACACCTTCACGGATCAGACACGCAATGAGATTGAGAGAGACGAGAGACAGAGAAAAAGCAGTATTACTTCTTCAGGAAACACTCACTCTGCAAATCCGAATTCGAAAAGGGATCCATATACCCCATCTTCGAGAAACTCGCCTCTCGACTTGATCTCGGTTGCATTTCCGTCCTCTTCAACCCTATGCCCGATATTGGGAGGCAACATTGTCATCGTCATCGTCGTTGTGTACATTGGTCGAATATTTTTGAATGTCCCTACAGCCGGTCTCATGAAAGTATTTATGTGGCTCCAATTGTACAACTAATGTCGACGCGACAAACGCGTGGACGTTAAAAGCTCGAAACACCAAACAAAAAGAGCAACTTTTTTGGAAGGATCCGTATCCAGGATCAAGATGGACCCGCAATCGCAGCAGGTCGCCCAGTCCCTCGTGGTCTGCGAGGTTTCCTGTATGTATTTGGACACCAACATTGTGACCGTCAAGAAGGCTACAGCTACGCCCTTTTGTGACGCGCTTTTCTCGCCCGCAACATCTTCCTCCTCCCAACCTGGTGCTGGGAAGTATGGGTCTTTGGCTTCTGCCGTCGACCCCCGCGGGCTGTACTATCGGCTGGGCGCTGTGGTGAACAAAACGCCGAGGGACGGCGTAATCGCGGCGCCGAGAAAGGTACGCAAGCGAAAAGTTGAACTAATTCAGGTCTCTTTCGTTGTAATGCAGAAGTGGCATGAATACTGCGACTACAACTTCATTGTGCATATTCGTGACAGAAGCGCACATTTGTGCTCAAAGAAAATCAAAAGAAAAACGAGATCCTACTAAGATAATGAAATATTGAAACCAAAAACACAGGTTGTCCCATATGACGTTGTCACTGTCGGTGGAGAGGCGCAGGGGCAAAAAAAAACCTACGGCGGCACCAAATCACCGTACTCATCTTCGTATCAACCGGGCCTACAGTTGACCATAGGGATTTTTGTAGCCATTTGTAGCCACATAATTCTCCGCGCAGCACCAGCAGCAGGGAAGTGTGTTAAGCATTCCGAGAATTTGGTAGGAATTCTACCTCTTCTTCTGCTCGCATCCATTCACCTCGAATCTTGAAAGTGATGGAGATCCAACTTCGGCTACAAAACGCCCTATTCTCATCTCGTAGGTTTTTCCCTTGCATACTTCAAAGTCCGCCGAGTGCAAGCACTTTGTCATTTTGCCGGTTGACTTCGAGGGAAAGAGCAATTGCAGCATTGCAAAAAAACCCGTTGTTGCTTTTCCAACGCCTTCCGACGCCACTTCCGCAGAGGTCTTTCTCAACGTCAGTACCAATATCGACGCGTTCCGGCTGAACGACTACGTGATTCGGCAGAAGCAGCTGTGCCAGGTGAAAACCATTGACCGGAAGGAGGACCCGTTTTCCTTGGAACTCCTCGTTTTGCCAGATAAATACACGAGCAGTAGTGCGACGTCGGAGAACGTTTCTTCAACAGCTCCGTCGGACCCGATAAGTGGAGTCCGGCACGTGAACTGCGAGTTGTACCACGTGGCGAAAATTCCGCACCACGACGGGGAAAATTTGAAGCGCAAGTTCGCGGAGGGCGTCGTGCGGAACGAGAACCTGTCCTACGAACCGAAACTGTTGCCGATCCAGGAAAACAACAGATACAATGCAAGCGGGACGACAAGTAGTTCCTCAAGGAACTATAATCCCCACAACGCGTTCACCTCTAGTTCACACCAACGCGGCGTCACCATGCCGGGGGACCAGAACTTTCACTACGGCCGGACCAACTTCAGCGGTGGGCATGGTAATAGTTACCGGTCGCAGAATGGGGGTGCTCTTGGTCCTGCTTCGCAGCCACAGTACAATGGTTTCAATCATTCCGGTCGCGCAGGAGTGGGTTCTAGCAACTACGGGCGCGGCTACAATACCATGTACGGAGGCCAGCCGCAAAACCGTTCTTACGGAGGCATCAGCTTTGGGCGCGGCAACGGCTCCTACGACAACGGCTTCAAACGGTCCAGCTCGCGCCTGAATGTCGGCCCGTCGGATCGTCCGTCGTACCTCGCCGGCAGAAATTCCTCGCAGGGGGAGGTAGGGAATGGCGCGAGTGGTCAGCATCATCGCAGTGGGGGTTCGCAGCTAGAAAACCCATTGGATCGCTTGCGGGGCCACAGCAAACAGCAGGAGAGTAGTGGCCACTTTGCGAACCGATCGTATGGTGGACCTGGGTCGGGTTACACGAAAAATTCCCTTGGCGGCGCGGGAAAGGACCGGCCGTCTGGAAATCAACACTTGCTGCAACCGCAGGTATTGATATGGTGATGTTCTCCAGAAGAAATTAGATCGTGAGCAGTTATTATGTCAAAGGTCTTTGCAATAAATTCGCCCTACGTATGCAATTCTATATTTTGATTGTCGCAACGAAAGCATTCCAGGAACTACAGACTCGCGCGAAACGAATCCAAAAACTTCTTGAAAAACAGCCCTACCACTACCAAAAAGCCGCGCACAACCAGCCGAGTGGACAGCAATTAGCACCAGACCCGCAAAAATTCGCCCAAAAGTCCTCTTCCTCCTCCAACTTTTACCCGCAAAACACGACCAATCCAAACTCGCAGTATCAACCACCTCCGAGGCGGTTTTACTCTGAAAACAACGACCCGGATTACCAAAACAGGGAACAGAACACGACCTATAATTCCGACGAAGACAAGGAGAATAAGTCGCAGATCAAGCACTTGTTGCAGGAAAAAGCTATGGAAGGGCTGCTGCAGGCGAAAACGCTTACGACAAAAGCCGCCGGCGTCGGGGTAGAAAATCTAATCTACGGGGCAGAGCAGGTCAAGCAAGCGGTCACGGTGGGCGCACCGCTGGTCAAATCCGCTGTCAAATCGGGGTCGGAGCAAACGGCGATGGTTTTGGGGGAGCTGGTGAAAGCGGGAACGGATTTTGTGGCGAATCAGTTCGCCGAACAGGAGAAGGTCAAGAATAGTCCAGGTATGGGTGTAAGTAGATGTTTATGGAGTTATGCGGTGATACAGAGGAATGATTGACATTTTTTTTACCACGCGTGAAGAGGCTAAGTAGCTGCACTACCTTTCGATGAACTAAAATCAGATCAACGCTTCTCCAAAAATCCCAACAGATTTCTTCTCCGAGCTCAGCGACAAGTCGCATTTTCCGCCCTTGACCGCGTTTCACTCGCTCGAGGGTTCACCCTGCGTTAGCGACCGGAATCGCCGCGATTCCTTCCTGTCCGCCTACGAGTCGCTCGGTGGCTTGGAATCGAACGGTGACCGGGGGAGCAAAAAAGCAAGAAGTTCTCAGGCAAGCAAGAAGATTTCCCTGGTTCCGGGGAACTTGTTGGGCCCGGGGGCTGCGAGTGCAGATGCGGCTGGAATGAAGTCGAGTAGTTCCTCTTCTTCGGCCCAAAAGATTGATCTTCCCACAGCAGGAACGATTTCGGTGGCAGATACAGGTCCAAACGACGAACTCATGGACGTCGACACTGATGCGGCGAAGGAAAAACAAGAAGTGAAAGCAGACGCAGAAGGGAAGCAAATACCGAGTACGGCATTTCCGCCTCCTGGTCCCACCGCAGCACATCCTCTGGCATCGCCACCGGACGCAGGAGAGAAGGACAAAACCGCGCAGGTCGAAGATGTGTTCGACATCGTCCTAGACACACCACTCGAAGACGCGCCGATGGCTCCCTTTGAGGAGCGGCAAGTTCTCCAGAAAGCGGCGCAGGGCGTACTGTCGAGTACCGAGGAAGCGGGAGCTGGAGTTGCCGAAACTGGGGGTACTGTTGCTGGAGCGAGTGGAGCTGCGGCAGAACTAGCGGACGCTGCGAACAACAGCGAAGGAGTTGTTAGGCCAGAACAAGTACACGAAAAGAATCCAACCACACTGGAGGAACAAGTTGGTCCGACCGCGAAGCCAGCGCTGCAGCAAGACCAGCTCGTTGTACTGGAGCCGGCACCTCATACTTCTGTGAAAGATGTTTCTCTAGTACACCCGCCTGTAGTGCCGAGCGGCGGAAAAGAAGGAACAAACGAAGAGAAAATCGTTGGCGACGTAGAGATGCAGGTTGCAGATGTTGAGGTGGAACAAGACCAGTCTGTAGGAGAAGAGCTGCAGGAGGCGGAGGATGATCCGGACGCGATGGAAGTGGACTTTTCGCAGGACAAACCAATACCTTCGCAAGAAGCTGCAAAAGAAGGAACGATAGCAGCGAAGGGAATTGATGATCAGGTGGAAAACAAGTTAGCTGCGGCACATCAACTACTTTCAGCACCGTCCGGCACGGCAGTCGTCGATGCTCCCCTACTACAACCACCTGCCGCAGACCAGCCGGAGCAGAGCATTCTGCCCTTGGAAAAGAACAACAAGAGAGACGCGATGGAGCAGTGTGGCGCGAACATAGAAGGCGCGAAGGATTTGAAAAAGGCGAAAACTGGGGCTGGTGGGACGACTGTATCGATGAAGAAAAGCGGAACAACGAAGAGTAGTGCTAGTTCGAAGAAGGCTCCTACGGCGGACGAAGAACCGGAGGAACGAGATGTGAACCATACTACCGGGGTTTCCCTCGACCAGCAAGACAACATCGAGCAGGACCAAGGCCCGGCCAAGCCTGCGCCAAAGATGAAAGTAGCTCCTGCGATGAAAAAAGCCGCTTCTGCGGGGGGTGGTAAATCAAAGACCGGGACGAAAGGTGCCGTCGAAGCAGAGGATTTTGAGCAGGAACTGATCGAGGATAATAAAGAGCCGCCAGGAGCAACGACCGCCATGAAATCCTCGTCCTCCAAAGCCATGAAACAGACTGCCGCAACGCCAGCTGCGAATAACAAGTCCAGCGGGGCTTCTTCTTCTACAACTTCGATGAAGCAGGAAGGAGCAGCAAAAGCAATGAAGGCTCCTGCTGCCGCCATGAAACAACAACCAGCCGCAAAATCGTCGGGGGCAAAGAAGGTAAACGGCGGTAGTAGTAGTTCTGCGACTGGTGCACAATCTTCATTTATCAGATGCAAATATGGCTGGCTCTGGAAATTTGTGATGCTGTTTGGCGAATCATGTGGACGCCTGGACGCCTTCATTGACAGCCAAGCATGAGAAGTTTTGGAGTTGCTATAGTCTTGTCTATCTGCATGACAAACTGCGTTTCTGCATGACAGAGAAGTGTGGGCTTTGGGTGGCGTGCATGACAGACTTGAGAGCCATGCCAGGCTAGCATGACAAATCTCGCAATCTCCCAGACCCAGATATATTTGCACTTGATATCCTCGTCGTCCAGTGCGGCTGCAATGAAGAAAACTACCACAACTGCAGCTGCATCGTCTTCTTCCTCTGCAGCTGCGAAAATGAATACCAAAGCTGTAGCAGGCTCAAAGCCGTCGGATTCGAAGAAGCCGTCCGCGAAAAAAACCGGCACGCAACCTTCTGCGAAGAAGTCCGCTATGAAGGCAGCCCCAGCCCCTGCGAAACCAGCGATGAAGTCGGCGAAAAGTACAACTACTGCCGCGACGCCGAAAGTAGCGAAAGCCAAGCCTAAAGCGAAAGTGGCGGCTGCGAAAGCGAAAGCGGGCGCAAAGGGCGGGAAAAGCAAAACGGCAGGAACGGGGGGAAAGGCAGCGGCAATGAAAACCGCGATGAAAGGCAAAGCAGCTGCGCAACCGATGAAGAAGACACCCGTCATGAAATCGCTTGGGAAGAAGAAAAAGTAGCTGGCTTGGTGTTCTCTGCCACTTGTCCCATAGGGCAGTAGTTCGCATTCCGTTCAACGAAAAACGAAAAAATTTTGCTGTGAATACTTTTTTCAAAAAAAAACGTCTGATATAGCAGTGACGCTTCATCTTAGCGTGACTTCGACGTACGAGGAATCAGCGCTCGCTGTGTATCACCTCAACACGTAATGGAAATAAGTATTAATGAGTAGCAGCTTAGAGTTAGAACCGAAACGATATTTGATTACAACAAGCTCAATCACACTTACTCGAAAAGTTAATGCAAGTCGCAAACTGCAAGTTTATCTCAAACACAAATTGTCCTGTACGCCCGAAACCCGGGACTTCTGGTGGAGGCGCTTCTTAGCTTTACATTAGCCTGCGTTTTATCCCCCGGAGATTGTAAAAACTGCAAAATCAGTTATGAATGTAGAGAAATTGTTAGCGTAGCCGCGTCAGTAGAACAAGCAAATTCCAAGTATCACAGAAAAGAAACACCTTTTGCCGGCGGAAAATATGTATTCGATTGGTCGAAAGAGGCTAGAGAGTCGCTCTCAAAAAGGATTCTAACACCAATGGTTTTTGTGTGTCCTACCGCAGGAGTAGTGCCGACTCATTCCACCTGAGGGCGCTTTTTTGTGTTCCTCCCGCCATAGTGGTCCTGCCATTCCATCTTTGTGCGCACATTGTTCTTCGAGCGAAGCGACATTTCTTGCAAACTCTTTCTTTTCCGTATCTGATGTGCGTATGGCGCCAGAGACGCAAAATGGCTTTGACAATATATGTACTATGAAGTAGTGCAACAAAAAAGAACGCGCGAAAAAAAGACCATTTCTGAACCGTGACCTATTATAGTGCTACATACAAACATTATTTTTCAATCAGCACAGGAGAGTGATCTCCAAAAGGAATCAAATGAACAAAAATTCGTAGCAGTAGGAGTAGTTCGGAGCATATCCTTCTAGCTGCACAAGCAGTGGGATTAGTGTACTGACTACTTCGGCTACTTTTCAACTTCGTTTTAAATAAGTATCCACACACAATTCTGTAGTAGTCCCTAGCCCGACCTTTGGAAAACTGAGGAAAAATTTGCATGGAATCGGTTCTCGAAGCCCCGGTGGAGCTTGATCTCTATTTTTGATGGGGTCCCCCTAGGCTGACTCGACGATTTACTTCTTAAAGGTTTATAGCTTACGGGATACAAAAGGGCAGCAGGCAGTCCGCTCCAATATTTGTCTCCAGTGATACAAGCTCGGCAGTTTTCCAAAGATCATTCTGGGACATAGCCACACTAGTTTTTCCTCTCCACAAATTCGATTGCAGTAGAACGAGAGGATCGAGTCGTCGTGTTTGCACTTTTAAAGTGGCAGTACGACCTTTCAAAAAGGTTGGAAGCTAGAAACTATCCCAAGCAAAAAGGAATAATCACCAGTGACGACGGGTCGGGCGAGCCAACGCGACCGTGTGGCGATGCAGCAAAGAGAGGCCTTTTCTGCTGCACGCAACAAGGCTGGGATGGATCCGGGTTTGATGAAGGTGTATTGCGGGGCGGGGAATACGTTGTTGGAGGTAAGAAGACGTTCTAGTGTTTTGCCTACAGCATGACAACTCGAGATGTGAGTTCAAAAGCATATGCATATTTTTGATTGAAGAAAAGCATGACAAATTCATTTTCAAAATAGGACCACGATGACGTTTTGACGGAGGATGGAGTGCAGGCTTCGAAATCGATGTACGACAGGAAAAAGTAGAAAAATTCGGGGAAACATAGGCGAGGAATTCTTTCCTATTGCATGATGACATAAGCAAAGGATATAATTTGCATAGTACTTTAAAAGCGTAAAACAAGAATGATTTGCAGAACTCGGATAAACCTTGCCAATTTCCACAGCATTTCTTGCTTTTCCTCCATACTCTGCCGTGGAAATTCACAACGAAAACCGGCCCCAAAGGACCGCCGCCGGGCTTGGATCTGGAAACCTTAACCTTGGAAAAATTTTGTGTCTACATGTTGAAATAATTGAATGTGTTGCTTGTGGTGCTGTGCCTGCTGTGCAGAAGGATGGAATGTGTAGCCCACTTTTTATGCGAAAGAAGTGAGTACCATCGTCTGCATGTTGGCATCAAAATAGATGACAGAAAGACAATCCAATTTTGACCCGACACAAGATTTCGCCTGGATACAACGAGGAAGAAGAAATGTGGTTCCACGCTGACGAAAAACCTGGTGCGACGATTAGCCTTCCGAATTTGTTATCAACCAGAAAAATGATGTTTCTAGCTTCCGAATTTCTCCGAGCGTTGCATGCTGTGGTGAACAAAGCCGCCGTCATTGATAAATTTGTCAAGATCAAAAAATTGCATGAAAGAACTAAACGCCTTATGAAATCTAGTTTGTCCCTGCTCTACAGCGCTTGTCAGACGCTAGTTCAAGTTCTTTCCCTCCTCCTTGCACTACGACAGCAATAAGTCCTTCTTTTGGTAAATTCGGGTCCTCCCATTTTGCAATTCCATACCCGGAGTCCGTGAACGCCAACCCGATCGTGAATCTGCGCAAACGTTCGTCTGGAGAAGCGTTCGGCCGTCACCGCGATCGCCTGATGACTCGTAGCCAGGTATAAAGGAAGTATGAAGTAGAGTTTTTTTTGCCCCCCTGTGTGATTTTGCATGTTCCTTTCAACGACGACCGCACTTGTTTGTAATGCACAAATATGAAGATGAAGTTGTAGAACTTGTAGAACTTCTCAAAACGCGGCAAATCAGGACGGAAACTCCGACACGTCTTCTACCGGAAACCACGAAATACGCATTGCAAATATGTCTGGGTCTGGAAGGTTGTAACTTGTAATGCTGTCTTCGGATTCGAAAAAAATCTGTATTGCATGACCAGCAAGAGGAGTGTACTTTGTGCTACGCGGGGAGGGCGTTTCTCCTGCGGGATAGGCATCAGGAAGCACTCTAAACGTCTGTGATGCTAGGTCATGCATTATAGGCTTCGTGGGTCGTGGCAAATATGCATGACAAACCCAGAAAGCATCCAGACCCAGACATATTTGCAATTGATACGACACTGACGAGGACGATTTGGAGGCCCACGACATCATGCACTAGGGAATTGAACGCACCGTAACTGTTGACTTTGTGTTGCTGTACCAGGCATGATGAGGATACCGTAATGAAGTTGTGATGCGTGAAGACTAGTAGTTTGTTTAGCGACCACTATAGCAACACAAAGTCTACTTTTTTCCCTCCACACTCGAGAAACCAACGACATCCAAGTCGCGGACATGAAACAAATGCAAACTTGTATCGCAAGAAAAAGCTGTTTTACTGTAAGCTTGTGATGCATAGAATGGAACGGAGACGGATTTGTCTTGCTACACATGCAGAGCATTTGGCTTTCAAACGTGTTGTCCCCTATTAAGCATGCATGACGAGTTTTCCTTGTCATGAAAAAGACCAAATTTTCGCCTAATAGTACAAAACTTGCAAAATCCTCACAGTAAAACGCTTTTTTCCAACGATAGCCTCCGCTGGCGAAACGGATCCGTCTGGATGGCACTTGCTGCTTCTGTCCACGGAAAACGAGCAGAAAAAGAAGGCAAACTGGAGCAAGTCGGCAACTGGTACTTCCAACCTGCACCCAACCACCGTCGCTGGTGGCAAGAAGGGTAGCGTTGCCGGTGGGAAGGGCGGTGCCGAGCGGAGCCCGGCGTTGAACACGAATGGTACATCAACGCAGAAGATGAATAACAACCAAAACCACAAGAACGGCTCCTCGAAAACGGCTGCACACGGTGATCACCAAGCGGCGACGCTGAAAAACGGAAAGACGTCGGGAAAGAATGGCCAACATCGGCACGCGTCGACCGCGGGCACGGCTGGCGAACGGAACCACGGCAACCGCAAGGGGTTTCTGGCGCACGGGAACAGCTCTAACACGACCTCCAACGGAATGATGAGTAACAAACCCTCCACGGCGAATGGAGCCGCGTCGCAGAATAGCAAGAACCAGCATCAGAAATCGAACAAGCACTCGGCCCTGCCGATTACCGATGCGAAGACCGCCAAGCGCATGACAGAGGAGAAACTGTTTGATGACGACGCCGACTACTCGCAGAAGCTGTTAATCCACGACGAACAGCAGGTTGGTGGGAAGGAGAAAGGAGAGGGGGACCACGGGAACACTAATCCGAACAACCAGATGATCACATTGCCCAACCTATCGTATGTAAAAACGTCCCCACCCCAGAGTTGTCATGCAGATGCGCAATGACAGGAACTGAACATTGGTAATGCGCAGCTCCATGATGAGAGGCGTTTCCAGTCGTGTTTTGGAATTTGTAATGCTGTGAAGAGGATGAGAAAATGGCTTTATCATGCGGCGTCCCTTGCCAACCAGCACTACGCTGCAGAGGGAATTTGTCATGCACAGCTCCCAAAACTTGGAGACTTGTGTTGCTAGATTCCCAACTTGACTATGGGGTGGTGAGTTTTTCCTTCCGATACAACCCATTTGGCATCACGGGAAGTACTACCTTTGCGGCGCTCCAGGAGGGCGACATGACCACCCCGTTCGCGGTGCAGACCCCCAGTCCGGCGTTTTTTGCGGCGCAGATGCAAGGGTTTCTGCAGCAGCCGGAAGGCGTGGTGACGCAGCCAGGTTCAGGCGTCATGAATCCGGGTACGGGAGGTATTCTGCAGTATGGATTGACGTCGTTTCTTTGCTCCCGAATTCCTCGTACTTAGCACCTTATTGCATTTACCAGTAATTCTAACAGACAATTATCTCTGACACCACAATTACATCGCTATTCGCTAATATCAAAATCATTATCAGCTCCGTTCCAGCAACCCGGTGCCGCTCCGGCCGCGTTCATGGACCCCTTTTACGGACCCACCGGGTTTTTCCAGCCGATCGGCGCTTCCGAGCTGCTGCAGATCGGGAACTTCCCAATGATGGCCGGTGGAGGCAACTTGGCCTACGGTCCCTCCGCGATGGGGTTCGGTGCGGACTTTGCCGCGATGCAGATGCCGATGGCGATGCCCGGTATGCCGTTTGGATTTCACCCCGCGCAGATGGGCGTGCCCGTGAACCAGGTGCCGATGGGCACTATGCCGACTGTTCCGACGAGCGCGGGGGCGCAGGCCGCGAATCCGCAGAGACCTTCCTCCCGTGCTGACGGAAATCAGAATATGAAGTCGCATTGTTCATGATTTGCGTTCATTCGGCTAGGGAACGGGCGAAGCGGTTGTTTGTCTTATCATGCTCAATCATAACTACTTAATCCAATTTGTATTTGGTGAATGCGCCTTTGGCGTCTCGATCTCCAGAAGGCCAGCATGAGGCTTTAACATTTCTGATAAACGTTTTTGCTTTGTCGACCTAGTCCCCTTGATCGTTTCCATTTTTCCTCCTCATACGAGAAGCACTGCCCGCATCGACAACCGGCGGCTCCGCTCCGCAGCATGACTCCTCGATGAAGATGATTGCGGACGAAATCCAGTCCATGGCGAAGCAGCTGGAACACACCAAGGACACGACCCCGGCCGGGAAGGAAATTTTGCAGAAGTGCAAGGATTTGCTGAAGAAGGCCCAGACCGCCGACGAGGCGATCAAGATCGCGGAATCGAACATGGAGCCACTGCAGGTGCTGCTGGGCGAGCATCAACAAAGCGTGTTCGACACCGCGAATCTGACATCGTCGGAGCAGCTGTTCAACCTGGGAGCGGTATCCATAAGAAAAGAGCTAGTGTGCCACATTTGTAATGCATAGAATCAATTATTCACAGAAAGATTTCTCAAGATGATCGCCCATAGCACGCCGTTTAACATACGCAATACAGATTTTCCTGTGTCTTGATTTTTGCATTGCAAATAAGTATCATGCGCTTGCTTTTTTCTTTGGGAGAAGTGGGTGGAGATCCCTCGATGCAGATGCTATCCAACAAGCAAACATCGTCGTTGCAACTTTTTTTCGCGGGACAGCATGACAAATCTGTCCGGCAGGACAGCAAAAACCTGTGATGCGGAGACGGTGCGTGAAGGTGAAAATGCACTTGAATGGGCCCTGTCATACATGTCCAGCATGACAGACGCAATCATTTTGCATGTTGCGCATGACAAAGCTACACCTACAATCTTTTTTTGTTGGATAGATGCCGAACGCGGACGAGTACTATGCCGCCTTCGACTATCGCAAGAAAAAAGTGCTACAGTTACACGTCGTGTTGTACGACAAGCAAGAGAGACAAGTTCTGTCATGCCGGCTATCCACCTCAGGAGCCTCGGTTTAACATGCGTGTTTTCCCTTGTGATCTCTGCAGTACAGGTTGTTTTCTCTGTCATAATGCAGAGCAACTTTGCGTTGCTAAACTTACAACAAGTGTGTAAAATCTCGAACACTTTTTTCGGTTCATATCGACAAGGAACATGCCAAGACGCTGTTGGAGTTCGACTACCCGGCGCCGCACGCCCCACCGAATCGTCCGCCGCCGCCCCCGCCGCCGGGCGGTTTCAAGAAGAAGCGGTTGTCGGACCAGATCTCTTGCGCCGAGCAGGATGTGGAGATGAATTATCGGCGCACCTCGATCAACGAGGAAACGGTGTCGTTGGCCAGTCCGGACCTGGAGAACATGGAGAAAAACCTGCTGCTAAACCAGCAACTGGAGAAGGAATTCGTCACTGCGAGTCCGGAGGAGAGGAACGTGGAAATTGCGGGCTTGAGCAATAATTTCCCGCAAGCTGGTGGTCATCAGCAACGTGCTGCTGTCGCGGGGAACAGCATGGCGGGACAAGGTAGTGACTTTTCAAGTCATTGTGGTAAAACGGTCTGCTGTTTGAGATTTGTCATGCGGTAGTTTCTTGCATCGATAGATTTAGATCGGAAAATGAGGGTTGGTTCTCTGTGAGCCCAGTCGTATGGGTTCATTGTTGTCCAAATTTATAATTCCTGAAAAACGGCTTTTCGGCTCTTCAGACACGACCGGAATGTTTAATCAAGCCCCGATGGACCTGGCCGCTTTGTACCATCCGCCACTGTACTACTTTGCTCCGTACTGCGACCCGTTTCAGGTTCCGCCGCCGGGATTGGGAATGGGATTGTATTTCTTGATGTTGCTTCAGGTTTTCACTCTATAATGAGTACCCTTCTAAAATCGCTCTTGTCATGCATATTTTGCAAAAAGGATTTGAAAACTCCTTCACGCAGCAATGGGAAGAATTATGTAACTCTCAGGCTCCACCCAGCGAGCGCTCCTGCCACCGCGTTTCCGTTCTTGAATGCCGCGGGTGTGGTGCCCCCGACGGCCTTCAACCCGGCCGGTGCTGTTTTTGGCACTGGTCCGGCAGGGATGTACGGAGTTGGCGCTCCAGCGGCCCCAGGTGCCCCCGGAAGTAACATGTCTTCCGGGCAGCAGCCGAAACAAGCGACATTGGCTCAACAACATCTGGCTTCCACTTCCCACCAAGAACCAGCTTCCGCAGCTACGGATCATCTCCATCAACACCAGCAGTTTATGGCGAGCAGCCAGCTGCCAGGTGCAACAGGTACAACGATGAACGGAAACAATGACAGCAGCATGAGCGGCAATCCTTTCCATGGATCTGTGGGGCTGACCAACAACGCGACTACTGCTGGCACGATGAACTACGGAAATTTGCACGACACCACTTCTGGTTCCATCGGCACGATGGGCTTGACCAAATCTGGTTTGGCAAACTACAACGCGAACCACTATCACCAGCACAACTCCCACAACATGTTGCACGGTCAGCACACGAACGGCTATGGATCGACGAGCACCTCCGCCGGGTTGGAAAAGCAACAAATTAATCATTTGGGCGGGCCGAACTCGAACAACCGCTCGACGACTACCGCGAACGCAATGTTAACCGGAGGACCGTCTGTGGCCTCGCAGAGTGCTTCCGCAATGGCGATCGGGATGTTGAACAATGCGGGACAGCATCAGCATCTCAGCTCGCAAATGCACATGCCATCGTCGACGAACAACAATAATTTCGCCAGCAAGGATAGCATGACTATGCAGCAGCAGCAGCAGGGCGGCAGCAAGTTACCCAACGGGAACGGTTCTCCGACGCAGCGCATGGAGCAGCAGCTGGCTGCCCAAGATCGTGGTGCCAGCGCGCAGCAATTGGTGCAGGAAAAGTGGTACGAGGTGAAGTGGCGCAACTACCAGAACGACCCGGGTGTGCCAGCCGAGCCGCACATGTTCATCGATCCGAACAAGCCGCGGAAGCAGTAATTTTTCTGTTTTATAGGATGCTCTCGACTACCCTCCCATCTCTGATCGGAGTGTACTGAAGCGTTGCGACCCTGACGGGAAGTGACATATTTTCTCATGGACAACAATAAAGCATTTCTTTGCGACAAATGAAACAACCCATATCTTCAGGTTCAAGGATTATTATTACGACACGAAGCAGGATTTCATTGACTACCCCAAAACCTTCGACTACATCATCAAGCACTACTCGAAGCGGATTAACTCCTACGGGATTGACGAGAAGCTGCTGAATGACGTGATTGTGCAGTTGATGAAGCCCCTGGAAACCGACCGCCCGTTTGAGGCCTTCAACCTGGTGTGGCATTTTCTGAAGTGGTTGCGCCAGATGCAGGTGGAGATCAAAACCAAACTGTTCACCCTCATCATTCGCAGCTTCGAAAAGTGCCATGAACCGGCCAAGTACGTGGGGGCCATGCTGGACATCTACAAGCGCTTGCCGGCGCGGAACTCGTATTACCTAGCTTGCTGGATGATTCTCGGCAGTTGTACTTGGGATGAAAAAACGATGACTACATTGTATGGCTTTTTTCTACTGTGACGAATCGACGCTTTTATCTTGCATGAAGAATGTACTTGTACACGAAACTATCCAGCCACGCTACCGCCGCTATGATCAAGGCGCATGGTGTAGCGCAGGATGTGGGACAGTGCGTGGAGTACCTGAAACAGTACAAGATGTTGCCGAAGCACGATTCTAACAAGCGCTTCAACTTTGTCGTGTACCAGGCCGCTTTGGACGCTTCTATTCTGCACCTGCGGAACGTACTTTTTTCACTTGCGGTTATTTCTCTTGTGCTGTAATGGACAGAAACATCTCATGAGCGAGAAAAACTTGCAGATTGATGGATGAGTATGTTAAAACACAACAAATGCACTCCTTGGAAATAGAAACACCGTCGCTTGGAGGCCATGGCGCGGCTATTCATCTACGAGGAGTATGTGTCACAGTGCGATTATGCAAACGAACGCTGGTGATTATTCTTGGGTTACCGCAAGAACACTTATTTCTTTTTCATCATGCATGCTTTTTTTCATGCGAACGCGAAGCATCTGATGTGAGTGGCGATGAACTACAGGCATGACAAAAAAGAGCGCAATGTGTGTTGTTGCGCTAAATCAAAATCATTCTCTACCCCTGGATACTCCCGAGCCGATGAGCCGGCGAAAGATCGACCCGACGCGCAATCCCCGGCAGACGCACCCGCACTTGTACTACAACTACCATTCTTCGGACCAGTGACCACAAAGGCTAAGAAAAACTTGTAAAAATAGTATACTTTGTAAGAAAGAAGTTGCAAGATAGGCTTCATGCTCCTCATACAAACTGTCCATGTTTCGGAGCTCTCGTCGCTGCAGCCATGAATATCTATGCGGAATTCGGCTTTTATTCATGCTTCTGAGAGTCTTTTAGCATCATGTTGATAGTCCATTTGTTTTTGTGAGCAATAAATAATATTCGAAGAATCTGGTGCAACAGTTGCGTATTGGGGTAAAGTTTCAACGTTCTACATGCAATATTTGACTTTTTTTGTCCTGAGAAAGTGGCTCAGGATAGTAACCTTTATTTGTTTGTTTCATAATACCTATTTTCTCATTTCGCAATTTCAACAGCAGTCAAGGAAATTTTGTTTGTCAAACAAGTAATTAATAGCTACTAATTCATTATCCGTTATCTACAGCGATTTGGTTTTTCCGGTTTAGCTTTGCAAAGCATCCAATTAAAAAACTGCAACACTTCTACATGATCTTTTTTTGATACCTAATGACAAAAGCAGATGGTGGAGCTACTTATTCTCAATTGAGGTCGTGCTAGATCTGTGCATTTATGTTTCGGCAATCTAAGGTGCGATATGCATGCACGCTAGGTTCCATGAACACCCTAAAAATCTCTGGCTTTCGCAAAGTGCGGTCCTAGTTGTCAAATGTCAGTCGTGATAGCGAGGCATCATCTTTCTCAAGGCACGTGCGCGTGCTAGAAATTTTATGAAGACTTATTTCTCCCAGTACTGGATTTTACCGATATTTCCATTCTCACATGTTACCGATCATATTTACGCATAAGAATTCTCGCAAGAGCATAGCAACCTTCAGTTTGCAGTATATGTCATGTCTACTCTTCATACTATGATTCTATATGGATTTGCATTTGTTGCACAGGAAGTTTCCGGATGTCAACATTCGTCAGAGCATTCTTTTCTAGATTCGGCAGCGGAGCAGGAGGACAATCCTTTTTGCTGCACTAGAAGGGAAGGTCGCAAGATTCGGCTACACCTTGAGTGTCCAGTTGCTTTCTCCGCGGCGAAGCAAAGACGCAATTGTTACAACATCCTAAATTTCACTTTTTCACCATTTTTCGTTCTGGAGGATGGAGTGGCACACATTTATCTTCTTTTAAATGCACCATCGCCTAAAGTGGAGGGGCATGCAAATACTTCTCGCTGGTGGATTTCAAAATTGTCAGTATCTGTGACCATGGAATCCATCGTCGTCTCGATATTTCATGGCATCTCTAATTTGCATCCGCATTATTTTCAGGCCTAAGAAATTGGGTCTGATTAGGTTTCGAGGAATTGCGTTGGGTAGAAAGAAATTTCATGCCCACGTTAGTTCTGTTGTTGCTGCGAAAAACAAAGTCTTGCATTGCAGCACATTTCTCTGTTGTCTGTCAAAAGCAAAATCGCCCTCGAGCCAATTCCCCTGTTTCCCTTCTTTTCTCTGTGCTACCGTACTTTACCAAGTAATAGTAGTATTCAAGAACAAGATGCAATTTTGTTTTTTCGAACGCTATAATCAAGCGTATGTTTTATTTGCTTTTCGCAGAGTCACTGCACAAACGGAGTACCACAAAAAAAATGCTGTGGGTACGGACTTTTGTTGTAATCCTGCAGCTGCACTTCTAGTATACACGATCACTTTACACTTGCCATCATTTTCTATTTTACCCGCAGACGGAACAAAATTGCTTTTTCTGAGCACGAGCATCTCGCTTCACCAAGTTAGTTTGAATAATTACAGGGGTAAGTACGCAACAAAAACTACAAACAGCATTTTGATCTATTTTTGAGACGAATATTTATTCATGGATGAAGCCAGTACTTAGAAATATTTCAAGAATAATTGAGGACGAGGATGCGGTATTTCGAGACACGATTGTAGTCTGCGATGCCGCGTGTAATTAGAATCCGTCAAGCAAAGCTGCTCCATTGGACAGAAATTTATCGCGCTCCCACTTTGGTACGAGGATGAGAGGACAAGTATTGAAGTAAACTACTTGGTGATACGTGGTGCAGCACGAAAAAACACAAGGAGCAAATTGCCTCAAGTACGAGACTGTCTCAAACAATCATAATCTTCAACTTCGGCTTGAAACTGGTAATTTTTCCGAAAATGCAGCATAGTTTTTTTACATGATGGATAAAAATACAACTCGCAAGGCAAACAGACACCTTCGTCGGTAAGACCCGCGCAAGGAGGTCGTCCTGTTGCGGTGGGTGCCAGTACGAAAGTTCTTGTCTCTGATTTCTGATCTGCAGTGTTCCTGCTTCTATTGTGGTTTTCTGGTTTATTTGTCCGGAGCATTGCAACTGCAATGTGGAAAGAACAGCTGCGGTCGCAACTCGTTTTTTCGGCTTCCCTCTGCCCCTGCTTACCTACACGTACGATTGCTCGCGCAGCGCACTTCTCACCGAGGAAGCCAGCGGGTCGTGGCACTTTTCTTTGAGTCAAAATATGATGATAGTACGTTGTGGCCACTCGTAAGTAATTGATACGGCTGCTTCTATAGCTCATGTGCCAATAAAGCTCCGCTCGCTCCCACTCGTGGTGCAGGATGGCGCTGGGTAACGGACTTTCCATCTTCCACCAGAAGGTCCTGAAAGAGCAGGATGTCAGCTCGATTTGCAGCGACCTTCAGCGGGACGAGACTTTCTGGCTGGCGAAGAAGCACGCCCAGGAGAAGCTGCTGGCGCAAGTGTACAGGCACGAACCTTTTCGTGGAAATTGGTTTTCAGCAAGCAGTTCGGGGGCGGAGGCAGCGAATCCGAAGCAGAAACCCGAAGACAATTCCTCCGGCGATGTCACCATGGCAGACATAAAGAAAATGGACTCGCAGGCACTGGTCGCACCCGCACTGCCGCTGATTCGAAACAAGGTGCGGAATTTCACCTACACCAAAATGATGCGGCTCAACAAAGACCGCCACGTGTACCGGAACATCTTTTGCCCGGAATATCCGATCCCACCAAGTATGGGGTGAGAAAGAACCACCCTTCGCAGTAGTTGGAACGTCTGTGTGGTTTTTTTCTATGTAGGAAAGTTGCGTATAGTAAGTACCAGGCGTCCCCTCTATGGGAAGCATTTGTCAACAGTTGTACAGTAACGAGGCTGTAAGCCTTCTATTGCTACATACAAGTATAGTTATTTTCGCGACTCGAATTCTTGCGTTGGGTCTTAATTTCCTCCGATACCGATCGGGAACAATTCCATACTGCACCCCTGCAGCCTGAACGTGATCGAAATTCTGTACCAGCAGTGGAGCGAGACCCTACTGCGGGAGCTGAAGGCGCTCGCGCAGGAGCAAAAGCAGCCGTTCTTCCGCGACTTGACCATTGCGAGCACCAGCAGCGCCGATGTGAAGCCCGGAAACAATTCGTCGTTCCTGAACAACAGCAATTTATCCGATCGAACGTCTGATCAGCAGACCCCGAGTTCTGTGATGGAGAACGTGAACGCGATTTCGCAGATGTCCAAAACCGACGACCTGCCGCCAACCCTGAAGGCGCAGACGGTTGCGTATCGCAAGGAAAAATCCCCCCTCCCCATATTGAAGAGGTAGGTTTTCGAAAATTTGTGTTGCAGATTTGAGGTCACAAATCACGTTTGTGTTGCAAGAAGACAAGGGCAGCAGCTTCCGTCCCATTATGGAGGCGGTTTGTCATGCTGTTGAGCCAACATCACGGACGCTTCTCATGCTAAGCGCCTAAGTCAAAGCATCTCTGCTCAGGCTTGATATGGGTCTGCAGTCCTCTCTAGCAAGACAGATGTGATTTGTGTACTCAAATACAGCAACACAAATTCCGCTTTCGATATGGGGAGGGGGGATTTTTCCTCACAATATTGCGAACCTGTTTTCCTCGACGGACGACCAAGAAGTCTGCGTCAAGACGCGGTACGTCGCGGAGCTGAAAGACTTGTTTCACATGCTGACGAACCGCGGGCCGCCGCATACCGATCTGCACTGGCTGCACCTGCCGGCGCAGCTGTACGTACCGTCGTTCTCGGATTTGAGGAAAAACTTCGCGGAACTGATGCCCGGAACGAATTGCGCTGATGAAGCAGGCAATTTGAGCAGCTCCATGGCCGCGAGTAGGATGAGCCCGCTGATAAATCTTGGGGCAGACGATTTCCCGGTAAAGTTCTTGTTGTGTCGCACGATAATTGTTTCTGTTGAAAAGTACAGGAATGTGTCATGCACTAGTTGCAAGAAGCGACAGTTGTATCTCAAAAAATCATGTCAAATCAAACCTCAGTACCGTAATCCGTTGTTTAGCGATTTGGATGACGAGATCGCGGCCTGTGCCGGGGGCGGCGGAAGCGGTCTCTCAAAACTGCAGCAGGAAAATGAGTACATCGAGAACGCCATATCGCAGAAGTACGCCGAGGCTCAGGAGCTGCTTCATCCGACGGAGAGCAGCGCAAATCAGGGCGGGCTGTCCTCCCCAAGCAAAAAATCCTCGTCCTCAAGCTATCGAAGAAAAAAAAGGGTTTTGAGTCAGAATCGGAATCGTGTAGTGCTTTTAAGAAGCAAAAATAACAGTGGCGTGTAGAAGTAAATGCATCACTTGGATCCTGTTACTGGGTCTGTTCTGTAAAGACCACTCAAATCTATCTGTTGCCATGGCTGAACACCCTTCGTCCTAATACCCGCTCGAAGCCTTCGTCAGGCGCAAGTGCGCAACCAGCGACGAGCAACTACGCTGTTGACTTCCTCAAATTCTCCCGCACTGGCTGTCCCGCGGGCCTGCGCTACAAGCTCTGGAAGAACGCCCTCTTACCGATTCCGGAAGAGTTCACGCGGAAGAAAAACTGGGTGAAAAACATCGCGCGATCCTTGCTGAAACACACGGAGTGGGTGGTCGACGACGTGCTGAAGCTGGACGTCAGTGAGAACGGCGGCTCCGACCCGCATTTTTTTCCCTTCGACGAGCTGATGGAAAATTTGGTGAAAGTCCTAACCCGCGACCCTTCCGTGTTCGACGACTGTGTGGTGACGCCCCAAATTCCGTTCCTGGCACCGACGACGCATCTGTTGCCTTGCTACAAGCCGGAAAGCTTCAGCAATTCGGCGAGCAGTTACGCAGCCTCCTCCTCGTCCACGGGCAGTTTTCACCACACCTCGTCTTCTTCCAACTACCGCGAGAAATCCAAAGTGGAACAGGAACAGAGCAAGCTGCAAAAAATCCCCCCCTCCGGTATCGTGCCGTTCCAGGGGTTTTCCGCCTACGCGGCGCCGTTTTGCTACCTGTCGATGAAGATGGAGGATGTGTACCCACTCTACCAGGCTTTCTACTGTCGGCACTTGTGCAAGCTCCACACCATCAGCATGGAGCGCGGGACGTTGCTCCCACTGCTTTCTCTGTTCGAAACGCTGTTTTGCTTCGCCTGCCCCTTCGCGGCGCACAATCTGATGAAAATCGGGAGCGCGAGCTGTACTGCAGGACAAGGTGGACAGCACGGGGCACACAACAGCAGCACCGCAAGCAATTCGCGGAACAACCCAAACGTCACGCACGCGCCAACGGCTGCCGAACTCCACCAAGCTTCCGCCCTGGCACTGAAAATCGTGCTTCCTTGGATAGTCAAGGGCTTCGTGGGATTTTTGCACACGGACGAGGTGTTGTACCTGTGGGATCGGGTATGGAAATGAAGAAAAAACTTGGGTGTATTTTCGACATGATCATTCTGTGATGCAGAACGGAGTCATCTGTCATGGAAATGTTGCCTTGTGGCAATCTTTGCTCTAGCGGCAAGAGCACTGTGAAGAGTAGACCCTCTGAAAGCATAATGAGGGAGGTGCTCGCCGACCTTCTCGTACTACAGCGACTGACTCTATGAAGTGAACAACGCATGACAAATTCTCCTTCCATAGCTCGTTCTCGGGTACGAATCAACGGAAATCTTCGCGGTACTCGCAGCTGCAATCTTCGCTTTCAAGGAGAAACTCATTGTGAATGCGAAGTCTCTGGAAGACATCGAAGTCATTTTCGCCGACGTCAGTCATTTGAAGGTTCTGCCGTTGATACAAAACTTCTTGTGGCCGGACGAGTAGAGTAGATCGCTGTCCTCTATACGAGTACTTATCATCTGTTCTTACACGCATTTGCCAAGTTGTCTTTTGTTCTGTGGTTCTTGTTGACTCAAAAGACCCAGTCCAGAGTCGTGTAGAAACACGCATCAGTTGGTGTGCAAAGCATTGCGCACTGCCACGTGTAATGGTTCTACAAGCGGTCTGATTTTGTGTTCCTTAGACATCACTAGTCTGGCACCAGACGAGCTGCTCTCGCCATGCGAAGCGCCTTCTCAATTCCCCCGGGACACCTTGGATATAGTAAAGGTGCGCAAGCACATTTTCGCAAGGGCGAGCGATTTTCTTTTTTTGGAGGACTCATTTTCTTTTTTGGATATAGATCGACTTCAGCTTGACGCTTTTGCCAAAAATGTACACTTTTATGGTTTCGGAGCCTCTTTAGCGAGGAAAAACAAAATGATGGCGGCGTATTTGCTTGGTCTCGTATTCGCCTCTTGGCAGTGCTGGCAGGTCAGTACTTTTCTGGCCCACAGTGTGGCCTTCGCTTCCGCCGAGGAATTTTCCCCGATACCAGCTCCTGCACTACATGCAGACTCGGCCATTAATCCCCTCCACGGAGATCAACAAACAGCTCAAGGAAAAGCATTATTGGCTTTTGAGCAACTGGCCCGACAGTATGAGCGCGACTATCCGCGAACGAATTTGACAAAGGTGTATGTCGGCACCAGGAAGAACAACGCGAATATTCGCGGTCTGTTTGCCAGGATGAAGATCGAAAAGAACGACATTATCGCCGTTATCCCGCAAGATTTGCTGTTTCCTTGCCCCGCACGGAGCGTGCCGTCCTGCGTTCACGGTTTTGCGGAAACGCTCCTGGCAGCAGACGAGCTGCGAAAAAACACACGTGACGCCGCGGGGGAGCATACAAGAACAGCGGGTGGAGAAGATACGCTCTCAGTGCTCGGACATGAAGAGAAGTGCTTCGACATTGAAAACACCGGTGGCGTCACCTCAGCATCTGCGGTGGCCACTGAAGATCCCCAGAAGACAAATGGTACGGCGCAAATGAATTCCACGCAACCGCCGGCACTGATCGCCTCGTCTGCCTGCAAACGTAAATCAGCTACGAAGCAAGACAAAACCTCGTTTCTGGACTACGCGAACTTTTTACCATCGCTGGAAGAGTTTCAAGGCCTGTGGCGGCTTCCCGAGTCGATCCTGAAGAACATCCAGTCCTTCTCGGTCACTTTTGCGCAGGCGCTCGATCGACAGAAGAACATGGCGAGGCAGAAATACGAAAAGCAAGACGCCTCTTCTTCTATGGCGGGACCCCGACCGCATTCGGAGCGGCAAGACATTCCGATGCCGGACGACGCACTGTTGCGTACGACGAGAACTGTTTTGCCCCATTTTCGTAGTAGTTTGTCCGAGTCTTCCGTCTTTGGCTGCCCATGTACGGCATGCAACGCCAGAAATCTGGAGACGTAGGGGCCTACAAATCAGTATGGAGCAGCGCATGTGTGAGGATGAATGACTATGCTGCAAATTGTCAACCTTTCCGAAAAACTTGTTCCGTAGACCACTTCTGTATGGCAGACGTCAGCACTTCATTCGTAGAAGGGCCAAACTTTTCTTTTGCATACAACGCGCTCACATCCTCCTAGACCAGCGCGCCATCCCGATGTTTTCCGAGCGCAACAAAGTCGCCATCATCCCCTTCATCGACATGGCCAATCATGACCTCCATCACACCAACGCGGAGTGGGCGGGTTTCGAGGCGACGAGGAGTAATCCGATCGGTGCCGAGGCCGCGCGGGCAACGCAAACCATATTGCCTGGGGAGGAGATACTGTTCAATTACTTTGCACCGAAAACGTTCACTGAGCAGCAGCGAATCAAGGCGGGACTGCAACTGAGTAGAAAGCTAATAACGCCGGAATCCTTCCAAAGCGGCAACTCCGGATCGCAAAACACCGAGAACGAGTTACTTGCCACGACGTTCAGCTTCTGCGATCCTGCATTGACCGGCAAAACCGATGTAGGATTGACCAGAAGCCGGTGTGAAGCCTGGCGACAGCGAATGGAACCGTATCGGAAAATGCTGGAGACCCGCTTCTGGCCACAGCTGAATTTGATTAAGTGTCTGCATGCAGATCTGTGCGCGCACGCAGAACTCTTTTAGCAGCTGACTTGTTTGTCTTCAGATTCTGAGAAGACCAGTTTTTCAGTCGAAGCACTGCAGTCCTAGGGAAAAATTATAGTGAGCGTGCGCTTTGTTGTTACAGTCGTCGGATCTTTTGCACGAAGTAGACTGTAGAAAAATTCCAAGATACTTGCAAAACACAAATAGTATCAACTCCCCACGTCGAAAAGCGTGTTTATTTTCCTGCTCCGAAGCAAGTGTCTTGCTGAGGACCTCTTTGTGGGCAACGTCAGAATCTTTCAAAGTTTCCTCGTTGGGGCCACTGTGGTGCCCTCCTGTTTTTCGTAGAACACCTCATTTCGGCGGCTACTCGCACCGCTTCCCTGTTTTCGTCTGATTGTTCGTGGGACGTACGCTTCTGGAAGAACCCACTTGCTACAAACCCGTCTTCAGAACATAGACAGCACTGAAGTCGCAGACACAGGCTGTAGATATCACACGACTTGCAGTTGAGTACAGGCACGCCA
>JACKZZ010001927.1_pt1 | contig 28024 bp, 26 predicted proteins | sample 8027871 | NCBI WGS metagenome assembly JACKZZ01 (sample SAMN15724774, study PRJNA655200) | protist metagenome | isolation source: fluorescence activated cell sorting (FACS) single amplified genomes of... | place: USA: West Boothbay Harbor, Gulf of Maine | collected 2000-07-19
GAATACTGAAACGCCAACTTTAGCCTTTATTTATGATAGTACATAAGAACCAATCCACGCGGCGTGCGCCGCGTGGGAAAAAGTATATACATCATTCAGGTTGTTCGATGCAATTGCTTTCAAATCAAAGCGCAGGGCCCGCAGCCCTCTGATAGAATTAATAGCCGGAAAATTTCCACGAATGCTTTCGAGGCGTGGCAGCGCGGGACTTTCGCAAACGCGCCGCGCGTGCGCGCATGGGTCACAAGTGGCCTGCCTTCTGTCTGGAAAAGTTTTTGAGAAACAAGGGGCCTGCCTGCCGTCGAGAAACGGGGCGAAGCGTCCGCGACTTCTCATTTCGGGAAAGTTTTCATTTTGTCTTCGAAAATCGGAGCCAAAAAGTGTTCGCTTTCTTGGAGACATGAGAAGTCACTGACTTCCAACTTCTGGAAAGTTTTCACTCTGGAAGTCACTGACTTCTCATCTCTGGAAAGATTTCACTTTGGAAAGGTGGAGCACTTCTAAAAAGTTTGTTTTCATTTTGGAAAAGTGAGAAGTCGCTGACTTCTCACTCCGTTTCTCGAAGGACTGTGGAATCGGAGTCGCGTTCACTCTTCCCAGAGTGAGAATTTTCGAAAAGTCCGAAGTCAGTGACTTCTCGCTCCGTTTCGCGAAGGTCTTCGAGCTCCCGAAGCCCAGAATCGCGAGGGAAGTGCGCGAAGCATCTAAACGCGAGCGATACCCAGTCGGGCTCTTTTCACACGGCGAAAAGCGTCCGACTGGCACAGCGCCGGCACCTCTGCTAAAAAGGTTGCGCTTTCGCTTGGCGTCAGCCGGAACTTCATCACGAGCCGGGCGCAGTTTGAGTCAACGTTGGAGCCTTTTGCTTTTGTTTAAACAGCGCATAGTTAACAAAACCTTCAGAAGAAAGCTTCAGAAGGTTTTGAAAGCATAATCTTCAGAAGCTCTTCAGGAAGACTTTTTGACCTTCAGAAGGTTAAAAAAAGCTGCGTCATTTTTTTCGCGGTTTTTGATAAAAAGTGGCAACTTTCGTTTTCCACCTTCAGAAGGTTTTGAAAAAACGACCTTCAGAAGGCCAAAACCTTCCAGAAGGTCAAGAATTATTTTTGGCAAACCTTCAGAAGGTTTTCTGGGCCAAAAATCTTCTGAAGGTTACAACACATCTACTGAAGGTATGAGTCTTCTGAAGGTTTTCAAAAGAGGCGAAATTTGTGCAATTCAGGCCCTGACTCCGTTTCAGTTTTGCGCGTCAAAAAAAGTGCTGACTTTTGGATCTTCTGAAGGTTTTCTGATTCTTCTGAAGATTCTTCAGAAGGTTTTTCTTCTGAAGGATGTTATGACTTTTTCCCTTATAGTCCTTCAATTATTCCCAACTTATTCATTGCCCCTTTTCAACACGACTTACATTTTTGGCCGGTGCGACGGATTTCTTCGAGACTAGAACGAGACCACCACATTACTACTTTCTAATGGTGGAAGACATACGTCCACATTTGAGGACGGCGATGGATTGAATTCTTGATCTGCTCTTTCACTTTCAAAGATAAAGAGCAGCTCCATTGCAGCTGACACCAGAGTTTCTTTTCGCACGGAAGCATAAAAAAAGTGAAAAACTAGCAGATACTACAAATCATGCTCAACTCCGCTCCTCCAAAAACCGCACTGCTAGTGGTCCCGCTTTCATTCTTGAAATCATGCACAGGGCATTCATTATGAAGAGCAGAACAACAACAAAAGCAAAACCTGAGCCACTGTTTGTGTGGACAGTTTTCATTGCAAGAGTGTGTGATGTTCTCGGATGAGAGTAGTTAATCGTGATGCCCGTTCGCCTCCGCCTGGCCCATCATGCCTGCGGTACAGAAGATCATTGCCGCTTGGTTATTTCAAAAAGTCAAAACATCATAATAGGAGCGGAGGGGGCGGAGAGGGACACCGGACACGGGCACGGGGAGGAGCCGTCCCCCGACGACATGAGGATCCGACACTACATAACAAGGGAGCGCGCACATCATACTCTTACTCAGAGACGCGCCGGCTCGCGCAAAGTATGACTATTAAAGCTAAAGGAATACAGCACGCCGTTCTTGACACAGAGCGATGAGTTGTATCGTGTGACTTCTACAAGTTTTAGCTTGAACAATTTGTCCCACACCAGAAGATGTTCTTTCTTGTCGTTGGCGCGATGTCCTTGGTTTTCAGCACATTGTGGTCGCGAAGACCCGCGTTTTTCTTTCATCCGGTCGTTATTTTGCATCATTTCCTCGACCACGAAGGCCCGCTCGCAATAGCGAAGCGGCTAGATCCCGACCAGCACGAGGCGGATGGAGCAGCAGCTGCAGCAGGTCGTGGCCATCGTGATGAAGTTGTAGATCGGGATAACATAGAGAAGCTGCGAAGGAGCGTTGAAGACGCTGCAATACCAACACAACCAGGAAGAAAAACAAACAGCAACGAGTCCTTGCCATCGAATAACAACGCCAATGCGAAAACAAAGAAGTACCTCATCGTCTTTGTCGGAGTGGGGTCACAGCCTGACCGAGCACAGATTGTCGCTCGGAATTGGCGGAGGCATTTTCGGCCGCATAATCTTCGCAACGATCGCGAAGGACAGCAAAATAGAAGCACGGCGCAAAGTAGACCTGCTCATCAGGAGGTGGAGAATTTTTTCCACAACATATGCAGCAAAAAGAAAACCCCACGAGCACGACCATGATTGCAATCACACTCTTGCATCAAGTTCTGCATCAGTAGAAAGTTGTCGTGCGTCACAAATCTTTCTTCGTGATGTTTCTTGCAGAACGAAAAGGAAAAAATCACGTACTAAAAAGCTTGACTGTGACGCGTTTTTGCGCATGGGAGATTTTTTTGTATTATGCAAAAAGACAAATGCCCAAGAATGATCGCGGTGGTGTTTTTTTCTTGGACACAACAACGTCGAGTTTCATTGCGTCGTCTTGGCCTACACGACAGATCTGCCTCGCTCTTTTCAATACCAGCTAGGGAAAGACTGCACTCTGGTGATCTTCGAGAACCACAACTACGTCGACCTCCTCAAAGTAATCACGAACGATAACACGCAGCTAAAAAACGCGATCTTGCAGCAGCAGGCAATGGCAATGCGTATCAAAAAGATGAAGAACTTATTCCCCTGCTCGTCCACATCATATCGCATGGACGAATGAAATCCCCTTTACTAGATGAATATGCATATGGCGAGGGGAAGGCGCTTCTACTTTTCCTCACAATAGAGCGAAGTCGTGGCCGGTCTGGAGTGGGTATTAACGATGGAAGTAGTGCCACTTCCGCTGAAGCCGGTCACGACGAGGATATTCAGCCCGATCCAGCCGACGGGCAGCTCAACGATTACGAGTACATCTACCTGATTCTGGACGACGTGCAGCTTGACGAGGCCGAATTTGACGCCAAAAACTTTTTCGAACTCGCGGAACAGGCAAATCTGGACGTCGTCTCCACGGCCATCGGTCAGGGAAACTGGCACCCCGTGCACAAAAGACAGCTGGAGAATATTGAAGAACCTGGTGGTGCCGCTGCATCTGCATCTGGTACAGCTGCAGTTTCTGGTCGCCTCGTGCGTTTTGTCGAAATCCAGGCAGTCGCGTACCGTCCTTGGATATCCAAGCGAAAAAATCTGTGTTGCAGAAGATTCTGCGTACACAGTGTCAATCTCACTGCAAGAGGACACTTCTTTTATTTGTCAAGCATAATTTTCACGAAAGTGTTTCGGCTCCATTCTGGTGCTGGCTTCTACTCGTGTCACGGTCGTCGTGCGCGTCGACGGTCCTGCAGAAGAAACACAAAAAGAAAATTTTTTTTCCTGGATATTGGGCTTGGGCGTGTCAATGGCATTTGCTGGAACCTTGGATGAACCCTTCCGGGTGGGGGCACGACAGATGGTTCTACGAATTCTGTAAAGGAAAAAAACCACAAGTATCAAGCACGACAGCGACAGGACAACTGCAGCAAACTGTTTCGGAAACGAGGAACTTGCAAGCGCATCGAGAGCATCAACATGATCCTCTCCTAGCAGACGACGACCAACAAACGCGAACCAATTCTCGATCCATAGAAGGAGAAGGACCATTACCTGTGCCTCCCGTGGTGAAAACCACTCCTCGTCCCTCCGTTCAACCAGTCCAGCAGTTCGAATACGAAGAGTTCGTGCACTACTGGCAGGAAAATCTAGCGATTTTATCCGCCGGTACTGCCGAAGGTACTACGGTAGGAAAAGAAGCTTCACTCGAGGACGGTGATGGCAGCAGTTCTTCTGGAAAAAACGCCGCTGAAGTTCTTTTCTTGGAGCAGCTACCACCACATTTGAGGAGCCGGCGGGAGGAGCTATGTGGACGGGATGAAAAACAAAACGAAAGCGAAATGGAAACCAAAGATAGACAAATGCGCATCGGCATTGTAGACAAGTATCTTGTTCACCACCTCAGTAATATTGGGAACATGACCAAGTCGAGTTTGGTATGGAATAGAAGGATGAGACCACAAAGCAGAAATGATCTATTCAAAAGATCGCAAGGTGATGACGTGAGCTACAGCTTGGACTTGCTTGCTGCTCTTCTCTCCCGAGTCGTGATCTGGGAGCAGGGGAAGCACGACAAACATAGGAAAATTTTGATTCAAAGACAGAGTCCGTGGAGTAAGCTAAGCCTTCGGACCCAACCATGCCGACACTTCTCTCTTTTGCTACTCTCACTCTGCATGGAAGTTTTTTGTTTTGCCATGATTTTGCCATGAACTAGAGCGCACCTCGCGTTACCACATATACTCAGGACAACTTGCGACTGAATTCATCATTTCTGCTTCTTTCTTCGCCGAACCATATTTGGCAAGCGATTCGGCGCAACGCAAATCACAGGTGGTGAGGACAGAACTTTTTTTCACGGAGATCTTGAAATGCCCCAGATTGGGAGAAAAGGAATACCAAATGAAAAACTTCGGGTATTTTTAGAAACAGAAGGAGAGACTGATGGACATTCACATTCCTATGTTGATGCATGAGAAATTGACCTGCACCTGCTACTTGATTCCCAGAAACATACACCACGATGAACATACACACCCTTCGAAACACATGGAATAAATGGATCTTCACGACAAAAGCGATATTTTTATCGAAATCTAATCACCTGACCTGCTCCATCGCAAAATATGATTCTGGATTCAGATTCTCATCGAATGAATTCTATTGATTTTGATCTTGATTCTCTGGATACATATGAAATCCAATGATATTCTTTCCTGTCATGGATTCATTTTAATTTCTTTGTCTTATGAATCGGTCTGGCTCTATTCTTTCTGATTGAGATTTTCTTCATCAGGATGATATATGGATGAAAGAATGTAAGAAAGATAATGTATTTCTATTTGAAGATAGATCATTCGATGGGTAAATGAATATGATGTAATCGATCTTGATGGATTCCCAATATGATAAATTTGGAAAACAAATTTAATGAGATTGATATAGGAGAGTTTTCGATTTTCGAAAAATCAAAATCTCGAATCATATTAATATAGATTTTCCTTTCGAAAATCCTCAATGAAATTATGTCGATAAAAATAAAAATTCCAACATGAGAAAATTTCAAAATCTCGGAGAATATGTTAACAAATTCTGTTGAGTTGAGATTGTGAGTTCCATTTCTTATATGGTCCCCCGATCGGATGGATTTGTGTTTGTCCCATTTCTCATCCGATCGGTCGGATGGATGATTGAGGAAATGAAGGCAGGATCCTGACCACGAGACCGGCGAAAAACAAGATCCATCCAATTATCCAGGATCCTGGCTCCATCCCATTAATCACCCATCCGATCGGATGAGGGAATGAGAAACAAATATGATGAACACAACTCATCAGAATTTGATACCCCACTCTGAGAATTTTGAAAATTTTTCATAATGCATATATTTCTTTTATTCATTTTATGGAATATCATTTATCAAATAGACCCCTAAAAATAGCGATAGGAAAATAAATTTTTATCTTGATTCAGCTTATCGAAAAAATAAAAAATTGGACAATTCTTCTCTAATTGTCGATCGAAAAAAATTATGGAAATTGAGTTTCTTGATTGTCGAAATTCCAAGATTGAGATTCTCCTATCATTGAATTTCTCTGCTATGGAAAAGCCAAGGTATTTATTTCTGGCAAAATCTAAAAGAAAAATGAATATCCTATCATCCAGATATCCGATATTCTTTGATTGGGATTCTTTGACTTCTTGAATGACATAAAAGAAGAAAAAATATTCTTAATTTGTTTCGTAGCAGATCATGATGAAATCAAAATAGAGTCGATGCCTATGTTTGAATCATGAAAATTTGTTTGATAGTGGTGAAAATCTTCATGAAAATAGTAAAAAATTGAGAATCCAAAACGATAAAATCATTTCCAAAAAGTGATTTCTTTTTGTTCCGATGTGTGTAACCCAGAGAATTCATATGTATGTGCATGTGGATCTTCAATTTCTTCATTAGTTAGAAAGAAGCGCTTTGCTTTTTCTTTTTATTTGCATTGGAGCATCCGTATAGAAAGTAAGAGTAGAGCTCAACAGCCACTTTTTCTTTGCATTTGGTGTAGTAGTGTTCTATCTCCATGCTATTATCCATTCGCGTCAATCAGCATACTTGGTCTGGGTCTGCCGGGTCAGTCTCAATTCGGTCCTTTCCACAGCATTTGAATAATCTCGAAACTACTTCTCTCAGTTTATTCTTCATCTTCTGTTCGTCGCTTCTTGGAATTTCTGGAATCAGAGTGATCGCAACATAGGGAATTTCGTTTGGAAAAAACTCGTGGTATTGGGCCTCGTTTCCATGCAACATCCTTGCTGGTTTAGTGATTATCTGCACCGAGGAGGACATCACGTCATTGCGCATGGCTGGCGTGTGGGTACTTGGTCTCGGACTTTTTGATGATGCATCATTTCCAAGTGCCTTCCCTCCATCACCAACGTTCGTGCGGTCGCCTGTTTGTAATTCCTTGCCAATATCTCTACCTTTTTTCTTTTTTCGGTCGCGCTCATATCTCCGGGCGGCGGTCGCGTCTTCGTCTTGCACTTCTACGTTGTGTTCTGCCGGCCTACTGTCACGCACCTTCGCCGCGACTTGCACTTCTCTGTCCACAACGAGCTGCAGCGGTGGCGGAATATTCAAATCCAGAAACGTCTCCCGTTCGCGGTCTTCTTCTGGCGACGGAAGATAATCGAGGTCAATATTTTTGCCGCAGTCTTCATTTTCTTCAATCGGGTCGTAGGTTTCTGTTGCTCCACCAATTTCATTTTCTGTACTTCTATATACTCTAGCGCGCCCATGTTGATCTCCAAACACCAGTCCGCTTTTCAGTCCCCGCTCCGCGTAGCAATGCATGAGAGCGACCAACCCCAGGTCGTAGTTGTAGACTTCCGCAAGGCCCGCCGTGCGGAGTAAGTGCTCCCGGTGTTTCGCGACATACTCGCCGCTGCGCTTACCTATCAGCGAATAGCAGACCACCTCGATGCTGATTCTCGTGTCAGGGGCGGCGTTTTTGCGCTCCCGCGTCCACAGCTCGAAATCCTGGAGCGACATACTGTCTCTCAAGTAAGACACGGCCCTTTCCTCCCCAGTTCGGCAATCGACTAAAATTAGTTTTTGCCTCCGCGTGTTCCTTATGCATTGCAAAAGTAACGTACTAGTATAAATTGCATTACAAATTTTTGCAAGAAGAAAAGTGGGATTTGTAATGCTGTTTTACCTTAGGGTGAAGATTTGCCATGCATATCTGCAATTACTACGAGTACGATACTTTTGCACAGCATATTCGTCTGAATCTTGTCCAACAACCCCTCCGTGCTGATGTTCGGCGCTTCCCGGATACTCGGGCGGATGGTGCTATGGAAGCGTCAGGTTTGAAATCGTCAAAGTTGAAATAATTTGTAATGCATAAAATGCATGACCCGAGGTGCGTGCGTTGCAGAGCAGGCAAGTGAGACCGATTGCAAGCCTGTTTGGGGTTACAGCTCGAGCTGCTAAAGTAGCATGAGAAAATCGCTCTTCTTTGCCTAAACAGCATGACAAACTGGATTCAGGGACCACCAAAATTTGTCATGCGCCACTTAGAAACTGGGTTCCAAATGGCATCCATTTTATGCATGACAAATTATTTCAACTCTGTCGATTTCGATCCTGACACTTCCATAGGTGCGGTAGAAAAACTTCGTGGCCGCCTCCAGTCGCTCGGTGTTGGTTGAATCCGCGGTGAGGATGGGAATAGAGGAGGAGGAGGTGGAACTTGTCGAACCTTTGCGCTTTGCGGAAACCGAAACCTCGGGCTCGGGGGTTGATGTAGTACTAGGCACTGTAGATGTTTTTGCTGGGTTGATGGTCCTGGTTCTTTGCTCGGGCCAGACTTTTTCACCCCGTGCAGCGGCCATCGTGGCTAGAAGGACTACAGGTTACGATCAGAGCTGGCGACTACTTATACCTACGTACTTTAAGAAAACTGAAAAAGTTGTAAAGATGTGCATAAGGACGACAGGACCAGGACGAGTAACGGCCCTACATTTATACGCATATGGTTGAAGGAGTAGGTCTATTCTTTTTCCGTGTAAAGTGTGGCAGCGTGCGACACTATCTTGTACTGCTAATGATAAGTCGTCCCTTCGTCGTTCGTCCGGCCAACTACACCGTGCCAACAATACTGTAGATTTTTGAGTATGTGCGTGTGCCACCGATTTGCTGAACTATTTCTATTACTTTGAATTCTAAACCACATCTAAGGTGCAGCATAGGCGACCGAGTGGACCATTACCACAAATCAGAGGAGGCCAATGAGGATGTCATGGCGGCAGTCTCCCTGGAACGAAGAACCGAGTGAGGCAAAGCACAAGCAACAAGTTTAGGTTCCATAATCACGTTCCCGAAGATGGAGATCTCATCACACACACAGCAATCATGACAAAAGCTTTTCCAGCTCCAAACCGACTGGGACTCGATAACCGAGCAGAATGAAAAGCTGCAATTGATTGCGCCACCGATGCAAAATCTAGGGATAGGCAACCGATGTCGGCGGTTTGAGTAAATGAATGCACATAGTGCAGGAGCAAGGTGTACAGATAAGAAATTCGGAAAGGCAAAACACTGACTACACGAGGAGCCGGCGCTGCCCCGTTTCCGGAATTTTCGGCAATGAACATCCAGGCAGATGATGACCCAAAACGTTTTTTTCTTTCGAAGGAGCGGACGCTTTGTATTTATTCCGAAACGGAAACGTCCATCTTCACAAAACTTCGTACACAGTGTTTGCGTTATATCAAAAACACCCTCGAGCCTCCGCTACTACTACTAGAGACGGCAACCCTGCGACAAGTTTGGTACATGCAAGCAAAGGCAATGGGTTTTTTGAAAAATGATACAAGCGAATCTAATTCAAATTCATCTTCCAAAGGAAGCACGGAAAATGGTATTACGCACCACTTATGATCCACTATATTTTTCGTTTTTACTTTGCACAAGCAACAAGGTGAGACCAACTCTGCAATCATCTTCATGTTCAAATCGTCGATGTTGTTTTTCGTCAAAGCGTAGAAATCGTATGTACATCGTTTATTCATCAGTGCACAGCGGCCAACATAAGGAGCCTGTGGTCGGAAGCAGAACTTCTATCCCGGTGGGTTGGTTCATTCAAATTCATCAGCGTCTCCATCGTTCCTCAGATCTCGTTTCCCGACCCCGGCGAGGACGCAGCAGCACTCCTCGAGGAGCGTTCAAATAGCAGGTCGAATTCTGTGCGCTCCAGCAAATTTTCCCCACACGCGACGGTCGCCGACCAGGCGTAGTTCGCCAGAGACCTCGGCTTTTTCGGCGCCTTGGCGCGGTGCTTCTTCGCCGTGCAGCCAGGGAGCAGTGCCGCGCGAGCGCGCAAAGCATCCTCGTCATACCGCATCAAGCCATGCTCGTACCCGTTCTCGTCGAACGTAAAAGCGCCGCAGCACGTCCACTGAAATCCCGGCTGGGGTTCCTCGTCCCACGTCCACTGCGCGATCCGGCCCGGGTGGTACAAGCAGCCCTTCCCCGCCCGATCGAGCAGCGATTTCTTTTCGCCCAACCCCACCGCCTGGTCGCACTCGCGGAACTTGTCGCCGCAGAGCAGGCAGGTTTTGGTTTCCCGGAGGTGTTTCGCGCCCGCGTGCCAGTCCTTGCTGACAAGAGCGATCGTGTCGGCCAGCGGAGCTGCGAAATCTGCTATCTCCCTGCAGATTTCTTCCGGCAGGTACGGTGTACTGCACGAGTCCGCGGACGACTGTTCCGAATCAGTCATGCTCATGCTCCTCATGTGCACGTCCCCGTCGTGATCTTCTATGCGAACCTCCTCAAGATGATTTTTGGTCTGCTTGTTACAACAGTTATGCACTTCCGGTACTAGTACTTGCCGTGCGAGGACAGGAGCTCCTGTGTCGTTCCCTGATGGCTGTGGTGCACTTGGTGCGTGTGCAGGGGACATCGCAGTACTAGAGGCGGAGTCCAGCCCGCCGACCTCAACAACGGCGCTGTTCCTACTAGACGAGGACATAGACATAGTGCTGGCTTTCCTGCTTTTCAAGACGTTGCGAGAGGCCACATGGTCGTAAGACACAAGAAGACCATCTGCACGACCGACATCATCAAGAAGTGTTCCAGTTCTCTAGGCTGCTTTTACCAACTAGATACTTAGAAGTCGTTCCCGCCTTCCTCGCCCCTTGCGCGTCGCGGTAATGCCACCTAATGAATGGCTGTCGACAAGACGACTTGCAATAGCGATAGTCGGACAGATGCTTTGCTGAAGCTTGTGCGGCACGAAAAAAAATATTTTTGCACTTCGTGTACTATATCTTTCGTCAGGAAAAGTAACTGGTGCTAACACCTTGGGTAAGAAGTCTTCAATGAAAATGATGGAATTCATTTCACGACGCTAAAATTTGTTACGACGGATCGCGACGATAAAATTTGTTACGACATAGTTCGATCCAAGAGGCGCTTTACGAAGCACTAATGGCACGAAAGTGAAGAGATCACCAATTGAATTCCTACGACGATCAGCATAGCTACGAAAGAGCGAACCCTTGTTGAGCGAAGGACCAAGATTGCACGAAGTATTCATAATCATATATCAAACCGAGGCTGTTACTGAGGAGACGGCGTGTGTTACTGTTGATACATCAGCACTGTGATTATGTTGATATATATAACAGAACAAACGAATGTCGTCATGCTACCAACCGACAACAGATGGCGCGGACACGATGAACAGAGGGCGATACTTTCGTAATTGCCAACATCAATATCACTGTGCTTTGTCAATAGACTTGCGAATCGATCCGGATTCGCTTTGAATCTCGATAAGGGGAATCGGACTCAATTGTGCTCTTTGGTCGTTTGCTGGTGTTGCAAGAACTGGTATCACGCCGACAATTCTCAGAAATCATGTGAGCGGCTCACTCCAGCCCACTTTCCAGCATGGGGATCACGGCGAAGGCTCCACTCAGAAGCACAAACGCTAACGAAGAAGAAGCCGACACAGATGAAATGATGCGGTGCACTGGACAAATAAACGACAAGAGGAGGTTTGGTGCCCGCTTCTAAACGACTGGCGTCGTGGTGCTTGCGCACCCCTCTGTTATCGAAATTGCTGCGGTGGGAGTACCTCTCGTGACACACCGACACAAAATGAAAACTGTCGGGACACACCGATGCATCGCGGTTCGGTTAATATTTTCGGTTCTGAACTGGAACCGCGCACGGATGCGGAAGAAGACGTGCTCTAAAAACAAAAAGTGTAGAACACTAAGCTGCACGCCGGCGAATACCATTGGTCGAAGCCTACGTTCTGTTTCTTGCAATGAGCAATCAGAAGAAATGATCTCCTGCTTCTCACAAAAAATCACAGCGGGTTGAAAAAATGTTTAGCGTAAAAAATCTTGGGCCACCGTGCTCCAAAATGCACTTCGTTACGTTTCAATAGCGTTTTGTCTCGCTCCATTCATCTTGGAAGTAAAGGAAGACGCAAGCATTGATACACTTTCTACTACTTGAAAGAATTTCAGGCTCACTTTTTCTTGTTCTTCCTTTTGTTTTTTTTGGAGTTCGCTCCTGCCCCGCCGGAGGCCGCCGCTTCCGTGGTCCCAGCGGACTTGCTCTTCTGATTCACTTGCGCGTGGGCCGCAGCGTCTTCTGTCTCAGCGTTATTGATCTCTTGCACGTGCCGCAGCATCTGTTCTACCGTAATCTGTTTGTTCTCCTTGTTGTTTTTGCCCGGCTTTTCTTTCTTCCACGGCACAGCTTCCAAATTCTCCGTTGCACACAAGACCCGGTGGCGCAAGCTCCGGAGCGCCTGAATCTGGTCGTAGAACTCCTTTGCCTCCTTGGTGGGCTTGGAAAACGGACCGAACGCGAAGTACGCAGCCCGGTACTGCAAAGCCAGGAGCAAAATCCCGCACCGGAACATGGCGTGTTCTGGCGTGTTGTTTTCTGCGCTGAAGTATCAAATGCAAAAGTGTCTAGGTCTGGAAAGTTGTGTTGCTGATACTTGCATTGCAAACTTGCTGCTTGTACGGCATAACAGCATGAGAAATTTCGCGAGGCTTATTCCAGATTCATTCGTATTTAGCATGACAAAGTACCATATCCCGCACGACAAAGAAACTTGCCAATGGTATTCATGCATTACAGATCTTGGCGTCCTTGAAGTCCTGCATCACAAATCCAGACCCAGACATATTTGCAATGCATATCAAGTCCGCGATCTGAATCTTCAGGAACTCAATCGGCGACTCCCGTCTCTGTTGCACAAACGCCTGCATTTTCGCCATTGTGTCCTTCTCATGGCGCAAAATCCGGATCTGCATCCAGCTCTCCACCATATTTGTCCAAAACTTGTACTGCAACACCAGGGGGAAGTAGTTCAAATTGTTGGTGAAGTCCAAATGACGGAGAAACACGGTGTTATTCTGGTTATGCACGGCATAAGTTATCTCATCATGATCGCTATACAGTAGTGCATGAAAACAGAGAACAAATTCCAGGGGGAGATCCGAAATTCGTCATTATTCAGGCAAAAAAAACTAAAAGATCGTCTGCCAACATCCATATATTTTTGATATTAGCGAGTATGATGTTGCTTTTGCCGTGCGTAATGGTGCTGGAGGAGCAGTTGCTGGCGCAGTTCCCGGTCTCCGTTGCAGTTGTCCGTAAGTAATAGCGACGCAGCGGAGAGGTCCGTGCAGTCTTGCTTTTTGTTGTTGCCGATCACGTTCTCCAGCATGTAGTAGGCTTCCAGAACGGATTTCATGGCGCTAACAGCGCTCGGGTCCTCCTTGTGCACCCGCTCCAAGATTTTGTGGTACCCTTTCGCGCGCTATGCAACACAAATTTGCAGCGGCGCACGATGTAGATAACTATGCGAGGCAGATCTTCTCTTCGGTGTTAAGGTAGCCAACTTAAGCTGTTGGAGGACGGAACTTATTCTGCGGAATAGCAATAGGCCGCGCGTGCTTTTTCGTCATGCAGAGTCGCAATCTTTAGTTTTACGTGCGCGGCTGCAATTTTTTTACCTCGAATACGTGCTGCTCCGGGAGTTTGAGTGTGCTCCGCTCGTCCTGCTGGTTCGCAAACATAGACTTCTTTGTCGCCCACTGCTCACAGGCGTGCAAAAGGGCGCGTGGTTTGTTTATTGTGGCGTAGGGGGTGCAAGTTACAGACGAGGTCACGCTGTTCTCCATTTCATCGGAGTCGTTTTCCTCTTGCGACGTCGTGTTATTTTTAGTACCCGGCCCAGACGAAGAACTACTAGCAGACATCTTTGTTCCTCTCTTTACCGCCTCTGCCGCGTCTTCTTCTGCCTCGCAGGCCGGGCAGGTGCACCAAAAGCCCCAATTTCGGCGCAGCTGCGCGCGCCGTTCGTCGGCGCCCGGGAAAAGGGGGATGTAGGGAAAGGTCAATTCCTCACCCTTCCGGATCTTTTTCGTCGCTCGCACGCGGGCGAAGCAGTAGTACTCTGCGGGGTCTTCCGTCAGCGCCAGCGGCTGGAGGTCCTTGCCTTGTTTCTCGTGCATGGTCTTCTGCTTCTCCTTGTTACAGCAATTCTGCGGCAGTAAACTCTCGTCCACCTGCTCCCAGCCGCAGTTCGGCGCGCAGCTGTGGTTGAAGCGAGACAGGGTCAGAAAGAGGCGCCGCCGCCCGGCCTGCTCGATCGTGTTCGTCTTCGCAATATCGCGGACCCGCAGCCGCTGCCGCTGGAATTTTCGCAGTTGCTTTTTCTCCTGGACCAGTTTCTTCCTCCGTTCCGGATCTACTGCAGCTCTGTTTAGTGACGATGATGTTGATGTTGACACAGCCAGATTTTCAGCATTGGAAGATGTTCTATCCTCCTCCTCTTCCTCTTCGGTTGTTGTATACCCCCCTCCCGAGTCGCTCGTCTCCCGCCCGAGGTCTTGTCCCTGTAAATCCAAAATCGCCTTCTGTGCCTTCTCCGGTAGGTTCCGGAATTCTTCAAAAAAGTAATCAAACGCATCCACTTTTTCCCGCTTCTTGATCGCCAGCTCCGCGATTTTGCGCTTCGTCGCCTCCAAAATCGGGAATTCCTCCAAGATCAGTTGTCCGATTTCCAAATCCCGTTTCGCCAAAACTCCAAACCCCTTCTCCGGGATCTCCTTCACTTCGAAGGTGTCGTGCAAGTCGCCGCCGTAGTACTTTCCGTTCATCACAAAGCAGTGTCGTTCGTCCTCGCGGTCGTAGTAGAAATGCTTTTTCATTTCCTGGCCGTCATCGCTGAACACGTCGGAAAAGTTGGCGAGCTTGTCGATCTTCTGAAACTTATCGACCCGCTTCTGCGCAATCATCTCTTCCGTGCCCGTGCTGTCGTCTTTCAGAATGGACTTAATCATCAGCTCGCGCCACAATTGGTACCGCTTCTCCGCGTCTTGAAGGATCAGGCTGTGGATGTGCTCGGGCTGGGGGAGCATCTTGACCTGGGTTTGACGGTTTTTTTCGAATCTTCTTCACGGTTGAACATTTGATTTCATCAAGTTGTAGGGACAACAAGGATCTTCATCATTTTCAGAAGAAGTTGCGCTCAAATTTACTCATCTATACATCAAGAAGAGCGAGTAATTTTTGTATTGTGTATCTAGGGAGGTCGTGGATAAACTTGATGCCCAGAAGATCTACTTCAAGGACGCGAAGTTAAAAAAAGCACTATGGTATCATCTATACCCCCTGCGTGAGGGTGTGGTTCTGGTAGAAGAGTGCGAAGCTGGCCCACTCTCCGTTGACTGCGTCGGTGACGATCTCGTCCAAAATGCCTTTCATGTTCATTTTCGCGAACTTCTGACACTGCTCCATCCAATCGTGGTCTTTCGTCGCATTCTCGTGCTGCAGCCGGAACCGGTCCAGGAGCTGCCTCCGGATGAGATCCATATTTAAGTTCTGGATTTTCTGTTGGTGGTCTTGCTGTTGTTGCTGCGGCAGTTTGCTCACGTTTGTTGGGGTCAAATTATTGGCGGAATTTCTTTTGCTGCTGTCCTCGCCCGCTGTTGAAGTTGTACTGGTCTTGCCAAGAGGTGCTTCTTGCCCTTGCGGAGTCTTCACTTCGCCAGTTCTGGATGAAGCAGTGTCGTTGATGTTGTCATGAAGATCTCCAGTTACTTTATTATGCAAGGAACAACCACCAGAAGTTGTGGAATAGTTCTTGGATGAAGTCTTATCACTGCTTTGTTCCTTCTCGGGCGTGTTTGCCGCGGTACTCAGACTGGGAGTGGATTCCGGGGCGCCCGCTGAGACGACGGACGATTTGCCCGTTGGCTTCTTTTTGTTCCCTGATTTACTGTTCGCCATTTTCGTTTATTCTTCCCCCGGTTGACTGGCCGCTTTTTTTTTGTTTTCGTCGCAGCTTTTGTCGTAAATAAAGACTATAAATTTGAAGAACTCGACGAAGTACTTATTCTGTGTTGCTTCTCTACTTGTACTTCGGGTTGTTGTTAATGGTGCCAGGTCGCTATGATCTCTAGCTAAACAAAGACCATATGTTCTTCTCCGACAGAAATCAATAGCTTAAACATATAATATCATGCAGCGTCGAGAAAGTAAAAATGACATGTCAACACTCTGATGCTGATGCTGATACTTCAGATAAGCAGAGAAACTTATTTATGTTCGACGTCGAAAACCAACGAAATAATAGGAATAGCAACCATCATGCGAGGAAATATGAGAAGAAATAGAGGAACTTGGCATTGACTTTCAAAACCTAAAAGTCGTGTCACCAAAATCGACACGACGACTTTTAGGTTGGCATTTTTATGGATGAACAAAAGCACATCGCATTTTCAAGAACCACAAAAGCATTTTCGTCGACACGAAAATAAAGAGGAGGAACTCGGTTCTATAGTTTGATCGATCAGAGCCATGGATATGGAATAGTCAGGGAGCTTGTCGCTGTCGTCAATGATATAGGATTAGAAGTGTGAAGATCCAGTTTGTTAACGAGCCTGCAAGAGCGTCATCTTGTGATCTTGTCGTGCTTTCCTAGTAAGTTTGGTCGGCCTGCTACTAGCGACGGCAGTTACAGCAATTCTGCCTCGTCCTCCAGAAGCTAATGCGAAATTGTGTTCTCACATACGAGTTTAAGTACATTTCCGTCATGAAAAAATGTGCTCTGCCGAACAACACGTGGAGCATTCTTGCCACTGGTCTGACTCTACTTTCTAAGTCAGAGTCTACATATCAATCTTATATCTTTTCTTTGCGCCACGGCCACCGCCATTTTTATCTGAAAAAAAAAAATATGAAAGTCGCATAGATCAAACAAGTTCTTTCGCAAAGGTCGCTGTTAGTGGGTCGCCAGTGTTTCTCAACTTACCACATCGGGTCGACAGCTGGCACCAGCCGGAACTGTAAATGGTGTAAAACCTGCACCGATTACGCTTCAAACACTTGGCGCGGCAGTTGCCCCCATAGAGATCCGAGTCGGAGTGGGTTCCGGGTTTCGCAGCAAAGTGGGAGTTCTTGGTAGACTCATCAAAGAGCATCGCGCGCCACGGGTCGTTGCTACCATAATTGTCCAGAGGGCCTTCCAATATATCTGCGCCGTCCTCGCAGAAAGCGCCGCCCTTCATGAACCTGAATCGAGGTTCAGGCTCCGACGCTCTGCTTGCGCTTCTTGTTGAAGAAGAGGAGCCTGATGTTCTTGACCTTGAGTTAGCATCTTCTTTTCCAGTGCCTTGTGTCGAGGTCTGGCCTGTTTCATGTTCGCTGGCCGAGTTGTTCTGACACGACGAGGAGGTAGTGCCGTCAGGACCACCAGCGTTAGCATCTCTACTTCCATTGTCCTCGTCACCTTTCGAGCACTTCGGAAGGCCGCTCTCACCAGTCGATGCCGAAGATGATGATGCACCACCGTGGAGGTGATCCTCCTGTTCTTGTTGTGCAGCATCAAGTTTCTTCATCGTGTACTCCCTATCGACGTGAAACGCGAAGGCAACACAGGCAGCGACATTGTTCTCCCTGTCTTTTATCTGCAGTGCCGCACCCCACCGGCCGGCCTTCGCGATGTGTAACGGGCGACGGACGGAGAGGTGGAGGGGTTTGGCGTTCGGTACGACGCAGCTGCTTTCGTGTGGTGTTACCCTTGATGGGAGCTGCTCGACGTCGGGGCCGCTTGTTGTACTAGTTGTTTCAGGCCCACGAGCTTCGTCTTCCTCGGTGATATCATAATTCTCCGTCCTCTGAGTTTTTTCGGTTCGATTTCCCTCAATTGCATCGTGGTTCTCATTCTGGATAAACCCCGCGTGGCACATCTCGTAGCCGCCGATGGCCTCGTCTCCTTTGTAGTGCACGGTCGTGTGGTCCTCTTGTCTGCCGAACGCAAAAGACCACTTGGCAGCGCCGTCGATTTGTCCCAGCGCGTTATCTACCGCCAAGTCGACTTTCACGTACGGCCACTCTGGGTCATTTTGGTCGATGTTGTAGAGAACAGAGACGGTCGCCGACTGGATGATCGTGTTAATGTTTTTTGGTGTAGTAGTTTTTTTCAACGCGCCACCAGCAGCCGTCGATGTTGTAGTTGAGGCGGATAGTTGTTGTTCTGATGTGCGGGGCCCTACTTCTTGTGAATCAGCATTGCTGTCGTCTCCTTCTGCCACGCTTTCTCTACTTTTCCGAGTTTGCGTGAGCGCCCGGAAGATGTGGAATCGCATCGGATCGCGAAGCCAGGAGTCGCGAAGCTCCGCAAAGTCGCCCACAACCGCTCTATCCTGTTCCGGTTTGTTATGCTTCTGTTCATCAGCACGGTCAGCATTAGCTGCGAACGAGGTTAATGTTTTTCCGTCAGCTTCGGTACTGCTCCCTTCGCGACCTCTATGTGCCCTCGCTATATCCGGATGGGTCCTACTGGCAGCCCGTCGGTACGCTCGCTTAATCGCCGCCTCGGAAAAATCAGTCGTGCAGTCAATAAAATCTGCGGTACTACTTTTGGTCGCAGCAGCTGCAACCGACGCGGTTTCGCGTCCACTTGAGCCCTCATCGGTTACGTTTTTGTCCTCCAGTGGAGCCCCGGCATAATTGGCTGAACCTTCGACAGTAGAAGTAGTCTTGTTGTGGGCCGTCTTATCCTTGCGGCTATCAACATCGGGATTCGATGCGGCTTCGACATTCTCGTCCGCAGCACTGAGGGGGGAGTTGACAAAGATTAATATGGTAATGGCCAGCGGCACCCGTCGCAATTGAATCATGGGATGAGATTGTCGTTGTGCTCGTAGTGTTGAGTCCATCTTTCGATGTGGGTGTGATTATTTTACTGACAAGCTTTTTTCTACACACTACACTGCAACGAAAAGGGGTAAAGCATAGGCATAGCAGGGCGGTCACCTGGGGCGGTTGCCGTGCAATTCAATCTAGTTGTGGCACAACTTTTGCTGAGTATACATCAACATCACAAACCGATGCCTGTTTGTGTTTCTACTGTATAGCACCACGAAGTTGAACTCTGTACTCCTCGGAACGAAATAAATGCACGCAAAGGTGGACCACGTGCGGTCGAATGATAGTTTCTGGCTGTGGATCGTGCAATTGCTCATGACCAAGATGATAGTGAACCGCAGATCTCCTGATTGGTCTTCCACTTTTTCCACTTATTTGTAAAAGAACCAATGATCGAAGAAGTGACTTAATCAAAGGACTCAGCTTCAACGTCTCTTGCTTCATCTCCGGGCTACCAAAGAAAAAGATCTCGATCTCCTGAGATTCTTGCTGCGTCCTCGGGCATAAATCACTAGCATGCAGCCCCCCAGGGCCGCCCTGAGGGCATTCCAAACGCTCCTTGCTTGGTTCTTCTACGGACAGCTGGTATTTTGTCATTGGTGCTGTAATAATGTAGATGTAGATCATTCTGATGCTGGGTACTTAGCTACCGAGCTTTTCTTTTCGTAGATTCTTCTTTGCTCAAAGCGTTCTTGGCTGCTGTCACCAGCTCGGCCAATGAGTATAGTCTTCTCTCAAAATAGCATTGAGCAGACTCTGATTTGCATCGACCTCAGGCTCCTCCGTCATTAGCGATCGCGCTTTCCTCCAGGTCAACAGGCGCGCTCGATTCATCACTGCGTTGAATTTCTTTACCTCTTTCTCGTCGATCAGGTCCTTGAAGGGGTATCGGCTGCAAATGTCAACATGTAGCCTGAGTTCCATCTATCGAGCTCTGGCTTTGTGATGATTGTGAAGATCCTGAGGCAGGAGCTAGTTTTTTTAGTAGCCTCTTCCACAATTATCCGTTCTCTGGATCATCAGATGAAAAAGCAGGATCTATTGGTATTCATAGCAACCAATAGTCATTTTTGATTCTGTGCATGTGCGAGCACAACAGACGCGCCGTCTCGGCGGCCATAGCTACAGGATACATAGATCACAACTCTGAACAACTACCCAGGCTGACAGGATGTATGTTTGCAGAATGCATAATTCCCCAGCTCTTGAAACCGCGTTGTAGATATCAAATGCAAAAGTGTCTGGGTCTGGAAGAATGCAAGATTTGTGATGCAGGTTTTCCATGACGCATGAGGTCTGGAATGCGAGACCCAGCATGACAGATTCTTTGAGGTCTCTATCATGCCTTTCCTGCATGAGAAACTCCCTCTCAACTTGGTCAAAAGCGGACAGCTTTTGGCACTCACGCAACACAGATTTTTTGCACTCATTCATTAGTCAAAAGCGGACACAGATTTAGCATGACAAGTTATAATCTTCCAGACCCAGACATTTTTGCACTTGATAGTAGAAGTAGTCAAACAAATCGCTGTCGGAAGCTTCCCCGTTCTTGATTTTTTCCGGTAATGCGTTGCAAAAATAATAATTAATATCGCACGAGACGGTTTAGAACTCATACACTTTTTTTCGAAAGAAGAAAGTGAAAGAAGAGCCTTCATGTTGTCATGTTCATGTAGATTCAGACAGCGTGTTCTTCGTGTGAGAGCAAAGAGCATATTTGTCAGACTATATTTTGATCTATCAGTTGTACGCATCGTGCGATATCACTTTCGCTCCGCAGGATACTGCTATAATGTTGGTACGCGGGAGGTCCGTGTCGAGTTGCCGCAGAGTGGGAAAGTTACTGGACCACGTGCTGAGTGCCCATTTCTTAATTTCGGACAGCCAGTGAACGCCCTTGTCCTTGTCGATGTGATCTTTTATTTGTTGCAGCGAATTTGTGTCCACATCTTCCTTCGGAACCCAGGGCAGCGAAAAGTACTTCTCTTTCAGCGAGGACTTCTCCGGTCGTGACGCCACCGCGGTGGACTTTGGCGTTGTTGCGCCCTCCTGTGCTGCACCAAGTACTGCTTGCTTCTGCTTCTCATCCACGACCGCACTATTTTCGCTTTCCCCATCAAGGTTCTCGTCCTTTGGCTCCGCGTCCTCCTGATCATGTTCCTCGTCGTCGTCAAATTTCAGAAAAAGAAAGTCCATTAACTCGTTGCCCTCAACCCCGAAACGCAGCATCGTATCGGGATCGGGCTTCGTGGTCTGCTCCTGCGTTTTCGTGTTGTAGTACACGATGGGTGTGTCAGCTTGGTTGTTTTTCACCAGTAGCCACCCGTCCACCAACTCGAACATGGGCGTTTTCAGCAGCTTTCCCAGCGCTTCGTGCTCCTGTCGTAGGACCTTTTGAAAAACCACGCGCCGGAGCGTCGTTGCGATTCCGGTTTGGCTGTGCAGGTAGAAGATTCTCACGGGCGTGTCACCATGTTGCCCTATTTTCGACCGAGTAGATCGTCCTTCTCCGCTAATAAAGCGCTCGTTGATAGGCATCGTACGATAATCGCTGTTGTAGTGATCCAGCGAGCTATCGTCTACCGGACCGGCCATCACGTACAGCCACCCTTCCGGCAATTCCTCGAGCTGCTGTGCGAGTCTGCAAAACCCGTGCCCAAAGGCCAGGTTTTTCTGTCTCTTGCGTATCACTTTCAGTGGGAAAGTGCGCTTGGTCGACCCGTCTTGAAACTCCGACATGAAGAAGTCATGACACCAAATATACTGCGTAAGCTCGGGCGGAACCGCGCTCAGTGTGGCCTTAGAAGTCTCCTCACGCTCAGCATCCACTCCGGCTGCAGATGGAGGTCCGTCAGCGGCAACCGCGACTGCAGTATTTGCAGCAGATGTGGTCTGCGTGCTGGGAGTTTGTGTCGTAGGCAGTGTTCCACCTGCAAGAACACCCGACGTTCTGCCTGTACCTATTTTCGCTTTCTCGTTTTCCGCACTACAAACAGAAGCCGCATTTATATTTGTTCTTGTTGTCATATTATTGCTACGAAGATTTTTTGATGGAGTCCCAACCCACTCGTCCTTCGAATTTTCCGAAACAAGATCCGTACCAACATGTCGTTGCGTTGTAGAAGTTTGATTTCTCGCTACTTTATCACTTTCCAGATGACGCTTGTTGGCCTGCTGCCCCTGCTCGTGCTCCACTTCCCGAGAATTATCCACCGTTTGCCCTGCTTTCTTTTTCTCCACCCCGTCCTCTTCGTGAATGGGCGCCAACGGGGAGTAGGTCTATCCAAGAGAAAACACCCATCCCCATTCATTTTTTGCATCACAAACACTGCACTTTATGCATGTTTTGCACTACAAATTCGATGGGGATGGGTCTTTTTTTGAGGATAAGGTCCATTCAATTGCTATGCCCCGGGAAAAATCGTCTTCTTGAAGCGCGCCAATTTGGGTCAGCTGCACCGGGCGGGAACGGACCGCGAGGGAGGACACGTCGCAGAGTTTGCACGGACAGGAAGGCGGGCTGTAGGCGTAGACGGGTGCAGCTGATCTTGCGTCAGACTCTCGTTCATCTTCCGGCAGATCCGGAATAGCAGTACCATTGAGGAGCGTCGCGTTTGAAGAGCAAGACAAAGACTGCTCCTGTTCCTCGACACAGTTGTTGATCTTCATGTAGTCCACCTTGTGCTTGTTGCAATGACGACCATCAATGCACGGCATTTCAAACGCAGCGGAGGTCCAGTGGTCGCTGAACCACGGGGCGAGGGCTTGCGCGAATATTTTTTCTACCGGGCAAAAGAGCCGTGGGTGGATCAGTGTGCAAGCGACGTACTCACACCGGCCAAACAGCTCGTAGATGGCGTCGCGCGCCAACAGGTTGGATTTTTTTGGCTTGAAGACCAAGCCAAGCAGTTGTTCGCCCCGCTCCTTGGTCAATTTCCAGAAGCCGTGCCGCTTCAGGTCCAAGTCGAGTTTCGCTATTATTTTCTCCAGTTCTTGGTTCTTCGCATTGTACTGCATCGTCATCTTCGTGTACTCCGCCAGACACTTTTGCACGTGTTGGCTGAGGGTCTTGCACGCCGCCGTTCGCGCCGCCGTCTCGCAGGCGCCTTTTAAATAAAGTCGGTCACTCTCGGCCAACGTCTCATCGAGGGACTCGTCGCTGCTATCGTCCTGTTCCATCGCTGCAATTAGGTTTCTTTTGGCTATCTGCTCCTCGTTCTGGTGGTTCAGCCACTGTGCATTGCAAAAGTGGTATCTTCGCACTCTTTCATCTCGTACTAGTGGCCGCGGTATTTTTGCATGACAGGTTTCATCGCCTCTCCAAAGCTTGCTGCCTATAAGCGTCTTACAAATTTTACTATTTCAACTTGAGAAAGCTTGTGTTTGTGATCATGCGATTTCTATTTTAGTTTTACTTACTGTAAGTGCGTAGTGCGATTATACATGTTGCCACTTCTGCGATGCGTAGCTCGTCTAGCATATGGCCGACATTCGCGTTCTCCTCCAGCAGTTTCTCTCCGAATTCGTGGTTCGTTTTGTGCACCTGTTCCTGCAGGTCTCGGGCCGCGCCGAGCGATTCCGCGTCCAGCTGCAACCGCTTGATCTGTTCCTCCGGCGGTAGCAAAAGCCGCTTGCACGGGGGTGCGAAGTAGTCCTGAATGCACGCGCCGAAGGTCTCCTGGGCCCATCGAAAGCTGTGTCCACTGTGGGCACAGTAGATCCGCGCCGGGCACCAGGTTGAGCAGGCTGGCGAAGAGCTATTCTTTATCACAGCAGCTGCAGTGCCAGGCGAGGCACAGGAGCTCGCCTGTTGCACGGAGGAGAAGGACCTAGTACTCTGCACGGACGTGCACTTCCGCGCGAAACGATGAAAATCGTCCATGTCGAGGAAGCGATCCATTAAAGAGTTCCAGTTTACAGTAGCGGGCTTCAGAGCTTGGAAAATACCGAGGATCTGCGCTTTGTGCAATTCCGATATTGTAGGAGGATAATATGCGGAAACCTTCCTCTTTCTTTTCGTTGCAGAATTCACCGTCGCGGCACAGGAGCTCGAATAAATTTCTTTTGAAAATGTTGGGAGGTCGCTGTTTTGCTGTCCTGTCCTTTTCTTGTCCTCCTCTTCTCGCCGTAGTTGTCCACCTTCTCGCTCGGGCGTTGGCTGGATTGACTTCTTATCGTCACCTTTTGACGGCTCAGTAGCTGCAGGACCACCTCCTTCTTCTACCGCACCCAAGTCGTCGTGGTCCACGTCACTGTGGTCGTCTGGCGGAGGAACATCAGCTTCTCTAGAAGTGCTATTAACGGGCTGCAGCAGCGACTGTAGAAACCACATCTGGATTTGCACCGCCCCTTCCCGCAAGTTTTTTCGGAGTTCGGCAAGTGCAATCATCCTGTTTATGGTAAACAGGTCCGTCACATCCAGGTTAGCCGGGCGCCCACTGCCGATGAATTCGCCGCATAGAGTCCCGATATTTGCGACCGCGAGGGCGGACTTGGAGTCTCTCTTTTCCGGAGCGTTCTCCGGCCGGTTCCACATGGTTAAGCTGCCGACTTCGAAAGTTGAGGTAGATTTCGAAGTAGTTGTGGGAGGTGCTGCGGGACCGGCGCCGGTGGCCACGGCCTTCGGTGTCGTCGAGAGAGACTGCTTGGCCTTCGACCCGCTAGAAGTTGAAGTTGTGCCCGATGTTGATGCGGCACAGAAATTACTCGCTGCACCGGTCGAACAACTGGAAGTTGCGGGTGCGAAGGACGTTGAAATTGATGTTCTCATAGGATTCGTTCTCCGCTGTCTCACCTCCTTCAAAACTTTGTCCCCGACCGTGAGCCGGCCTGTCAAGTAATACCGGACCAATGCAAGCCGGTTGGATCGGTCCGCGAAGGGTAAGACGGACCGGAACAGCGACGGTCTCACGCCGGAAAGCCACAAGAATTGCGCTTCCGCAGCGGAGAACACGGGACAGGGTGAACGTGGAGCTTTTGCTTTTGCTGGGTCAATGTTGCCCTGGCTATGCATTGCAGTCTTCGCTGCACCTAATGCAGGGGATGTGGATCTTTGGCGCAGCTGGTGCTCCTCCTTAATATTCTTGGTGTTGCTTGATGCCTTGCCGTTCTTCAGGCTTTTTTTCTTCTTGGCGCTAACGACATTGCTGCCAGGGTTTTTACTTTCTGCAGCTCCCGGTGGTAAGATCTTCCGATCACGATCTCCGCCTGGGCAGCTTGCATCAAATAATTGCTTTTCTTGGTGCAGCTGAAACACGCTTGCACTACTTACGACGCCCGGCTTCGCATCCGGGCGAAGTTGGAGGAGCCTGTGCGGATCTACTTCGGACACACTTCGCTTACCGTCGTCGGCCTCTGACCCAGCTCCCGTACAACGATAAGCATCGTGAGGAAGAACTTCTTTCTCATCGACCAATGTGTAACCGACCTTGAGCCAATGCTCCAGATAGTGCCTGGGCTCGAGCAAGTTCTTCCATGTGGCGCCGATAGTTGTGTCGTCGTGCTTGTAGTTCTTGTGCTCCTGCTGTGGTTCGTGGTTTTTATTATCCTGGTTTATGATCTCCTCGTCCACAGGGTGGTCGGCATGAACATCACGAGCGCCGCGGGCGGTGCTAGTATTGTGATGCTCTTGTTCAACGCCTTGCTTTTTGTGTAGAATGCAGCGCCCTTCTTCGTCTACGCTTTGGCCGCGTACTTTTTCGATTGCGCGCACAAACGACTGTAGGGCGGAACTCGACCACACCGAGCTGGAATATGGGATTCTCAGGTGTGACGCTCTCAGCTGTTCCTGTTCCATGAATTTGTCATGCAAAATTGGCGCCAGCATCTAAATGACAGAGCTGCTTCGCGTGACAAATTCTCGACGCGCTAGATAGCATTATGATCTGCTCCAAACCTCCTCTAGCGCAAAAGTAAAGGCGCAACCTTTTCCCTTTCACTTTTGCCATTCTTGCATTACAGATTTGATGTAACAGTTGAGAGTGTAACGCTTGAGAACGCCATATGTAGTAGACCTGGAAAACGTCCGCCAGCGGCACTGCGTCCTCGTCAAAGTCTTTCAACATCGCCACGATAACGGAATACTTCGCGACGGTATATGCGGAGGTTGAAGCCGCGTGGTAGTAAACTGCTGCTCTAGACGAGGACGAGGCTGTCGAGTTGTTCTTGTTCTTCATTTTTTCGCCGCCAGGAGCTGAACCAGAACCACCACCGGCGCAGCTGTTTTTCTTATTCCAGAACAACTCGAGCGACCCTTTTCCGAAGGTCGATTTGTCGTGCAGCAAGTCGCTGAGGTCTTCAAATTCCAGGTTCAGATGCGTGCCGTTGGGTTCGAAAAAATCCACGCCAGGGGAGGGCGCGGACGCGAAACATGGCGGAGAAGGAAAAGATGGGAAAGAGGTTTTATCATGTTCAGCACAACTTCTAGCGTTCTTGATGTTCTCGATTTTTCCATTTCCCTGTGCCTGTGCTGGCACTGCAGGAGATCGGGAGGTAGCACTGCTAGCGTCCTCGTCCGGCGAGCTATTCAATTGCGAAGAAGATGATCCAGATCCCGACGCCGACGACGATGTTTCTTTCGGACTATTTCTGGCGTTTCTGTATTGTTCCTCTATTTCGGCAACTCTGTTTCTGTACACTGCCCGCTGAATCGATCCAAGTGGATACAATTTTTGTGCGACATTGTCCACAGCCTTAGCCTATCGTTTGCAAAAGTACTATCGCGCACTCGTGCACGTAAATAATGGCGGTCATGCCATGACAAAAAATCGCTTCTCGTGGCTTTCTTAGGCCGATCTGCAAATTGGAAATTCTCTCATTGGGAAAAAAATATTGTACTTAATACTTAAATGCAAGAATCAATATTACACAGTTCTGCGATAGTACGACACTCCCCTTGCAGGGCATACAGTCCATGTCGCCTTCGAGGTCCCTGACCAGAAACAACTGTGGTCCGTCTCGTGCCCCATTATGGGCCGGTCCTGATCTTCTGAAAGCAACTTGTCACAACTTCCATGTCCCTGCCGACTCTCGGAGCTGCAAGCCTTTTCCGCTTCCTCTTCGCCGCCCGAAGAGCTGGAGCTACTTTCAACAACAGCATCTTTCTGCTCCTGGTTCTCCTTTTCTGAAGGTTCCGCGAGGAGAGCCCCCTCCTTGGCCGTACTACTACGGAGCGCGACTTCAGCTCGCTTAACAAATGATGATGTGGAGGTGGTCAGCTCTTTATTAGAGTCACACTGTTCTTGTTGAGAGCCAGCAGCGTAGTTGTACCCAGAAGCTGCGCGCTCTTGTAATCGCCGGACCTGTTGTAGAAATTCTCCGCCTTGAAAGCCCTTTATGGCTTTTCCGCCGGAGGAGCCGAAATCCGAATCACTCAGAGAGGATTTGTTTTTGCTAGTTTCCTGGTCCTCTACGACTGCAGTCGAGTCGGGTTTCGGCTTCGTCGCTGCGCTTGCGGCTTCCAATTCTTCTATGCTTCCTCGTCCCGCCGCCTCTTGCTGGCGCTGGGCGGGCGCACCAATTGGAGTCTGGGTTGTTGTGTTGCAGCTCTTTTCAAGAACAGCCTTCTCCTCCATAGCCATGGTCAGTGGTGTCTCTGCAGGATCTTGGTTCGTCTTCGCCTCGTCATTAAGAACTTCTTCTACCATAGGTCCGGGAGAAGTTATTTCGTCGCTACTAGTACTAGCCGCTAGGGCTGGAAGGTCATTTGGGTCGACGTCCGATCTCTGCCCACTTGCGGAGCCGTCTTTTCCGGCGCGAAGCTTGTTTTCCTTCACATTTTCTTTGAAGACATCAAAAAGCTTGTTGTTCTTGGATACTAGAGCTTTAATACGAGCACCACGAGCACTGCTCTCGTCTTCCACATCGTCCTTCGCAAGGCGCGTGCGATTACCTTTCTCATCTACTTCTGGCTCCGCACAACTAGTTGCAGTAGTAATAGATTCCTTCTCTTTAACATCTTCCGAAAGGGCGCCAGCAGTTCCAGCTCCTGCCGCAGCTCCTCCCCCTGTATCAGAGCCGCACTTGTTCATCTTCCCATGCTCACTTTTCTTCACCTGTTCTGTCCCAATGATCTTTTCCATCTGTCCGTCCAGCACGGCACACGCAGTCTGCCAGTCTACGCCCCACCGCCTCTCCAAATACTCTTTCCGCGCAGCATCAGCCATTGCCAACACCTCCTCTTTATCGAAAGAAAAAGCACTAAGCAGGCCCATCCCAATTGATTTTTT
>JACKZZ010005383.1_pt1 | contig 28010 bp, 38 predicted proteins | sample 8027871 | NCBI WGS metagenome assembly JACKZZ01 (sample SAMN15724774, study PRJNA655200) | protist metagenome | isolation source: fluorescence activated cell sorting (FACS) single amplified genomes of... | place: USA: West Boothbay Harbor, Gulf of Maine | collected 2000-07-19
AGGTGAAGTTCTTGATGGCAAGTTTGCCAACAAGCTCGAAATATATAAGGAGAAGAACTTCTCCAAAATTAAAGGAAACTAATAATGGAACTGTCCAATTTTACTATGCAAGTGTTGAAGAACTTTGCGACAGTCAATAGTAATGTTGTTATCCAGCCGGGTAACTCTATCATGACTATGGCTGAACCAAAAAACATCCTTGGGCAAGCCACTGTTCCTGAAACATTTACTCAGCAGTTTGGTATATATGATCTGCAAGAGTTTCTCAATGTTTTAGGACTGGTTGATAGTCCAAGGGTTAGGTTTGAACCTAATTATGTGTTAATTGGTGATAGCACAGGTCGTGCTGAGATTAAGTATTTCTTCTCTGATCCAGAGATGTTGACTAGTCCCTCTAAGCCTATTGCTATGCCAGAGCCAGATGTGACATTCTCTCTGGATCAAAGCACATTGAATAACCTTAAGCGTGCCGCTAGTGCTTTGGGTCATTCACAAATGTCTATTAGATATGTTGATGGGTTGATTCGTCTGTCTATTATAGAAACAGACAACTCAACTTCTAATACATATGCTATTGACGTTGATGGAGAAAGCAGTCTTGCGGATTGCAACTTCATTATAGATATCGCTAACCTCAAACTTATCCCCAGCGATTACAAAGTCGAGATCTCAACTAAATTGATCTCGCAGTTTACCAGTATGGACGATTCAATAGATCTCAAGTATTGGATTGCCCTTGAAAAAACATCAACTTTTAAATTATAATTGGAGTATAAAATGGCGAAAGCAGAGCCTAACACACCAGATCACACTGAGATCTATGAACTTTCAAATCGTGTCGCACGCAGTACAGTAGCTGTGGTAGATGCTCTTACTCAACGTGGCGCGTTTAAAGGTGAAGAACTGTCTACTATTGGACAACTGCGTGATCAATCATTACAGATTATTCAACTTGCTGAATCATACCAGCAAGAGGTTGCATCAAATTCGTGATTGACATTCTAACCTAACTGTGATACAATGATATTTTATATAATGAGGTTAATATGTCAAAAGACTTTCTGTGGGTTGAAAAATATCGTCCTCAAACCATTAAGGATACAATCCTTCCTAAACAACTAAAGCAAACACTCCAAGCAATTGTAGATACTGGGGAGCTTCCTAATATGTTGTTCTCTGGTACTGCTGGTTTGGGTAAAACTACTGTAGCTAAGGCTATGTGTAAACAGCTGGATCTGGATTTCATTATAGTAAATGGATCTGAAGAAGGCAATATTGATACGCTACGTGGTAAGATTAAACAGTTTGCCTCTAGTGTATCCTTGCAAGGCGGGTATAAGGTAGTAATTCTGGATGAGGCTGATTACCTCAATCCTCAATCAACCCAACCTGCCTTGCGGGGATTTATTGAGGAATTTAGCAACAACTGTCGTTTCATTCTTACATGTAACTTTAAGAACCGCATCATCGAGCCGTTACATTCTCGTTGTGGTGTATATGAGTTTAATACATCTAAGAAGGATATGGCTGAACTTGCAGGTCAGTTCTTTAAGCGGTTTACTGCTATACTTGATAAGGAAGAGATTCCCTATCAGAATAAAGTGATTGCCGATTTAGTAATGAAGCATGCACCAGACTGGCGCAGAGTTCTTAATGAAGGCCAGCGACGATCTATTGGCGGGTTTGATAGTGGTGGTGCTGACATTGGCAGCGTTGATACTAGCATTACCGAGCTTGTCCAACATCTAAAAGGCAAGCAGTTTAAGAAGATGCGATCGTGGGTGGTTAATCATGTGGATGTTGACACTGTAGCTATCTTTAGAGGATTGTATGATAATATGTTCCAGCATGTAGAAGAAGGCAGCATCCCTCAGCTTGTTCTTATTCTTGCTGATTATCAATATAAAGATGCCTTTGTAGCTGACCACGAGCTTAACATTGTAGCATGTATGACAGAAGTAATGATGCAGGTGAATTTTAAATGAAGTGTGTAATATATGATTTTGAGACCTTATCTCTCGATACGGATAAAGGTGTAGCTGTTAGTCTGTCTATGCTTAACTTTGACACAAGCCGGTTTACTAATCAGCCTTATGAGTATGATGAGCTTATTGACTATTGTGATACTATCAAGTATAATGTGGAAGATCAAGTAAAGGTACATAAACGTGTGATGGATCCCGATACTCTTAAATGGTGGGGTGAACAATCTAAAGAGGCTCAAGCATTGCTTAAGCCATCCTCTGATGACGTGTCGATTACTAAGACGTTTGAGTTCTTTACCACTAACGTTGCAGATAATGTGGATTGGTTTATTACTCGTCGTGCTACTCTAGATCAACCTCTGTTAGAGTTTTGATTTCATCTTGGAAATCTGAGATGAGTTTGAGTTTCTCTTCCCTTTGCTCTTTGTTAATTGCTTTGACGTCTTTAATGTATTTTTTCTGAGCGTCAACTTTAGTTGTTGTGAGGTCATGCTGATGTATAACATTTTTAATGTTGTCCTTCAATAATGATGTCTTCTCTTTCAAGATTCCATTCATCTTAGAGAATACATTAATGTCCAGAAGATCCTCGATGACATCTCTTCGATTCGTAGAGCTTAGCTGCATGAAGGGAATAAAAGAGGAGGAGCCTAGCACCACAATTTGATGGAAGCTCTTATGATTGAGCTTCAAGATGTTTTGCTCGAGGATCTTCTGGTACTCTTTGGCATGCGACGATTGATTAATCATCGTACCATTTTGCCATATTTCAAAAGCGTTTGGTTTAATAGTTCTTCGAATTAGATACTCTTTACCATGCACATCAAATGTTACTTCAACTACAGTCCCCTTATTGTTGACACTATTAACTAGCTGAGCCTTGCTTATGTTACGGTGAGCTCTACCAAACAATGCAAAGCTCAGAGCATCCAACATAGTTGACTTACCAGCACCATTGTGCCCTACAACGAGCGTAGTGCTGTGCTTAGTTAGATCTACGTCTAACCACTGATTACCAGCCGAAAGAAAATTCTTCCAACGTAATGACTTAAATATTATCATGCTATCTCTAAGGTTTGTGCCTCTATCATCAATCCACTCATCTCAACTTTAATCCGATCCTTATCAAGATCAGTATCGACAGCATCGATATAGCTGTTAAGAAGGGTAGGAGTATCATCCACTGAAACGCTCTCATCGTCAACAGCTGATCCAACAAACTCGTTAAAGTTTTCTGCGATCTTTAGTTCAAGGATGTTACGGTTCTGGATACGATCGATAAATCTATCAAATGTAAATGTGTCGGACTTATTGATGACAACAATCTTAACAAAGTGATTTTCTATGCCTGAAAGATCATAGTGAAGATAGTCGTGCTTAGTATCGTCATACCTAATCCGATGATGAAGCGTGTGAGGATTACGAATGGCTTCAATAGTTCTGGTTTCTGTTTCAAGGATGTGGAAATATTTTGGGTCATGGGCATCATTCCAAAAGAACTCCATTTGTGAACCAAGGTACATTATATTGTCTTGTTCTGACTTAGTATGAAAGTGACCAGACAATACCCGCTCAAACCGTTTAAAGATAGAGCGATCCAATCCATGCTCACATTTAATACCCCTCATCATCTCGTATCCCTGGATATCAAAATGACCACCAAGCCAATCACACTTTGCGTTTGCAATAAATTCTAATGATTGTTTTTCATTATCATCATCAATCCATGGAACCAAACCTATCTTCATAGATCCATATTCCATCACCTTAGGCTCTTGAATAATAGTTACTTCATTCATGTAGTGGCCCAACAGCTCCTTGAGAGAGTTCAGCTCACCTGTATTCTTATAGAATGTATCATGGTTACCTCGAATGATATCCATGGTAATACCATAATCTCTTAACGGTTTAAGAAAGTGATTACGGTTGCGGTTAAGAGCACGGAAGTTGATAAACTTCCTGTTATCATAGTAGTCCCCAAGATGCACAATATGCTTAATATTATGTTCCAGAAGATAAGGAAACAATACATCAGAGTAAAATTTCTCTGCGTTATCGATAAATATGTCGCTACTATTGCGGATACCACAATGAGAATCATTTAAAAAACAAACTTTCATTTACTAAAATCTCTATCTAAGTCAACCAATCCTCGTTCTATATCCCGTGCTAATGATCGTACATCATCCAATAAGAATTGGCAACGGGGCTTGTCGTATGTTCCCTGAACACGATATCTTTCTCTATGAAGCTCAATAGCTTTCTCATGCAACACTTGAGCTTTGTTATAGAACTCTTCAACACTATGAGACATTGTCATGATCTTCCTGGTTAAGTATGTTCTTTTTAGGACTCCACCCAAGCTTCAACAGTGCTTCAATATTAGCCTTTGTGCGCACACGCTCACCACTTGGGTTTGCATCCCGCCATTCACCTTGAAAATTCATGACCTTAGCTACTTCCTCTACAGGTGTTGAGTTACCAGTACCAATATCATAGACACGTTGCCTCATTATAGCCAAGTCGAAGTTAGAAGTCAACGCAGTAATTGCAGAAACCACATCATCAACATGAACAAAATCTCGGTAGTGCCCTCGATTGATATACTCCACTTCCCCACGCTTAAGCTTCATGAACAACATATCCTCTCGGCCTGGCCATATGGTATGAAATCTCATACCAATAGCTTTATAATCTTCTGCTTGGATCTCATTCATTTTTTTAGTAGCGGCATAAGGATTGCCCCACCACTCATACGCGTTAGAAGAGGATGCATACAGAATATTGCTATTGTTTAATTCAGAGAATTCAAGCATCTGGCGCATGCCACCCACATTAACATCCTCATATAACTCAGGATCTTTAAAAGAGGGTCTTACTCCAGCAAGAGCAGCAAGATGAATAATAGTATCTACAGGAATACGTTCATCGTGAAACTCCATCCAATGATTCCAATTGCGAATGTCTTTATCCTGGCCAAATGTTAATACCCCATTTCCCTTAGATATTAAATCTTTCACCAATCTCTTGCCGACCATTCCATCGGCTCCAGTTACCAAAATACACTTAGCATGCTTCATATCATTCATCCTCCAGAAAATCACCAAGATCGGAATCGACATATATAATTCGCTTCTTACGCCTTTTATCTTCCTTCACATACTCTTTCATTATAGAGTCCTTTTCCTTCACACTATCAATACGATCTCTTAGCTGATTAACAAAAGCCTGAACCACCTGTACAGATTGTCCATCGTGCTGGTCAGTCGCAATAAACTCTTCAAGGCCACTTTGAGCAAGAAATTTTAATTTAACATCCTGTTGTTTCTTTTCTTTAGCGATGCGGCGCAGGAAAGCATACCAGCTGATTTGGGTAAAGTAAGCAAAGGCATTGGGGTTACCAGTACGAGTTGCTGCAGCAATATCATAGTTCTCTATTGCTTTCAGACAGTTTTCAACTGCATCCATAACCATTTCTTCGCGATAGGTGTAACGGATAAAGTTTGACTTGTGCGAAAGACCTTCAGAGATCTTGAGAAAGCAAGATGCAATATAGTCAGGTACAATAGGTAAGGTTTGGTTATTGCTTTTAGCTTCTTTTAGTACTGTGCAATAGTCAACAACGGCTTGAGAAAACTCCTTGTTGTTAACATAGTGAATACTTGCTCGTTTTGACTTAGCCATAGTAATCCTCTTTCAATTCATTATATTATACTATAAAAATTATATTTTGTCAACCCGTTGACTTTTTTTTATTTTCGGGTATAATAAGGCATCAGCCTTGCGGGGGGCAGTATATCCTTTGTTACTTAACTAAAAATCCAATCCGAGGATCTTCGAGTTGTCCATCTGCATCCTCGTATGATTCTACAAATTCAAAACCGTGCACTGCCATATGTTGTTTCTTTATACCCAGATCTGAAGACCATACTGGTATAATGTGATCATAATCCGGATCAGGTGATGAACGCAAATGTACCTCTATAATTTGATCGCCTTTAAACTCTACGTTGATTACGTCAACATCTCTCAAACTAGCTAATTCATCTGGTACTGAAGGTATATATTCAGATCTTTTCCACTCAACAAACTTAGTGAGATTAATAGGCATGTTAGTGCCCTTCCAACAGGACACCCCTTTCCAAGGCTGTCTCCATTTGCCGGTAATCATATCTCTATCATATTTCCAAATATAATTTGCTGAATAGTGATCACCGGATAGATATTCACACCAAAAGTATCCTGCAGGAACTGCTTTGCTGTTTCCTGCTTTAATATCTTTTACTGTAGCTCCTACACCCATTCCAGATAGATTGTATATAGGTCTCACAACATACGTTCCATCCTTAGTTGGAGCTGTCCCACAAGGACCACAATCGTACCCAAATAGTTGTGCGATGTATAGTTTATTAAACCATTTTCTGTGTTGTGGGTATTTTAAATAGGCGCCGTCATCATTCATTAATGCATTTTACCCCTATTAAATAATGGAATAACATTACCCGCATCTGAATCGTTGTTATCATTATTGGGGGTGTGCATATTAGAAATCATTTTTCTAAATGATGATATTTCATCGCTGTCCATTTCCTCTACAGGATCGAAATCGTCTCTTTCTCGTGCAATTGCTCTTTTGTATTGATTTAGCAAAACCTTATCAGGAGTTGCTTCGCCAACAATGTGACTATAATTAAGTAGTTGCATATATTCATCATTAAGTTGAAAGGACATCCATGGTCTGAACGAATAGTACCTAAATCCTTCAGATACATTTTCCGATCTAACGACCATCAAGGCATTGCGAATAATAATGTTTAATTCTTCTCCTTCAGGTTCTTGCACAACCTGGGCAACAATTTCGTCTCCATTTGATAGTCTGAATTGTATATAATTCATTTAATATCTACCTTTAATATTTCATAATTAAATTGTTCTTTTTCGTATATTTTTACCCGAGTTGCAGAATGCATTAGCGTAAAGTTGTTTCGTTTCTTCCAATGCAAATCATCTGCGATATCAAATAGTTTGGTTGTTCTTCCATCGTCTGATTGTCTAAGACCACGACCAATACTCTGTAGAACTCTGATTTGTGACTTGCTTGGCGAAGCAAATACAATGTTGTGAAGATTGCGAATATTGATACCGGTACTAAAGGTACCCAAGGATGCAACAATGATTGCATTCTTTTGCTTCTCTACAATCTTACGAATAGCCTCTCTATCTGATGTTGCTGTATCACCCGACACAAAGAACACCTTACGTCCCTGCTCTACCTTATTATTTATAAGGTCGAATAATGGCTTTCCATGAGCCTCAACACGGTTATATAGGATGAGAGTATTGCCACTAGCAGATACAGCCAGATTGCAAATGAAGTTATTACGAGACTTGTTTCCAATAATGAAGCTAATCTCATCTTGATATGTTTGCTTGCCAAAGTTTTTCCTAACCTCTTCAGAGTAATTCATTAAAAGCACCTTAATATCTAGCTTTGCTAGAGTGCCATCGTTCTGCAGGTCAATCGTCTTTGTTACTTGATATACGGGCCCAAAGAGCCCCTCTAGTACTAACTTATGTGTCTGAGTACCATCAAGTGTTCCTGTAAACCCGTACCTATATTTAGCAAGGGTAGCTTTGTTCATAATTGAAGATAACGACTTTGATTTGAATCCATGACACTCATCTCCAAGGACCATTCCAAACTGTTCAAACCATTTCTTTGGTAGTTTGTATATACTCTGCCAAGTTGAAATAATAAAAGGTTTGTCTGTTGTTTTATCTTTACCTGAGTATATCTTGTGCATTGCTTTCGAAGGCATTCCATAATCAATAAAATCTTGATGCATCTGCTCTACCAAAGAAGTAGTCGGAACGATTATAAGTACCTTAGAAGGGGATACACCATTTGTTAGATAATAGTAAAAGTACTTCATAATTAAGTATATTATGAATGATTTTCCTGATCCTGTAGGAGAAAGTAAAATTGCTCGAGATCTTGTTAGGGCTGTTTCAATTGCATCGTATTGATAATCTCGAGGTTGAAATGGAAGCGTTGCGTCTTTTAGTAAATCCACCAGCTGCCCAGGTGGAAGTTGTTGAGGCACCGGAAGACCAAATTGACGAGACTCTTCAGTGTCAACAGAATATGATCGCTCAGCTGCAAACTTTATTAAATAAACATATAGCCCAGCAGAAAGCTCTCCAGTCATGCGATTGAATAGCTTTATCTTCCCATCCCAAACGCGATTGCGGAAAGCGGGCATGAATTTGTAGCCAGGAACAAAAAATGAGAAGTATTCGCTGATCTCAGCTGCTAAGCCAGGTTCAACGTCTACGTATAACATACTATAGTCTTTTAGTCTACATACAATATCAACCACCGGCTTCGAACTGCCTCCATTTAATCATATTACCTATCGTCTGATGACGCCAATTCAGATTATTAACTATTTCATTCAGTGTTTCAATCATTGTTTTAAGATACTGTATCTTTAGCTCCGACTCTTGAATTTCCTTATCAGAATCGTAATAATAATCCATTTCACCCTTCATAATCTTTAGACCATCTAGAGGATCGTAGTCCCAACCCAGTTCTTTAATTTGATCCTCGGACATCTTTCCGTTGTACCAAAGCCATTTTAACTTGAGTAATTTCTTCTGATCCATCTCTGCTTTCTTAATTCTAAGTTTAGCATTAGAAAGTAGAGTCAGATACTTTGCATGTAGCGCTGGTGTTTGACGAGATGTTTCGTCTAGATTGCTTTTAGGCAGCTGTGAATCAGCCGCCCACTCTTTGAGCAATTGCTCTAATGTCATAATATAACTCCATAATTAACTTAATTCAAAGTATGAAAATCTAAATGTAGCAGGAAAAGTAACCTGTGTAGTATCGCCAGTTGTAGCTTCCATCATCATGTTACCCAGTCCTGTTGGTACACAATCTATATATCTAATTGTTCTAGTGACGTTATTGTGGCTACTGAGAATAGCAAGCGTCATATCGCTATATGTTGGTGGAGTAGTATTGGTGATTGATCTATCCAATCTACTTTTTTGTGGTGTTTGTACCAATCTTCGCATCCAGTTATACATCTCAGTATATGCATTCATATTTTCATCAACTATAATCATACACTCTAATTCAGTAAAGCTCAACTTATCTCCAGCCATAGCAATGTTGCCAATACGAGAATAAGGAACATCAGCAGCGGGAATGTCCATGGCGGGATGAGCCACACTCTGACAAAAGAACTCAAGGTTTGGAAAGTTCTTTCTATCTACAATAAGTTTAAACGAAGTGGGCTGAAGAAGATTCACATTGCTCAAACCTGTCGTAGAACCTGTCAGTGTATTATCCACATCTACCGTTACTGTCGGATCTAATGTTGCCATAATTTTTTTCCTAAAAGTGAAATTAGCTGTTGACTTATGTCTATTTATATGGGATAAAGAATGTAACAAAAGGAGAAATGAAATGATTGATTATATTGCAGCAGACGAAGGTCACATCGATATGTACTCAAATGGTGATTTGGTAGGTATAGCTAAAACAGCTAAAACTATTTGCTGGTATTTACAAGAGATGGGCTTTGATGGGTCTGTAGCTACCTCATCATCAATCGACTTTGCTGATGAGTATGGTTTTGATACCGCAGATTGCGCTAAGACTCTTTGGGACGAAGGCGTAAAAAGATTCTATATGGCAGCAACAGCTTAAGGAGATATATTATGACTAAATTTAACAAAGAAGACTTTAACTTCCATGGTGGATACCTTACATACACAGGAGAGTACTATGGTCGTCCAGTATATGAAGATGGTCCTAATGTTCATCCAACTCGTGTAGGAAAAGGTAAAGATCTTTTCGTTGCTCGTTTTAAGCACAAGGGTCCGATCACTAAAGCAAAATTTCTTAAAGAACTTATTAAGAACCACACCGTTGAGGATTATGCAAATGCTTCCTTGTTTGGCATGGCTCCGGTAGGAATTCTTAAAGATAAGAACCCAGTTTGGTATGAAACAATCATGACCAAGTTCCGCACTGGCAGTCGCCCTGGGATGATATAATATTTAATTAAAACGTAAAAAAAGGGCCGCGAAAGCGGCCCTTAGTTGTTTTCCGTATCAGAAACCTTATGCTGGGTTCAGGATATTGTCTACGCGGAAGATTCTGTAGTATTGGTTAGCGCGAGCTGCACCAATTGTATCGCCTGGTGTTGAACCTACGAATGGGTTAGCAACCATACCGTAACGAGTTTTAAACCCGATGCGTGGTTGGAAATCATTCTCGCCAACTGCACGAACCATGGTTAGTGGTACGTATGGGCAATAGAAGATACCTGCGTCATATGCGTTTGTACCTTTGTATCCAACTGTGATATAATCAGCAGTTGCATATGGGTCGATGTATACTTTCATACGACCGTTTAAAGTACCAGCAAATGTGTTGCCTGTGTCATCTACGTTTAGACCTGTATTCATTGCAGGTGTATAGTCAAGCATACCTGATGCTGACAATGCTGTTGCAACATCGGAAGAACAGATAACGATGTTACCTTTACCACGACGAGTGTCTTTGGCGATCTGGTTAGCTTCACGATCAAGTTGTACAACTAGACCTTTAAACTTCTCAGCTGACCAACGACCATCTGCATCTGTTGATAGATCAAAGATACCTGATTTAGTAGCGTTAGCAGTTGTGAAACCAGTTTTAGCACGTGAGTTGATTGTACGAATTACTTCGCGGTTAATCTCAGCCAAGATTTCAGTTGACAAGATATTTGCCAATTCTGTTTCAGCATCCAAGCCGTGGATTGCTTTCAAGTCTTGTGCCAACTCAAGTGTGTATTCTGCTTTCAAAGCACGTGTCTTAGCAGTCACTGTTGCTTTTTCAATGGTGAAACCCATCTCAGCAAAAGAAGACTCGCCAGTTGTACCTAGTTGCTCAGCATTGGCTGTGGACATACCACCACCGAATGTTGGGATAGCGCCTGCGGAATCGACGTTAGTCAATCCACCAAGACCGGATCCATCTGCACCTTGAGTTCCAGATGAGTCACCACCGAAGCCAGAAACTGCTTCGCTGAACAATGCTTCGTCACCAGTGGTGGCGCCTGCACGTGTTGTTTTATACTTGGACTTCATTGCGAAGATCAAGCCTGTTGGACCAGACATTGGCTGAACACCACATACGTCATATGCCATCATATTTGGCATAGCACGACGTACTAGTGAAATCAATACTGGGTTCCAGTTAGCTGCAACAGATGTGTTGTTTGCAGCTGCATCTTCGGTCATCATTGAGCTTTGCTCACCCTGCTCACGAAGTGCTTTTTCTGTGTTCTCCAGAACGACAGCGGTAACAGCACGCTTGTGGGCGTCCTGAATTGTACCGGCTGATTCTTCGTTCAATACCGGAGACCATTTCTCTACGAGACGATCATAAGTATCCATTATAGGATCTCCTTCTTACTTATTTGGTTTTGCGTAATGCGTTAATGTACTGTTCCATCATTGGAGACATTTCTACTTCATCAGAAGTATCATCAGTGTCTTCTAGAATGGCTTCAGCTTTGGGTTTAGAAAAGTATGACTCTTTCAATGTCGCAACTTTCTGAGAGAAAGCCTTCACATTTTCAAAGTCTACTGCTTCTGCGAGTGATGTTAGCTTTTCAACTTGTGTTTCTGCCAGATCCTTAGTTGCTTCACGGATAACCGCTGCACGCTTATAAGTTTCTAACTCCTCACCAAGTTTAATTGCTTTTGCAGTTGCTTCATTGACTTGAGCCTCTAGGCCTTCGTTAGCTTCTGCTAATTCATCAACTAGGTCAACTTTGGATTCTGGGACTTCAATGTAAGACTCTTCGAACACATCTTTCAACTTGCTCATAAAGCCTTCTGCAATCTCAGTCCGAAGACCGGTGTGGATTGCAACTTTGTTGTCTTCTACCCATTGTTCAACTACATAGTTGAGGTAGCTGTCTACCTTCTCAACAAGATCTGCTTTCGTTGTTTCAACTTCTTCTGCCAATTGCTCAGCATATTCAGTTTCCAAACGATTGATCTCTTCTGAGATTTTAGACTTAACCGCCGCTTCAAAAATTACTGCAGTTTTAGCTTTGAACTCTTCGCTCAATGTAGCTTCAGATTCTACAAGTGCATTAAGGTCGTCACTAAAATCTCCATCAAAATCTACGTCTTCGGCCTTCATTGCCTTGCCTGCAGCTTTTAATTCGGACGATTGGCTGTTGCTCTTGTCCCCTTTACGGCCTTTGGCCTTGGGTCCTTTTTTCTCAGCTGCATCTACAGATGCAACCGATTGAGCTTCAGCATTTTTTGGATCGTGAGCTTCTTCGATTTCCTCGTCGAGCTCTACATCCTGGTCTACTTGATCAGTCATGTCTGACTCCTTTACAATTTAGTTTTCATTAACGAGAGGAAATTCTTAAACTCACGCGTCTGTACCTCATAGAGGTCAGCACGTGGAGCCTTCTTAATTTCAGTCTCCATTTGTTCAATTACTTGAGATTCAATAACACCATTATTCCAGACCCATTCAACACCTTCCATTATTCCATTGACAAAAGCTGTTGGAGCTGATGGATCTTGCACGATATCAACCGTGTTAAGAACGAAGTCGTCTTTGACGAACATAATGCCATTCTTTTCCTCAAGGCTACCCATACCACGAGTTGACACACCTAGTTGAACACCACCTTCAAGTAAACCTTTTACGATATTACCCATCGGAGTATCCAATACTTGTGCCTTTCCTACAACATCATTTCCTTTCCAAGAAAGTTCTGTGATCTTGTGTGAAACTTTATCCAGATTTACAGTCGGTCCTTCTGGGTGATTTAATTCACCGACCGCTCTGTTCTGGGAAACTTGTTCAGTAACGTACTTATCTACAGCAACTTCCATAATTGCTTTAGGGTAGATACGTCCGTTTCTATTCTTTGATTCGGCCTGCATGAACACACCTTCAATGAAGTGGTTCTTAGATCCATCTTCCTGTTTCTCTACAATACATTGAACACCGTTCTCTGTATATTCAGTAATTAGTTTCATGCTCTTGCATCCCAATATGTTTTGCTAATCTCTCCATGATCAACATTCCCGCTTCCTACTCTGCGACAACGTACATATACGGAGTGATTATGTGATGTTCTAATACCATTCGCTGACTTCTGCCACAATGCACGCATTGGGTGATTAACACCTGGATCAGGAGGAGCATTGTCATACTCATACTGATAGTTATTGGGTATATTTACGAATGCCATTTCTAACCTTTATATGTCTTTACAAACTGCTTGGCCATTTTCTCTGCTTCACGCTGAGTTTTATAGGCATCTAATCTATCACCATCAAGATAAACTACAAACCCCGATTTCTCTTTATGGATCATCACAGGAATGCGATCTATCTTTTTATTAAAGACCATCTCTCCTGAAGGATGTCTGCCCAGCTTTTCTCTAAGTTGTCTAAACGTCTTCATTTCTACACAATCTCTTATTACATGTAACTTATTTATATAAAATAAAATTTAGGAAGATTATTGATCTTCTTCTTCTTCATCATCTTCCATATCAAGCGCTTCTTCTTCTTCATCATCTTCCATATCAAGCGCTTCTTCAGCTGCATTGTCCAACTCATCCTCATCATCAATTTCAGGATCCTCTAAATCCATTTCATACTGATCGTTGTCTGCGCGTTCTTCTGGATCGACGCCATTAAAAACTTGATCAGCAATCTTAACCTTTTCTTGTTCAAGAGATTGGTTGACTAAGTCACCCATAATATCGTTAAACGTAGGTGCTGCACTTGAAAAATCTTGATTAATAACCTGATCCAAAAAGTCTGTTACTTCTGCCATTTTATACTCCACTCATATTAGTTTGGTTGTTGTTCTTCATCATTGTCTATCTCACCAGATGCTTGTTCATCTTCAATCTGCTTCTTCATTTCATCAATTTGATCTTGATCAAGGAAGAGAACATTTTTCATAACATATTCTTTGGAGAAAAACTCTCCTACATATTGCTGCATCATATCCAACGTCTGCAATCTTTCTCTAAGAAGTTCTGCATCTTTTAGTTCAGCAAAATTGTTATCCCGAACATACTCAATGTTAATATCTTCTTTCCAATTGTCCCAATCTTCTGAAGTAATAATTCCTTTAAGGATCAATTGCTTTTTCAAGATATTGTAAAAAAGATTGTTAAAACGAGACCGAAGTCTGTCAATAAACTTCTGAAACTTCAATTCATCTCTGGTGATCTCTGTAGATCTACCTAGTGAGAATTGAGATTCTTGTTCTAATCTGTTTATAGGAACATTAAGCGAGCGATAAAGTCTTTTTTGAAAATAGAGAATGTCGTCGATTTGTCCAAGATTTTCACCACCTGGTAGTGTGGTAATTTCAGTACCTCTACCACCCTCACGTCGAGGTAGCCAAAAGTCTTCAAGCATTGACATATGCTTGCGGTCATCGCGGATAGCTCCTGTGTTTGCATCGTATACAAGTTTATTACGGTACTTGGCCATAATACTTTTCATATACTCTTCCGATTTGCCTTTAGGAAGGTTGCCAACATCGATATAGAAAATGCGTCTTTCAGGAGCTCTTGCAAGTCTATAAATGACAAGAGAGTCTTCCATCATACGTAATTGGTTGATAGGTTTTAGGGCTTTATGCAGATGAGAGACTACTTTCTTTCGAGCTTCATCTAACAAACCAGAGGTTACATAAGAAACACTATCTGCTGTAATTTTAACACCCTGATTAGTACCGCCTGGCTTCTCTTGGTAGATGTAGAATTCATCTACACTTTCAACCAAAGTTGCACCTGTCTCAGGATCCTTTTTCTTTTTAATCTGCTTAACTTTTTTAATCTTTGCAGCGTCAATAGGCCGGACTTCTTGGATTCCCGCTTTTAAATTCTTTTCATCTAACACTAAGTGGTGGAACATACGCCCATCAATATACCAACGCTTAAACATATCGTGTCCAAGATCGCCAAAGTTAAGCATAGACAATACAGCATTAAATTCTTCTGTCATTGCCTTTTTGATACTGTCGCTCAATTCATCCACATTATCAAGATTGAGTCTAACAGCGACCTCATTTTGACTAGACGAAACAGATTCGTTAGTAATATCTTCAATAGCAGCATCTACCTCGGGGTGATGAGATACAGAACGATATTGCATAATTAATTGTTTTTCATCTTTGGATTTTTGGCCATCCAAGTCAACATATGTGCCATAGTGAGCACCTGCAGCTGTGACAAAGCCTGCACCATCCTCGTCAACCGGAGGAACAATAGATTGCAGCTTCTCTTGCTGCCTATTGCGGGCTCGTTTAATTTCAAACCCAAATAATTTAATACTGTCTTCAGCCATATTAATTCCTAATTACATTGAGAGGGGCCATTTCTAGCCCCTCTGCCTATTTATAGGGTCTTACGATGTTGTGTTTGATTCCCAGTACTGGACTTGGAACTCAACAGTGAATCGCTCAATCTCATTTTCTGAAGCATAGCTCAGATCGATTGGTGATACGGCTGTTGGGAAACACCCACGGAAGTTGTATGTCTTAATAGTAGAACCATCTCTATCGAGTTGCTCCACAAGAAGATCTGCTTCGTAATCAACAACGTTTGTAAGACCAGTATTAGCACTATGTGCATTCATACCGTTCATCCAACGTTCCATTGAGTCACGAATTACAAAATCCGTATCGTTAATAATGGTTGGTGCCCACGTATCAAATGTTCGATCACCAGCCATTTTCAATTGTCTACCTCTGAATGGAACAATAATCGGTGAGATATTTGATCCTGGTAGCTGTGCCGCCTCACAGAGAAAAGATGTAACTTCTACATCTCCGCCTGCATATGCTGGGAAGTTAATCGTCGATTTGAACAGATTTGGTCTAGCACCGCCGCCTCTCAACTTGGCTTTAAAGTCGTCTACTCCTAGAATAGCCATCTATATATCTCCTTATACCGTGCCTGCGACTTCTTCAAAGTCAACACCAGTTCTAACAGCTACGAAGTTTAGAGTAACGTAGTTGATTGAACGGGCTGGCTTTACGAAGATGTTCGCGATGAATTCATTACGGTCTACAACTGCTGCTCCATTGTTGCTTGAATCGCAAACAACTTTAAAGTCTGTAATACCGCGGCGGCCTTGGATCTCTCTCAAGAATGGCTCTACAATGTTAACAAACTCAGCGCGAGTAAACTCGTCGTTAAATTCAAACATCACATTTCTTGCCGCAGCTGCAATTGCTCTTTCCATGACGAGGAACAATCTACGAACATTAACTCTGTCAAATGCAGATGGTCTGTTCAAGAATGTTTTGTCACCGAATAGCAGAATGCCTTGGCCAGGAATGTTTGCCACAGGATTGACACCAGCTTTATATAGTGTATCTCTTTCTGCTTTAGTAGGAGAATAAGACAAAGCTGTTACACCAAAGTATTGACCACGTCTCTGACCTGCTGGTGAGAACCATGGAGCGGCGTTTGCGTCTGTAGCTGCCATTACACCAGCTGTAGTAGAAGCTGCTGGGATAAAGATATATTGGTCATTAAACTTATCATAGACTTTCAAGTAGTTGTTATCTACAACAATGTATGACGAACTATTAAATCCAGCTGCTGTTGTTACAGAAGATGTTACAGGAGTTGCATTGTTAACTACTGCTGCTCTGTCTGGTGATGTTACTACGATACAATCTTTTCTTGTTACTCCAGCAATACTTGCTAGATCGTTAACAACTGTTGCTTGATCAGATGCGTTAGCCATACCTGGTGCAATTAAGAAGTCAACTTGGATTGTGTCTGTATCTTGATATAGATCAAATCCTGTTGCTACTTCAGCTGTTCCTAGTGCTGCAGAATCTACACCACCTGTTAATGATTTGCTAATAGCATTACTTGGGTTACCAAATGCTGTTCCAGATGCTGCTGTACCTGCGTTAGTTATGGTAGAAAGATCGCCATCCCAATGTGCTAACCATACATACTCTGACGCGCTGTTAATAACTTCAAGAGCATAGTTGTTTGTACCATCTGATGCTTTAGCATCTGAAGCCATAGATACGAAAGCGAATCTTTCTAGAACAGTACCAACTGTACCCGAAATTTCTCCATCTTCGTCTACTACTACGATGTGACATTCGTCGGCTGATCCACCTCTATCACCAACATATGTTGATGTTCCCGGAGACGCGTCAAACTCACCTTTATAAGCCCAAGCAGCAAAGCCGGCTGCTGTACAGATATCTACTTTAAGAGTGTTTCCAAGCGCTCCAGCCCATTTTGCAATCCAAGCACCCACATTGGTATCGCCAGAGTCTGCTCCAAATGCACTTTTAACTTCTTCCCAATGATCTCGGTTGTTAACGTTGGTTACAACAGATGATGATGATGTTGCGTTTTTTGCTACTGATGTAAGTTCGCGCACGACGAACATAGTAGAAGAATATCTTAAAAATTGTGCTGCAGACAAAAAGTCTACTGCGTTTGTTGCTGTTGGGGATCCAAACCTTTCGGCAAGAGTAGCCTCTGTGTCAACCAGAGTAGCTTTCTTTGCCGGACCCCAGCGAAAATTTCCTACGAATGCTCCAGTAGTAGATTGGACATTCGGGACGAATCCTGAAAGGTCTACTTCTTTTACTGTTATCGCAGGAGATTCAGAGGGACTAAATGCTGCCATTTCTCTTTTCCTTTTGAGTTAATGATAAGATGTCATAATAAGGTTATTTTCAATTACCTTTATTTATAACATTTTAAAACTCAGTAATATTCTTCTACCCATGGCTTACCACCATGTATATTCCATGGATCGTCTGGTTCTGGTTCAGGATTAACATCCAATCCATCATCATGATATCCCCAATCCAGAATGTCATTTTCAATCTCTGACATTCTTTGTTTAAACATCATCTCTTTCATATTAATATCTGTCATTTCAAGAAACATATCACCTAATGTAAAATACCCAAACATAACAAGATTCATCATTAGATCATCGTGGTTTCCATCCGATGCCTCATACGATTGGCCCTTTGCAACAAATGTAGACATCTCAATAATAGTTTCTTGATCGTGGATATTTAGTTTGTTGTTCTCGAGAATATCTTTAATTGTTGAACAACCCAGGCGTTTCACTTTCTTGTTCATGGTAACACCTAGCCCATTTGATTTTAACACCGATTCGAGATGTAGATTCTCATACTCTAATTCATAGTATAGACCATTACACACGATAGATCCTTGATCATTGTTCTCCACAACAACATACGCTTCGTTGTAGTTCTTTGCGTACTTATATATTATGTTGGGAAATAGAATTGGAGACATCTTATTGTTTCTGTACACACACACTTGTTCAAATGGTGTTGTTGATATGTCTATAATATTGAAAGTAGAGTAATCACCACCAACGCCTTTAGCAACGTCGACAGTGCAAATATAGCGATGATCTTTTTCGGGTTCTTTGTATATAAGGAGTGTGCCTCCTTCCAGCGCAACAACAGGATTTTTCGCGCGAAGTCCCATGAGAGTTGTACCATCTATTAACGTATCTCCTGTACCAAAAAAAGTGTTGCCAAACTCTTGATCAAACTGTAGTTTAGATGTGTTAGCTATTGTTTGTTCTTTCCACGCTTCATCTCGACCTGGAACATCATACCAATCAACTCTGAAAGGTTTGTACTCATTTGTCTTCTGAACAGCACCTTCCCACAATCTATGATACATGTTGCCAATACCATTGGCAGTGGAAGTAATAATAACTTTAGTGTTCTTACCAGATGCAATAACTGGATATGTTGAAGTATAGAAAGTAGCAGCATCTTCAACAAATGCAAACTCGTCGAGATACAGCAAGTTAACAGACATACCACGAATCGATGATCCTGATGTGGCTGCTGATACAATACGAGAATTATTGCTAAACTCAATTGACCGCTTGTTTAAAGCCTTTGTGCCTGGCTGTATGAAGAAAGGAAGGTTTTCTAGCATCAAGGTAACCCGCATCAACATCTCTTGTGCTGTCGCGCCTTTGTTAGCTAGAATAGCTATTGTCTGATCTGGATGGAACGTTGCATACCATAAAAGATATGCTACAGATGATATTGACTTACCAGATTGTCTACACGCGAGGATAATAGAGAATCGATTGTCATCAAAATGAGTGAACATCTTTTCTTGATATGGGTATAGGTCAAACGGAACCAACCCTCTATCCAGATTAATTACTTTACAATAATTAATAGCAAAATATGCCGGATCTTTACTACATTTAATATATTCATCTACTTCATATTGACTATATTGTTGTATGGCTCCATCGCGCTTAACACTGATGTTACCATTATATGAGTCATTCATCAGTCTGTTCAATGGTAGTTACATCTTTCATCAACATCTTTTGTAGATCAGCTGTCGATCCAACAAAAACATTATTATTAGTAGTACCAGCTGGAAGGGCAGGAATGTCCTTTTTTTCCATATCATGCTTCTTTTTATGCAGGTCCATAAGCGAGCCGTTTATATCACCCACATTTTTCATCATGCCAGATAGCACTTCGAATGCTCGGGGATGTTCCGTAGCTCGAGCAACCTCCATCATATCATCTAAGGCTTCAGATCCCTTAGCTAGAAGGTCATGGTAAATCTGTCTAGAATATTCAAAGTCATTATCTTTATTATCATTCGTGCTCATAATCATATACTTCCAAGAATCCATAATCACTGTCTGCGCTAACACCAGCAGGTGTAGGAGTAACTGTAATTGTTAAGTAATCACTATCAGCCAAACCTTGTGTATCTATATCTATTTTGGGTATGGCCCTCGTAATAACATTACTATCTGCAATAGGACCATAAAAATTAATCTTCATCTCAAAAGTCAAAGTATATATAATTGTTCTTCTTGATGCAACATCACCTTCATAATCATCCGCGAAATCAACTCCGGTCAGAGTGATGGGCACGTCTTCTTTTACATTAGGATAAGAAGCCAGAGGTTTTATTGTGAGATTGTATTGAGGTGAGAAATATGGTAGAATTTGTTCTACAATCTGTAATGCGTCATCTTGTGTCTTAGCATAAACATTTAACTGAAAACTTATATTATACGGTACAAACACATTTAGCTTAGCTCTAGATGTAGCTGCAGTCCCCGGTTGAGTAAAATTGGTTGTTTTCTGCAACTGTCTAGCCGGATCATAATTAAGAGATATAATTTCAAAAGACAGTCTAGGCAGCTTAAGCGCAACTCTTTGTCCGGCAGCTAAATCTGCTTGCTCTCTAATTCTATCTATGTATTTTTGTTTTGGAGCATATGACAAAGGAACCTTAACAGTACTAATAACATTACCTGTTGAATCTTTTCTCAATACGTAGACGTCATTAAATAGCTTACCAAAAATAGCAACTGATCTTCTTATACGTTCGTGATAATAATAATTACCAAACATTAGCTAGGATCTCCAAATGGGTTCGATTCACTAAAGTCTAAGAAGTCGGTTAGAGTATCAAAGTACTCGTTTTGTTCGTTAGCAGCTATTTGATTATCTTCAGTTACAGATGTAACTAGTGCAATAGAGAAAGATGTAAAACCTTCTCTAACATCATAATCTGTTGTACCTACTATCTGAATCCCTGTAACAAAAGTATGAAACTTACCATCATTCGCACCCGCATGTATAACTCCTAGGGTGTTAGTATCTGGGTTATATGATGCAACCTCACCAGACATTATAGTACCGTCTGAGAAAGTTTGATTAATTATTTCACCAACTTTAAATCCTTGTGAATCACTATCAAGTACAAGGTTAAACTTATAAGCATAATCCTGCTCAATATCATCAACAAGCGCAACCCCCGTATCGAAGTCTTCATCATTATATTCGAAGAGCTCACAACGTAGTTTATATGTTGGTAGATTAGCTAGCTGATAGAAAGGCTGCTCATGCTCTACATGAGTGATTTGGAACAGCTTAGATGAGAATGGAATATAAAGCAAGTCACCTTCAGCAGGTCTTGCAATTGTAATCTCATTATCATATCTCTGAATAGTCTGATTCCATCTACGACGTGAAACAACAAACGTTGCTTGGTCTCTGATCTCTACACCAAACTTAGAGAACAAGTCTCCTTCACCATCAAATCCATCTACATTATCGATATACATTTCGATCTTGTATGATGAATTAAATCTAGACGGTACATCATCACCTAAGATTCTATCTTCGTTAACAATATCTCTAGGAAGATAGTAGATATCCTGACCATACATCTTTAGCGACTCTATGACGATATCCTCGTATAGATTCTGCTCTGATTTTACTGCTTGACTGAAATATGGATTAGTAGCCATTATCTATCCTACAAAGAAGTCCGCTGGCATCTCGTGTTCAAGTCTGATTGTTTCTCTCAACCGCTCAATATCACCAGTTGCATCGTCGTATAGTTGCCGCCCATTAATCATCACCCCACCAGGAAGCTGCATACCCTCAAACTTCATAAGGTTAGCACCCCACTGCTGCTTGATAAGAGCTGTTGTATATTCTTTAAGCCACATATCATTATAGACTTTGGTGTGAGTGTTGGCATCAATAATCTCATAGATTTCTGCTACAATATAATCACCAGCTTTAAGATCTCCATCCGCAAACTCACCATGAATGTACAATCTATTCTGCTTACGTGCAAAGGTTATTTGAGGTGTACCATTGAGTCTCATATCGAGAAGAGACAGGTACTGTTGCATTTGCTCATAGTATGCAAGATCGCCAATGTAAGAATGCATGTTAGCGATATCATTTAGATGCAGCTGATACTTAATATCAAAGAAATTCCTTGTAGACGCATCTCCGTGTACCTTAAACATTTTGGACACAAACTGAACACTATCAGTTAACGTGATATACTCATTAGTAACATCATCAGCAGTTACTAGGTGCTTAAGAAATGTTCTTAGAGTAGCATCTGAATGAAACTCTTGATAGTATTGAATGGCTTCATCAACTCTATCTTCTTGCTGATCTGGATCAACATTAATCTCAATCACAGGGTCGCCTAACCTGCGCAAACAATACTCAATAAGAGTAGCTCTAGATGTTGGATTCGCCATTTCGTTTTCCTTTAGCTTTACCTGTATTTATACAGTTAAGAACCCCATACTTTAGTGCTACCCACATAGACTGAACTTATAGCTGTTGATCCTAAACTAACACTACTAAATGCAGAAGAACCTAAGTACACCTCAGTTGTTGAAGATCCACCGCCACCACCACTAGCAGCGTCACCGGATGGCGCTGAGCCAGTACCAAACTTTCCCATGGGCTGTATTCTCAATCCCGTATTATTGAACCCTACTGGAGTAATTCTCAATGACATTAGGTTACCGTAAATACTGGGGGTTTAATTCTTATGCCGCTATTCTTATCAGCGCCGGTGTTATTGTGCATATTAATAGTAGAGCCTATAAAGTTTACATCCGAATCAAGAGTATTAGCGCTGAAGGTGTATGTAAATGTCCACTTTGTGCTATCGCTGGTAGCAGAAGTAGATAGTCCAGTCCCTGCCAGGGCCTTTCTAACAGGATAAAGTCGAACGGTTGGAGCGGTCGTCACCCCTGTCCCTATTTTCATAATATCTTGTTGAAAAACAAGTGTGTTCATTCCAGTAAGTTCGGGAGTATCATAAACAAACGATTTAAAATAGTTCTTATTGTCAGCGCCGGTTTGATTTGTACATTTAACTATCATATCATCACTATCATTATATGAAATCAAAGCTGGGAATACTGTATTAGATCCTGTAGTTATATGTGTCCATAACATTATTGGTTTATTATCGTGTGTGTTTTTTACAAATTGCATGGATTGATCAGAAAAATACGATTGGTTAATATATGAATTCTTAACCATGTTTACTTTAGAATTAATGTTATTATAATCACTATCACATTGTAGTGTTCCAAACGGTGTGTTCCAATGCCCATAGTCATAGGTACTAATTGTTGCTGTGTTTGATGGTGCCTTTACCACTTTTGCATCGTACCAATTTACTGGGGCCAGTGGAATACTATAATCCATATCTACAAAGTATCTAGATGAGGGTTGTACCCCAGCATAAGTCGGACCACCAGAACCGGCACCAGGATATTTGGCGGGTTGATCTTCTGTTGTAGTGACTCCAGACCCAACAGTACCAAGACTCCCCTGGGTATCAAAGCCCTTTAAGGAGCCGCTGCTGCCATACAAATGTGCATTTGCCAGAATATTGATTGTGTTGGTCCTATTGTTAGTATAGAAAAAATCTGCTCCTGTATAGACACCATACATAAAAATATTTCCCACATACAGATCATGGTAGTTCCCATGAAAATATGGGCTGTGTCCCCAAAACATATTCTGTACTCTTATCTTCATTGGATCTGAAGAATTTCCGCTGGTATTCCAAAAGAAATATCTAGAGTGTGCCCAAAATCTTATATCAACTGAATAATCGTCGCCGCCTGTCAGCCAATGGGAAGCACTGTTTAGATACATATAATTCCATGCGCTGGTATTAGCGTTAACAATTCCTCCTAATTTAAGGGAATAAGTTTCATCCACATGCCTCCAATAAAAGTAGTATTTTTTGTTGTGGTAATATTGAGTAGTGTGGTAGTGTACCAAAACTGTGTTGGGCAAATCATACTTTATACCCACATTCCCATTCATATTCCACATGTGTATATTGGGGGAGTTAGTATTATTATCTCTTAAAATTAATAGAGTGACACCATTTCTTGTTGTTTCACTATCCCACCCATCAGTATATGTCAGCCCATCCGCAGCGGTGCCCGTATTGATAAAATTTAAATAGTAAGTGGCAGCCGTTTGTGTAAAATCATGGTACCAGGCTGGGTCAATGAAAGATACCTCAAGACCTTTACTCGAAGTTATTCCCTCTAACGCTCCAAAATATGCAGAATACGGACTTCGATTATTGTTCGGCTGGATTTTTATTCTATCCTGACCGGTTGTATGTGTTCCTGGCTGAGATGAAGCAATTGTCCACTTCTCAGTTCCCAATAAATCTGGATCATGAATTACAAAAACACCGACTGTATCACTACTGTTTGCCGTGGTGAGCGCTGTTCTCCACGTATCAACATTTGTATTATAACTACTAGCATACACTAATGCATCGCCGGACGAAGGACAACTAGTAATTGGAACTTTATTGCCTGTTGTTCCTATGTTGGTGTAATAGCTTGATAGCGATTGGCCCTTGAGCCTTATTTCATCGGTGCTATAAAGCGCTGTCCCACCTATACTAGTTGGATTGGCTGAAGTGCCGTATAACTCAGCATATCCAAATGGGTTTGAATATGTGCCGGTACGCCCGGTGCCTGTGGTACCATGAATACCACCATTTGGAGTGTCGAGATATGGATCTACCCAATAAATAGCCATTATTCTTGTTCCAGTTCAATCGCATATGCTTCAGAGGCAGAGTCAACCAAAGCCTGTAAAGCATCATATGATAGACTAGTATCATCAGAAACATGTTTATACGTTCTATGATATTCTACCAATCCGTCATCTGTAGTAACTTCAAAGACAAGGTACGCAAAAACTTTATCATTGACTACTTCTATAACATTTGATTCTATCATTTGGGTTGCAATTTTTGGCATTTTTTTATCCTGTTACAAAATAGATTGTGTTGGCATCTGGTGACCCTGGCAAAGAAGTAACAACTTCCATAGCATATCCTTTAATAGCCTTGCCTGTAACATATATATTTCCCACCATTCCTGCATGACTAGTACATTGATATACAAGAGAGTCTGGTGCATCCATAGGAACTGTAAAAGTAACCTTTACGGTACTGGCACCAGATACGCCAGATGTCTGCGCAGCACCGCCGTCAGATACCCTAATGGCTAAGGGGTGAGAAGCGTATGATGAGTTGTGTATAACATAGGTTTTACCTCTTTCGAAATACATATCAGGATTATTACCCGACTCAGCTGGAAATCCGTCGCCAGTAAACTTATAAACACTAGAATCGGCTGTACTTACAGTTATTACAGCGTCTGGCATGCCAGTTTCGTCACCAAGCTTAGAAGTTAATTGAGTTTCTAAACCAGTTAGATTTGCAGCATCCAGGGTACTGATCGCAAGTTTTTTAAACTTACGGCCATCCCACTTATAACTGACACCACTTGTAGTTACTACTTGGTTTAAAGACTTAGAGCTTGGAAATTGTATCTTGGGCATGTTAAAACCTTTCTAGTTACGTGTATTTATAAGGTTTCGAAAAGCCAGTCACTCTGAATAAGCTTATCTTCCAAATAAGAATTGTCTAATAAATCTATAGGGGTATACCCAATACTCTTTGTGTAATTAAACACATCAGTTATAAGAGGCGCGTCTTTATTGTATTCAACATAAGAGCATTCTAAAAGTAAAAATCTTGGTCGGCATTCTAAAAATTTTCTAGCGCCCTTCAAGATATTAATTTCTGAACCCTGGGTATCAATCTTGACCAGTCCTTTAGACCAATCTCCAGACATATCTACTAGAGAGTCAAGAGTCTTCATTTGCCTGACTTCAACATCGCATTGATTGTAGTGACTAGTATTTTCTCTAAACACAGAGGTTCCTGTAGTGGTCCCCCAACCAGTATCTGGTATAGTGTGAAGATTGGTAATTTGTTCTTGATCGCCTAACACTTCAAAAACAGCATCTGATTTCAGATACTGTTCATTGCGTTTATCAGCCTCGAACTGCTGTATATTACAAGTAGGCCAGACAGACTTTAGAATACTGGTAAACTCACCTCGATAAGCACCAATATCTAAAGCCTGTTCAAGCTCAACTCCAGTTCTTTTTAAGTAAAAGAACCTCTCTATAAAGCCATACATTATTCTTCAGGTAATTCATCCGCAACATTATTATCTTCCGGAGCTTCTACTGACCCTGATAGACTGTTAACAAAGAACTGACGTGCAGCTTGGAGTTGAGCCATTTCCATATTTAAGTTACCCATCTTACCATCTAGATTACCAATTTGACTCAGCATACTACGCTGTTGTTCTGTTAGATCTTCAACTGCATATTCTTTTTCATTAATAGTGATCATTTGTTTTTGTTCGTCAGCCATGTGTTGTTACCTCTTGTATTAGCTGTTGCCATTGTTGTTGCCTTGTTCCCCAAGACCAATGTTTTAAATAGTAGTCAGACTGACTTTTACGCCAATCATAGTCGTTCCAATAATTATCAATAGCATTATTCAATACCTTTGAATATCTATCAACAATATTATTACAAAGTGGTACGTAGTCAGCCCACGTCCCACAGGTTTCATAAAGCGCTCCGTAGTTAGTAGTAACTACCTTACACCCACTAGATAATGCTTCTATTGCCGAAAGGCAACTGGTTTCTTCAAAAACTGATGGATAAGCTAGTATATGAGCGTTTTGTACTGCATCTCTTACTACGGAATTTGGAGCATATTCGACATGGTTGTATCCAAGTTCTTTTATTGTGTTATATATATCATCAAATTGACCCTTTGTTTGCTCTGCAAAGCTAGGACCGTATATAGACGTACCAGAGTATATATCAACTTCAATGTCCGATCTGTTAATATTTTTTAATACTTCTAATAGTACATGAAGACCTCTCCATGGGGTTGATGTGTAGATTAGTTTGATCTTGTCTGTAGGTTTTTCTTTCCATTCAAACTCTGGAACTGCGTTTTGAATAACATAGCAATCTATATCATCTAAGGGGAAGTTTTTTCTAAACTGTTCATGTTGCCAATGCGAAACAAATACTATAGCATCTAACCTTTTCGTGTATTCAGGATCACTAAGACCTTTAGCGTTTTCTTCGTTAATGTTAAGATGTTGCCATAGTACATTTGGTTTGGTATCTGATAAAAGATCTGGATGACAGATAGACAATATAAGATTAATATCAGAAAAGTCAACTCTTTCTGACAGATTATTATAAAGTAATTCTGTACCGCCGATCGGACTACTTGGTTTCTGCATATAAGAACCTACACTTCTTCAAAGGACTATCCTCTTGTTTCCAAAAATCATATTCCGCATACATATTAAATAAGTCAGCAGGAAGAATTGTTTCTCTTCGCTCAAACTTTACGTCTTTTCTGACTTTATGTAGTCCCTCTATTCTAGCATCTGTATCGTAGTTATCATAAGAAGCTTCTGTATCATTGAAGTCATGCTCATACCATTCCTCTTCAATAAACTCATATACGTGTTGCATGACCTCTTTTGGATGAGAAGCTAAAACATCGTACTCAATAAACATAATATTTTCTAGCTCTTCACATGCTGCAGCCTGTTTAACAAAATCTAAAGGGCCTTTCACTCTAGCATTCTTATCTGGATATTGCCCCATAAGCATATGACAACGCTCATATACAGATGGCCAATCGATATGATCATATAGCGGTTTTATTTTTAATGGATTCTTTCTATGAAGCTTTTCAAAAGAATCTAATATCCATGGAATACTGCGAACAGTAATAATCATTTTAAAGTCTGGATATAGTTGCTTTAGTAGATGAGTATCAGCAGCCCAACCTCTACCAGTATTAAAACAAACTTCTGTATTATCTTTGTAGAAAGCATCAAAGTCTGCTCTCATAAGGTCGTACAACCTCTCATCTGGAACTACATCTGCCATTCCCACATTCATATTGACAGCATTTATTTTACCCTTCACAAAGTCTGCAAGAGGATCCGATATACCTGCTGTGAATCTAGGATTCTGATTTAAGATGGTAGAAAGAAGCGTAGAACCAGATCGAGGTAACCCAGATATAAAATTATATTTTTTAGTACTGCTCATAGGATTTTTCTTCCACCAAATCAGATCCAACCTTTAGGTTAATATCCTTTTTCACTTTAGCTCTTTTATCATTAGTGACATATACAGATCGAGCCAGCTCAATAAACTCTTGATCA
>JACKZZ010023769.1_pt1 | contig 27970 bp, 17 predicted proteins | sample 8027871 | NCBI WGS metagenome assembly JACKZZ01 (sample SAMN15724774, study PRJNA655200) | protist metagenome | isolation source: fluorescence activated cell sorting (FACS) single amplified genomes of... | place: USA: West Boothbay Harbor, Gulf of Maine | collected 2000-07-19
TCCCCAACAACATTTACCAATCCCAGCTGGATACCGAGGAAGAGCGGAAACGCATCCTGAAATACCAGCAAGATATCCGCGCAGAAGATGAAAGACGACTCCGGGAGGAAGAGCGGCGGGTTGCCATTGAAATGGCGGAAATCCAAAACAAGGCCTGCCCGGCGCACATCTACGAGCCGGGAAGCAATAGACTGCAGCTAGGAGCTGGTGGAGAAGTAGTACATCCGGAGCCGGACAGCGAGAGAAAGCGCCGGAAAAAAGATTTGAACGAACGGGAAATGGTTGAACTGGAAGAAAAGGGTTTTATTCGGAGCAAAAAGCCGATCGGACGTGGAAGTGATGTGGTGAGTAGTGCGGGTGGAGGAGCGGTCGACGCCAAACCTCCTCCCGGGTCCTTCGGACCTGTCCTGATGGAGAGGACGAGTGTTGTTCAGAAATCTGAAGAAATACAAAAGGGGCACTTTTGCAGCAAAAAGACGAAAGAGGCGACAGACAGAGACAGTACGTTGCTGACCAATTACGCAGCTTCGGACGCCGTTGACCCGAACCTTACCGGGTCTTTTCGCGCAGCCTACCTCCAGGTGTTGCAGCACTTCGTCGTGGACGACTACAACCTGCTCGACCCCGGGAAACGGCCGGACCCGTCACAAATCTGCGTTCGTGAAAAGTCCGTCAATGATGCTTTCGAATGTTTATCGAAGGTCATCAATAAGAAAGAAGGTCACTCTCGTGTTGTCCAAAGGGGTTGCAAGCATTGGGAGCGCCTGCACTATGAGAGACAGTTGTGGGATGAGGTGAGGACAGCATCTCGATTGGCGGCAGCAAAAAATCTTACGTCGTCTGTGTCCAACGCCGTTCGTTCCCGGAGTCGCAGTCCGCGTCGTAGCACCGACATCCAAATGATAGGTGAATCCGTCACTCTGTCATCAGATTCAGAGTGAGACATGTTTCACGATCACGCCCACCTGAGTATGGTATAATCGATGCGAGATAGAGATAGTTATGTCTTCTTTGTCCCCAAGCTTCTTTTTTATCAATGGCATAAGCACTGTGGTCGACAAGCCAGCCCGTTACTTTCTTCGACAGTGAATTCTTTTATCTTTTTCGTTACATACTGTGAAAGGCTGATACTGATACCTAGTTGTTTCTGTTTCCGTGGAATAACGGTCGAGCTTCGCTATCGATTTGGGACGAACAAAAAAAGGCAAGGCAACTTACCAGACCTATCCCCCTTTCCCCTGGGCGAACGATCTACAGTGTTCGTGAAGATCCATTTTTCTTTTGTGCAAAAGGCATATACAACGAAAGGCCGGTGAAGAACGGATATCAAGTTTCGAAGTACTTGGTTACTTTCAACATCCCTGTGTGTGACTAGATCGAGATTCCCATTAGGAGAGTGGCATGTTTTCTTCGGGAAGCGTGCCGTTACAACCCTTGGTCCACATTACAGTCAGTTTCTTGATTGCCTTTGTTTTATTGAAAAAGCAAAAGCCTATCCTCCATGTGAAGCTGCACCGCGGCGGCCAGCACGCTGTATGATGCAAATAGTCATATTTTCCCGGCTTTCCCATGCTGTCTGCAACTACAAACTTTTTTGCAAGCGATCTTGCCTGGCGTCGTGGTTCGTCGAACTCGCAGTTTATTTTCTGCTGTTTGCGACGACCACAAATCTATTCTCGAGTGACGGCACGGAGAGGGAAATCTCGACAGCGTCCGCCCTGCGGATACGCGGCGCTGCCGTGAAGGAAGATGAGGCTGAAACGAGTCGACTCTCCTGCCGACCGAGCGCTCAGCCTGCTCGTCATGCTTGCGTTCGCTTCGTCAGAAGGCGACCAGCTCCGCCGCGATGGCACCTCACGGCCATGCGCACCAGTCCAGCCGCTAGTGGGAGTGCTGCCTCGACGTCGAGGGGGACGAGCTCAAGTGGTAAAAGCAAGCTCCTCTACGGCGACAGACTCCCAGTGGCATACGAGGAGTCTGAGCGGAGGTACGGGCACGACAGCAGCGTCGCGCCTGCACTGCATGCGCCGGCGGTGATTACAACGACCATGACGGGGGGCTGCACGAGAAGTGCTGGTGCTGGTGCTCCTGCGGGGTCTTCTAGCGATGTAAGGGACGACCATCGCCCCGGAACAAGCACTCCTGCTCCGCCACTAGACGCCACTGCGGATGGTCCTGGTCCGATTCCGGCAGAAGTTTTTCGCCGCTACCTGTGGACGGACATGGTTTTGGAGAAGAGAAAACTCTTCCCGGCTACGCGGTCCTCTGCTCAGCGGCCTAGGAAGGAACTTCCACCTACAGGAAAGGACGAAATGCAAGAGGACACCGCCGCCGTAAAAATTCCGCTGAAGTTTCACTACAACGACGGGCGTGAGTCACAGGAGGGAGGGGTAGCGTCGGTGTGTTCCACTTTGAGGACCGACCGGCAGGAGGAGCATGGGGGTGGAAAGGAAGATCAAGGCGTGCCAGCTGGTCACACACAAGAACCAATCCCGACCAGCGCAAGCACTACAGCTGTGAGGCCGCGTTCAAAAAATCTCCACGACGCAAGGGCTGCAAGAATAACTGCGGTCGCACCAGCAAAGCCTATTAAGCCGATCTACGCGGAGACTGTGGTGATGCAACAGAAACTGCCAAAACTCCCCGAACCGCTGGACCAATTGGATGACGAGACACCGTTTTCCTTTGCCAACCTACAGAAGCGGAATTCTAGCACATCGCTGCTCCCACCCATAATTCCGCCACGGTCCACAACTCTTGGCGGAGATGACCTCACTGTCGGCATCACGCAATCGGATCTTCAGGGTTCAGCACTTCCGAACCTTCACAACGGTTGTAGCAGCAACTTCGATGGCACTACTCTTCACAAGGTCTACGTGTACAATAATCTCACGGCCAACCTGAACGACTGCGAGTTTGTCCCGTTTCAAAGCGTGTTTTTGGCCAAAGACTTCGACAGGTTGGCCGATGATGAAAGGTGCGAAGAGCTGTGTAATCGTGGTAAAAATGTTGATGCGAAAGGCACTGCTAATTTGCAGATGAACCTCCAGGAGGATCCGAGATTGGCGGGGGACGAGCGAGACAGCCAAACCGTAGGACCGAGAACCTCATCGGGAGAAGATCGACTGTCGAAAAGCCAGGGCTGTGCTGCGGCGTTGTTGCAAAGCGCGGGTATTAAAGATAGCACGGACGTCGAAATGAGTTCTCTCTTTTTCCCCGAACACGAGGCAACGCCTTACTCTTTTTTCAACGCAACAACGCTCTTCGCCGCTACAGCCGGCGAAGATGAAGAACTACCGCCAGATCATTCTTGCACCGCTTGGACAGTGCCGACATCTGTTCAATCGCTTCCGGCGTCGCCAACAACAGGACCTGCAGGTGCAACACGACACCGCGCAGCAGACCACCTCAGGACGTTGTCCCCCTGGACCGCGACCTCGTGCCTGGCTGGCGTTCTATTGTTATCCTCGGCGTCCCCGCCAATCATCAATCGCAATCTGGAGACATCGCATGTCATGAGCCTTGCTGGGAGCTCGTCTTCGTCCACAACTCCGCTGAAAACAAATGCGAGACCATGCGTTGTTGATGGTAGTTGTACTGGAGCAACGGGAACCAGAGCCACCTGCTCGTCTTGTAGTGGTCCACCGGGGCGCGACGGCTTTTGCAGAAGATCTACGATGGTAAAGAATCACGTTTTTTGTTGTTCCAAGGGGGAAAAATCATCCCCGACGTCGTCTCGTAGATGCCGGAGCAGCCCAGGATTGCTTGAAAGAAGAAAAGTGGAAACACCTCGCGAGGAGGAAGGTGTTAGTTGTACACAAACTCCCACCGTAGCTCTACTTCCGCTTGCTTCCGGCACAGCAGGACCGTGCGACGAGGAAGACATGGTGGTCGATGAAAACAGTCCTCCACCCGAGGACTGTGTTGAACATCAAGATGAGTCCTCCTCCTGGCCAGTGAGCGCCGCCATCGGGGATTTTTTCTCCGACTTCGCCACCTCCATAGCGGATACGCTGTTTGGGAACCACGAGCGACGGCTGGAGGAGGCGAAAAGGGAGGGAGAGTTCGTGAAAGGTGGAAATCTGGATTCGTCTGAGATCGCGCTCTTCCTGCACACTATAGCGTCCTCTGCCGCGTATCAGAAACGCATTTCGAAATTTTCCTCAAAACAAGTTGACGGCTGTTATAGTACTGGAAGAACAGTAGAAGCGTCGAAGTCGAATAAAGCTAAGGCGGCCCAACAAGAAGACGCGGATCGACGCTATGACGAACAATTACAGGAGGAACTCTACGCATTCACAGAGTACCTCGCGAAGAAGCCAATCTTTCGAACAAGACAGGTAAATCCTGATGCGCGAACGGACTCCTGGGGTCGCCCCCGCGACACGATAAAAGACAAGCGGATCATGACGAACAAGCCCGGGGCTGCTGGTCGTACTTCTGCTGGGTTGTTTGTCGAAAAAAAAGCCGGGACGAAAAGTAGATCAAGCAGCGACGACGATGAGGACATAATCGCCGATGAGGCGTCCATCCTATACCGTGCTATGTACAAAATGGAGAGGCGGTTGTGGATCACCAATGTCGGCCGGGCGATGAAGGAAATTGCGAAATATAAGCGGAAAAATAGCAAATGGATTAGTAGCAGAGATGAAGGAGTAGATCTTCACCACGATCACGAAACTCAGGGTACAAGAACTTCTCCTCATATCATTGATCGTGGCACCAGCAACCCGCCAACGGTGCTCGACGACTACGAATTTGCGCTGCAGCAAATCGGCACGAGGGAGTTCCGGGAAGGCAACGCGTTGACCCAGTACGTCTACAAACAGGAACCGGGGAGATGGCAGGCGGGTATGTATGTATCTTCGAAGCCGATATATCCCGCTTTTCGATTTCTTTGGCAAGACAGAGACAAACAGCAACATTGTGGTAAAGGATGCCGTTGCTGTCAACTACAGCAATACTTTTCTGTACTTATTCGGAATAGTTATTTTCTACTCCTCCTGTACTTACGATTTATTATGTGTCTCTACCATACTAAAAATCGAACTCAGGTTACCTGCGCTGCAAATACGTTTCGCACTCGCTCCGACGGTCTTCGGGCAGCGGCGGATCGTTGAGCGGTGCTCGCCGGGCGTGGATGTTTTACTTCCCCGAAAGCATCGCGGAGTTTCTAAAGGACGAGCTCGAGGGGAAAATCACGTTTGCATCGTCCACGGAAGAAGTGGATTTTACACAACAACCGGGTGGGCGGGTTGGAGTTGGAGAGCAAAGCCAGAGCAGCTCGGTTGGAGTTGCTCCACCTCCCGCGGAACAACAACAAATAACTTTTTCTCCACGAGAACAAGCAACGTCTGTTCCTCGCAAGAATTACATGAAAAAAGCCGTCGAGGATGCCGAAGATCGCAATCAAGACGAGGAAGAGGACGAAGCTCAACTGCGACAAACCTCGTCAACGTCGTGGGGCGACGAGTCCACGGCGACTGGGGGAACCGGTGTGTCGTCCAGCAGTGCCAGCCCCGGGACATCAACGGCGACGGACGAGTCAGCTGTGCAACTTATTATACCTGCCTCAGGCAGCACCCCCGGCGGACGAACTCCACCACACGATAGAAGTAGTAGAGGAGATGCAGATCTTCATTCCGCAATTTCTCGAGAACCACGAGAAGTGCCTCCTGCTTCTGGGACGGCCCCGCGGCCACCGCGACACGTCAAAATTAATCACATTCGAGTCAACACGAATGCCCTTGTGGCTGACCACTCGCCGGATGCTGGGGAGGACGAGCATTTCTACCTCAATCCACCGTTTGTTACCGCTCCTCCGTCGACGCCTGCAGCTGGTTCTTCCGCCGCGCAAGGTAAGATTTATTTCTACGGAAGTAGATCCAGTGGAAGTGACAACCCGGGCGCGGCAGAATCAGCGGAAGCCGAAGCTGACCACGCATCTTCAAGTGAGGAGTTCTATCTCCACGCCACGTCCGGAACATCAACGGTTGGGGTATCTTCATCTTCAGTGCAGCCGCAGCTTCCCGTCTGTACTAGCTCTGCCGCGCCGCAGGAGGAGGACAGGACGCACAACCTGCTCCAGTTTTCCAGGGTCCCGAGCATGCGAAAAAACGTGTTTTCCGTTGCGAATCTTGGTGGCTACTTACGCGACGGTGTAGTTGGGTCACACGCCGCGGTGTATTGCAACGAGCCGCTGCCCTGAGTACTTAATAAGATGACTAAAGTACAAATGAATGACGACAATAACAAAATCGTTCATATCTTAAAACTTTTTCTTTTTTGCGAAATTGGAATTGGAAAACGAAAATGTCAATGTCTATTTCTTAATTCTGCTTCTCCGCAGTTGCTTATGCTTATGAGAATACTTGGTCGTCCTCTTCTTGCACGTCTTCGGTTGACGAGGTTATCAAAAAAGAGAAAATCCAGTAGAGAAAACAAGTTTCGACAGCTGCTACACTTGAAGTTTGCATCGATGCAGTTGTAATTGTTGCAGGTGTAGTTTCGAGGTGTGGATTTTGAGCTTACGGCTTGACCTCTGCAATTCTGGCCGCAAAGAAATTCAGAAAAAGAAACGGAGTACCACGATATGCTTTTTGGGAAACGCACCTCTTAAATACAACCACACTGACAAGATCAAGTTTCAATGGAACATCAAGTACGAGCCCAGTATGTATAATACCTGTTCGCGTATAGACAGATGTGGATGTTGTCATTGTCGTGGGGACGAGATCTACTTTCTTTGTGAGGAAAGGATGAAACGGAACAAGTTGACGAGATGCCTATCGTAGTTGACGGTCAACCTATGTAACCTCGGCCTTTTTTTCTGACTGCCAGCAGTGCCGAGATAGAAATTATATCCCGGTCCTTTCAGGAGAGTCGGTCGTGTTGAAAAGAAAATCAAGGATTCTCCTGCTCATATGTAGTGAGGTCACCGAACGCAACGGTTCTAACCGGGGAGGTTCTTTGACAGCCAGACAGCAAAACGGCCGGCAGTTTTCAAGCGGCCGTAAATGTTTTTCGACATAAAAAGTGTCCAATTATCAAGTGGCTTTGGATGTGTCGATTAGTGGAGAAAAGTCATCAACATGTCGGAGCATATCGGCGTCGTTGGCCTTGCGTGTTTGGACACAGTTCTCGTCGTCGAGCAGTACCCCAGTGTTGACACGAAAAACGTGACGAAAAGTTCCCATGAGTTTGGCGGCGGCAACGGGGCAACGGTCGCCATCGTTGTCCAGCGGCTGCTCGGGGGACGACCTCCCGCAAGACCAGAAGATAAGGAAGATCGCTATTCTTGTGAAAATGACGGGGACCACGACCACACCAGCACGAGTGAAAGTGCGCAGCACAGCAAGTTATACTACAGCTGCCCGCCCCAAGTAGTCGTGCAGTTTGTCGCTCCTATTTTCAACGACGAAGCTGGTAGGAAGGTCCAGAAAGAACTGGCAGCCGAGGGATTGTCACTCACGTATGCCGATTTTTCGAACGCCAACACGGGGCGCACCGGCCACAGCTACATCATTCTTGACGAGCAGACGCATGGACGGACCATTTTTCACACCACACAGGAGCCCCGGTCATCGCTAGTACCGCCAGGTGAAGAGTTTTTCCAGAAGTTGATGCAGCGGCCATCTAGTGCGGCTTCTCGTCGAGCCGGACGGGGAGGAATTCTTTTCACCGATGGGAGGTTCGAGGACACTGCACTGGAGATCCTGAAAAGAGCGGCGGAACTCGACATTGACATTCTCATAGCAAGATGAAAAGTCGCGAGGATTATCTCTGCTCCCCATATGGAAATGGAAATCTGTCGTCGTGTGGGATTTGCATTTGTGTAGAACGCAAAGCAGCTTTGTGTTTCAGAAGGAGACTGCAGGCACATCCTCATCCTAAGCGGCCTGAGTAGAGGGCTTTTAGTGTAGGCGCTTCATAGCATGGCAGACCCCCCCTGCGTTGGTTTATTCTGGCCTTGCAGCATTGCAATGTAAGTAATCGTTTCTAGCATAACACGGCGTCGAGCTCTCTGGTTGTCGATTTGCCGTCTTGCAAGAAGACAGAGACGATTTGTGGCCACAGATCAGAAGCGCAAATGTTCTTAAGCCGGCGCTCCACACCTTTTCAGTATGGGGAGCAGGGGGAATTTTTTCTAACAATATCCGATGGATTGCGAGCGGTTGCGAAGTTCGTGCACACGGGAGATGCTGGACTACTGTACGGTCATCTCATGTTCAGAGACTTTTTTGACGATTCTCGAAAACCAAGAGCGCTTAGAGAAGCAGAAGAGACAAAGCGGGAACAAGGACGCTGCAGTTGTTGAAGATCATGAAATTCTTCCCGAGGCAGCTGTTGAAGATTCAGCTTCAACTATCACCTCCGCAGCGGCACTACCAGAAGTTGTTGCTGTTGTTCTACCTCAGTCGCAGCAAGACAACGCAATCGCTCGCGAAGCCTCTGGTCCGGCGAAAATACAAAAGGCGGCTGTGCAACTGAGGAGATTTCTTGCGCGCAAAAAAGTTGAAGAACAAAACAGAAGGTTGCGCTTCGCGGTAGTCACCCTTGGGGAGTTCGGAGCAGTTGTTGGGTGGATCGAGGACGACCGGAACAAGGAGTGGGATGATAGTACACGACGAGAAGCCGGGCCCCCGCAGTTGTCACCCGCGCAGCCACTACTTGAGGAGCATTTTCACATTTACCACGTTCCCGCCTGGGTACCACCGGGCGCTGCGGTCGTTGACACGTGCGGTGCCGGGGATGCCTTCAACGGTGGCCTCGTCTACGCGTACGCGCAGGGTGCCGCTGGTCCCCAGAGAAGGAGGAGCGAATGCTGGGAAAACCCCTGTGCACAGGTTTTGTTCGCATCCGCGGTTGCGGGGCACAGTGTGACGCAATTGGGAGCAAGGACCGCAATACCAAAATTGATGAGAAAGAAGGAGGTTCAGGAATTCCAAGACGTGATGGGGCAGCTAGGGTGCTCCCTGCGTGTGAGCGACTGCGTGCGCCTTGTACAAGTAGAAGAAACCAAATCATAGTCATGGATTCGGGCGGCCACCACCACCTCTCTTCTTCAGGCTCTAGTGCTTTATCCACGTTTTTATGGTTTAAGACGAACTCTCTTGCCAGAAATGAGCCGCTGAGTAGTTTGATGAGAAGAAGCCTGGAAGTGAAAATGCAAACTATTGGAGCTCCCCTGCCCCAAGAACACACTCCCTCGCTGTGCGCGTTCATTCGGAACGGTAGCAGATCGATGATGAAAATAAAGACCTGGACTCTGCCTGGTAAACTTTGTATGCGTGAAGAACAATAGACCGATTCACAGGTCCGACCGATCGTGAAGCAAGGAAACAATCATGAGAGAAATGTTTAGCGTTTCACTTCGAGACGACATTGTTCGTACCTTCACTGAGGAGCTCATGCTGATCCCTACCTTCAAGTCTAAGGAGTTGTGGCTTTCCATCTCCCGAGGCAATTGATCAATCAGGACTCGTCTGTACCCCACGGCACACCCGTAGCCTGTCTCTGTGCCCAAGACAGTTTCACGACACTTAGGAGAAACTTAGCCCCCAAACAAACTTTGATCCTAATCCACCCTGTTTTATTCCCATTTTCTAACGACCACCACACGATCACAATCTGCTAGAAGCCCTCGCACTCGTTTTTGCCAGAAGTAACTACATCTTCACGACTTCCGCCCAGAAGAATCTCCAGGAAAACAAATACCATGGGTCGTAACATGAACAAGAAGGCTCCCTGCCAGAAGCAGAAGTTGAATTGGCGCGTGCCTTCCGAGCGCACGAATTTCTGCCAGCGGTGCGGTGCCAGTCTCGGCGCACAGACGCGGATCAGCGAAATGTGCGCCGATTGTGAGCGGAATGTGGGAGCGAAAATGGTACTAGCTGAAGTACAACAAACGACTGACGGCACGACAGCTGCAGGAGTTGCACGACCGGGGTCCTCTTCATCTACTTCTTGCGAGCAGCACGGCAACACATCTACTACGAAAAAGCGCGACCGGCGCACGGCGGGAAGCAACAAGAAAACCGCAACCACAAATTCAGGTTTCTCGAAAACCACCTTGGCGGGGGCCTGCGACAGCACAACCAGCAGTTGTGCGAACAATTACACCTCCCTCTCCGAGGATTGTTACTCCAGTGGAGTGGACGAGGCACCTACTGGTGAAAAGAAAAATCCGAATGAAGAGATCAAATCCCGGTTTAACAAGTGGACAGCTTCGTGGAAAAACAAGAAACCAGCGACGCAAGTGATCATTCACCCAAACCGAGTAGTCGAGCACCGGGACCTGTTCTCGCCGAACGCGCGAGTTGGCGCCTGTGGTGGCGCGAGTAGTACGACCGACGAGAGAACCGTGTCCGTGGCAAGTTCAAGAACAACAACTTCATCAAGTGGCACTACTTCAAATCATGCCGCAGTGGGGACGGCACAAAGACCTGGCGGAAAGGACGATGAGGACGTGGAGTTTGACATGCAATTGGAAGCGATAGCGGAGGTACTTATGGAGGACGAAGATGAGGGCTTTCACGTTGTAGATGAAAGCAAGCGTGAGTTGTTTCCCTTTTCCCCAAACTACGACCAAGACGAGGCCGCGGCGGAAGACGATTTTTTAGCTGACGACGCAATGAACTCTGCCACAGAGGAATTGGAGCCGCGAGGGAATAGTAACGGAAAACAGAGTGGTGATGGGACCGGGGCCGCAACGACAACCGATGCATCGCAACAGGACAAAAAACTTCGGTCTTCCACGACCCTGCGCCAGTCGTCCAGGAATACCTACATCACAGCCGCAGGGGCGGCAAGAAAGCAGTACACACCCGTAGAGATCGTGCTGAAAGCGAGCAAACTTACCGCCCTGCGTCGCGGCAGCCGGTCTGGGGGCACGATCAGGAAATTGCGGGAGGTTTTGCACGATGTCATGCGCATAATGCGGGCAAAGTACTGTTCGAAAACCGGAGATTCGTTGAAGGACATGATTCACTCGGAAGGGGCGAGGAAGAACTTTTATTCTGCCACAGAAGCAGCAGCTGGTGGTGTCAGCAATATAGACCACCAGCAGCAGGTGGAGCCAGTTCATCTCCTACAACGGGCATCAAAAAACAACAGCAGCGCAACTCCTGCTTCATCTAACTCTTCTTCCAATTATAACTCGTCCTCCAGCGACCAATCGTTGCAGCAGCAATTGCTGCGTCTCACCTGCGACAGCAAGCGCACGGCCTCGACGTTTCTCCACTGGTTACAGAGGCACTTCGTCCTCCAGCGCCTCCCCTTCCCGCACAGCCACCCCTCCGGCCGGTTGCTGACCTTCGAGCTCGCGCCGGTAGTGAAGTCGGATCTTTGTGTGCTGCTCGACAACCAGGTCGCCGCGAAAAATAGCAACCACGCGAAAAACCGGCAGATGCCAGATGAAAATGGAGTGGCCGGGGTTTGCGTGTTGGAGCAAGTCGCGCACACAAGTTTGGGGCTGTTCGACCCCGTGATTGGGGAGACCATTTCCATCTCCTCCCACTGTGCCTGGGCAGCACCGTTGAAAAGCTCGGATCGACTCTGCTTACGGAGTTTGTCGAGCTGCTTCTCGAGCAGTAGTTCTCCTACTGGTGAAGATTTTGGAGGTGCTGGTGCGAACAATCCCTTGCAGCGGTTTGTGGTCATGGACGTGCATTTCGACTACGAACATATGAACAAGGTTCTTGCGAATAATAATCTGCGGGAACATCAAAAGGTGGAAAAGGATTTGCCGATGCGAGAACGAGATGTTGGAGAAATAAATCACAACGGACCTCCTGGCACTACATCATCACTATTTCTATCGGACCAGGAGCAAGACTTCGTGATGAAATCGAACCGTTTCGCGGCACTGGAGCAAGTAGATGATGTTGCGAAAAAGAAAGTCGTGGAGCTGCAAAATCAAAAAACTACCGACGAAGTCCTCGATGACATCGATGCCAGGCGCAAAACAGTGCGGTCGGGGCAGAAGAAGTTGAAGAAGAATTCCTTCCTCAATAACGGATCGTCCTCTGGTTCGGCGAATACAGGAAACTCTGGGGCAGGTGCTGCTGTCGCCGGCACATCGACTACCGGACCTCCGACGTCAACCGGAGCAGGCACTTCTTCTTCTGGGGGTGCGGCCCCGCAGCGCCGGTCCCAGCTTTTCCGCGGCGCCAAGATTGTTTCTTCCGCGATCAGTCGGGTGGACGTAGTGCTCGAGTCGGACTTTTTGAACCCGCCGACGACCATGGGGAATTTAGAAGACCGCATGATCTGTAACGTGCCGCTGATGCAACAGCAGAATTTGATATTCGCGAATAGTGGTTGTACTACTTCTTCTTCTGCAGGAGCAACATCCTCGCGTGGAAGTGCTGGCACAGGCGGCAGTAAAAATTCTTCATCCTGTGCAGCTGGCGCAATGTTATTTAACAAGACCGCACCTCCTGCAATCGAGATCGGGGACATCGTGCTTGGTTACGATTTGCGCAAGAAAGTTTCGAACGAGCTGGAAGAATTGGAACGGTCCGGGAGAAATTACCCGTCGGTCGTTTTGCTGTGCCGGGAGATGCAGCAGAGGAACAGTTGTGACGAAAGTTCTACGGATATTAATGTTCGAGATGATGAACTAGAACTGCATGGCGCGGGAAAGAGAGACCACGATGAGCAGCTGCCTTCGGCTGGAGCCGCGAAGAACGAGGCTTCATCTGCACCAAGGGCGGGCGAGGCATCTTCAGCCGCGACAGCAACTACGTCGCTCGTACCTCCTTCGCAAACAGACATCGCAGGAAATACATCCAATGCGAACTCGGTACCAAGTGGAACCGTTACCAGCAAAACGGAATATTCCAGCAGAGCAGAATTTCCGACGTGTGAAGTAGGAGCAGGAGGGGAGAACAACAGCCAGAATTTTTCTAATGACCAGCAACGAATGTTGAACTCTGCCTCGTCGTGTAAAGTAGACAGTACGACGTCAAAAGACTTTGACGAAATTGTAGCGAAACATGAAGACAACCCGTTGGTTGCTGGGATGATTGCGGATCTTGTGCGCGCGCTGGAAAAGTCGAGACGATAAAAGAAGGATTTATTTCGCGAATCGCGGATGGGCATGGGTGTGGAGATTCAATTCGCAAGTTGTAAGAGCTTTTTTTGAGTTATTCTATCGGGTCAGAATCGGATCTCAGATTGTCATCAACGTCAACTCGAAGGCGACGCCGACAGCGAGTATCTCTGTATGAGACATGATTCTTGACGTGCCTGCAGTTTTGACTTCATGGAGAATCGGAATTCTGGATTGCTAAACTAGAAGTCACATCAAGAAAATAAGTAATAAATTGCAGTCGGCACCATCCGAACCTCCTGGCTAAATTGTACATCTTTTCAGTTCTTTCTTTTTCTTTCCACATTGCCCACGATACCCTCGCATTGATTACATGTAGCACTTTCTAGTCAACCACTCCCGAGAGCGTCAACTTGTTTTGTTTCACTTCTGCAGAGCATGTAGCTTGTTGCTGAACTCGGAGTAGAAATCTCACTTCAGCAGTTGGCGCACCCTCGATAGTAGGGTGGCACGACAAAAAAAGGTTAGGAAAAGGCAGCAAAAGTAATTGAAACCGCAAGAATCGCAGAGCCAGCCACAACGCGTTTTGATGTTTTGGACTAGTTGTACGAGTTTACTTTCAACATTTCGATTTCAGAAATTGTGACCGTCGCCCCAGACGAGGACCAAGATCTGGCAAGGCATGTGTATTGCGTTTTCTTTGCGGTGCAAGGTAGCACCGAAAGGTGTTCCGCTTTCGCCGCCAGCGCTGTAACTTGTAAGTACATCAAACCACCGGCGTTCCATTGAAGGCCAAAAGAACGTTGTGAGCAAGCGTGCGCGCGAGAACAGAAAGAGAACTGAAAGCGAACTTGTGAAGATCCTCGCGTTGTCGTCGTTCGTTGAACAACAAACAATTGCGAAGCAAATGTGAACCCTTTAGGAAAGAGAAAGATTACTTGTGTCGCCAACACGCCGGCGCGGTTGGCACGAAACTGGCCAGACGAATTTGTGTCGTCTGTGCGTGTGCGCTGCTGCTGGATCGCGCAGCTTGTTCTTCGTAGATCTGCAATACATTCGTTTGCGTTTCAAGATGATCACGAAGACACACTACGTGTAACTACCCAGTTACAAGCGCCTCTCTTTAGCGAGTCAGTTGCGCCTGGCACAGCCACTGTCGCGGAAATGCACTAGTGGCGCGACTTGGACAGTTTGAGAGAAACGACGAGAGCAAGACCGACGGCGGATCAAGGTCATGTGCGGGAGGACACAAAAACTCTTAGGCTTGTAAGTAGTTGAATCAACATAGATAAAAGTCTCGTACTGTAGCACTGATGATGATGATCATCAACATCATCATCTTCACCTTTATAGTTGCTGTGAGGGTGAGTGCAGCCACCAAAGAAAAGCGATTCCATCTGTTGTTACTCGCGAGAGGGAGCCCTAGCTCATTTAGCGATTCTTATCTCGTCCCAGCAAGTGTTACATATGGTAAAGAGAGCTGCACCATCGTCACAGTCTATGATGAGAGACACAGCCAAGAAAAAAGTGGCAACTGAGTCGATGAGCTCTTCGCACTTAAGAAATATTAATTTATCGCTCTCAGCAGGCGGCTTTGCCCCTTTGTGTGAGTAGGCTTGGAAGTCATAAGATTAACACTAAGAAGGTGGCAGCGGGCGACTCATAATCGCGCAGAATGGCGGGGGCGACGGCAGCGCTTCTTGGTGCGGCTTTCGACCTAACTGGCCACTTTTTCAGCGCGCGCATCCGAGACGGGGCCGACGCAACACCTGCAAGGAGACGCAGGCCGGGCGCCTCCGCCGTCGGTTTGTTTGTTGCTTGGCTTCTATTCTTGTCAAATGGCTGGCGCCGGCGGGGTGGTTGTTTCCGCCCGTGCCCGGCCTTGCCCCCGCGCGCAGTGCCTTGGCCACCAGCGCCCAGCCCCCGCTGTCTCGGCCGACGACCTGCGCCAAGCCGCTCCCTGCGGCGCGGGCGGCCGGGTTATGGCGCTTCTCTGGCCCATCGATGTTGGCGCCCTTCCTTCGACTGCATTGGCGCAGCCGGCGCGCCCGCTAGGCTGGTGGGCACGCAGTCGCCACTCCGGAGGGGATGGCGCGCCGGGGGATGCCGCGCCGTGCCGTTCCATCAGGTCTTTTTACAAGCCCGCCGCGCCCCCCGTTGCGGCTCCCGGCGGCGGGCCGCGATCGATGACGGTGCTCCTCCGTCCGTGGCGTGGGGAGGCGTGTTCGCCGCCATTTCTCAAGAGATGTCGATCAAAGTCATCTTTTTCCGCGACGTGATGGTGATTGCAGCCACCACAGAAAAGCGACTTCCGATGTCATGTTCTCACGTGAGGGAGTCGTAGAAAGCATGATGAAACAGAGTGGCGTAGTGTTGATGTGGTAAAGAGATAAGCAGATAAAGATGTTGGTGTGGTCGTGAAAGCAGATAAAGATGTTGATGTGGTAAAGAGAGCACCAGCATCACAACTTATGTGACGTGAGACAGAGAGCAGCAAAGAAAATCTAAATCATAAAGAAAATTTTAGTTGCGTCCATGTTGTCGAGCTCCTCCTTTTTTTAGAAATGATTTCCGCTCCTAGAACAACGCGGCGTCTTAGAAGTAGCAGGCGACTCGAGGACGCGCAAAGTGGCCGCAACAAGGGCAGGCACAGCCGTTGTGGGTGGAGCGCTCGATCTAGCAGGCGCGGGATCAATGCGCACACTCGCGACAAGGCAGGAGGCTGCGCGTTCCCGGTGCTTCTTTGTTTGCTGGCTTCGTGAAGAGCAGCAGGCGCCAGCCGGGCAGCCGCGTGCCTGCCTTCCTAGCCCCGCCCCCGCTTGATCCGATGTGTGGCCCGGGCGGCCGGCGCCCCCGTGGCCTCGATAGAGGCCCGGCGTGGTGAGTCACTCAGCTTGCTCCGGGCCCCTCTGGCCCACCCGCTCGCGTGGAGCCCTCCCCTTCGCCAGTAGTGGCGCTCCTCCGTAATCAGCAATGGGGCCCGCGACGGCAGCAAGCGGGCGGGCGCGCAGGCAGTTGCCGTCTCGAATGGCGGGAGAGAAGATGGCGCGCCGGGGAGTGCCGCGTCGTGTCGTGCCCGTCTTTCCAGAAGGCTACCGCGCCCCTCGTTGCATCCATGCATCCGAAGGGCCGCGCTCGAGGATGGCGCCCTTCCGTGAAATCGGGATTCGGGCGCGAGCGCCATTATTTGTAAATCGAGCAGTTTTTACTATTTACTGACGCAGCAATTAAGCGCGGACACGGATGGCAGTGGATAAGCATACCGACATGTTGTCGCGTCTCTCTGCTCGTGTCGTCGTTCATAACGCAACTACAGAGTGAGAAATAGTGCACAGGCACACGCTCGACGCAGTGCATAACTACTCACGAGAGAGAGAGAGAGCGTTTGAGGGCTTTTTGCTTCGTCCCAATTAGCTGTTCTGTCGATGTCGTGAAGACGAGAGCCACGCCCTACAATGTGAGACAGAGACAACAGGGAGTTGTTGTGTCGTCACCCGCGCCTTTTCTGCAAGACAAACCTTGCTGTTGATGGATGTTGAACAAAATGAAAACCTTGGCGAAACGAAGGTAGCTGGTAAAACAAGTGGAAAGTAGGTTGGCATCATCTAGAATCTTCAGACTTTCGGTTGTAGTCCAATCGCTTTCGAGCACGAGGCTCGGCTTTTGTTGACCACGAGCGACCACTTGGTCGCGATACGTACTAAGCGAGCGACCTCTACTTTCGGTCGCAAATTATCCATCTCGTGAGCAGGAACTAAAAGCTTCCTTCCCCAACGTTGCGCAGCATCTAGTACGATTTCCGTGCAGGTCAGACCACGGCGCCGATTCCTGGCAATTTCAACTTCAAGAGGGCAAGGCTCAGATTGATCTTGCAGAAAAGAAAAGCCAGAAAGAGGAGCAAACGAACGACAGCTCTTCAACCAGTCGCAGTGAAGATAAGTAGACGCACCAGAGAGACACATCACGGCCACGCTCTGAATAGTACCAGTTGTACGGTTGCAGTACATAGAAACGGAAAACACAGCAAGTGGAGCCACCAGGTCGGTACTCGTTCACGACTAGCAGAAGCAGCTCGTCCTTCCTGACTTTTACAACTCGCCACGACCCCGTTGCACCAAACCACCGAACACCTAGCTGTGCGGGAGATAAATGTACAAGTAAAAATCGGCTTTCGTGACGGACGAGGAGCACCTTCGGACTTCGACACGAGAGAAACAGCAACAGGAGAAAGTACCGCCACCAGAAGCAGAGCGCAAGAAGCGGACGTGGTCGCGAGGTATCTCCCTCTGCGCGCACTGGTGCCGGGCATCAACCATACAACGCGCATAAGAGAAGGTGGGATTATCGGAGTAGAAACAAAAAGCAGGCGCGGAACAAGGACGAGGACGCTGTGCTACACGACCGTCGCTTTCGCAGCCTCGTCAAGATGAATATGTGGACGGATAGAACGGTGGCGCGGGAGCCCGTGCGCTACACCGCAGCCACCATGGAGATGATGCGACTTGAGGATTTGCACCACACAAAATGCGGAGTAAATTACGCCATGGACCACTCACATGGTATAGTTGTAAGTGTTGCATGTTGACAAAGGAGTGGACATCTGTGATGCTAGAACGCTGCATACGAAACTTTTACTTTTTCCAACTCACACTCATACTCAAAAGTAGAAAAATGAAATTTTCATTCCAGGTCACCTTGCGCAGGGTATCCACCGCACTTACTTCGCGAACAAGGAGTGGGTCGCCAAAGATAGCAAAAAAGCCGAGCACATCCAGAAAATGTGGGAGAAGGATCCGGAGGGGCAGAGGAGAAGGCTACTTCGGCGGGCCGAGAAGAACCTGTTTCCACCTTACGCTTGGGAGGGGAATGAGTTTTTCGGACACAAGGAAACCAGCTGTTTCGCCTACGTAAATCAACGAGGGAAGCACCGGGCGGAATTGACAGGTATTAACTACAGGGGGGTTTATTTGATGCTGCTAGTAGTGCTAGATTGTGACGAGCACGACGTGTCGGTGTCGCTGACATGACATATCAACTCACATTCATTCTCTTGTCAAGAAAATGAAAAACGCAAAATAAAATATCTTAATTAGGTATTGACGTCGAGGGGAGTCATCCAATTCTGGCGAGCATTGGGCCAGGGAAGAAGCGGTTACTGCACAACGAATACGCCGCTAGACCAAAACTGCCACGAACACGTACAGCAGGGATATACTCCATTGATTTCAAATTCAACATGAAAAAGGAAATGACAAACGTATTGTTTTTATTCATCAGCCACCTCTAATCCGTATTTTATACAGGACAAAGACGAAAAGCATAAGTTCGAAAGCTTTTGCATATCACGCCCTCGAATCCCATAAAAACAGAATCCTACTCTCCCCGCTACGCCTTGAAAGAAGCGCAGAGACCCGCGAGTGTAGCGAGCACGCGGCCCAAAAACATACGAAGTGCGGATTTTGTCGCCGGGGACGCAATTTCCGATGTGGCATCCCGGGTAGCAGAGAAGGTGAAAGCACTGTCGAGATCAGGAAGCTCGTCGGCGGCAAGCAGTAAATTAGCGTTTTTTTAGAACTAGAAGATTGTTGGAGCTCAACTTGGAATTCGAATGTCACGTGTCGTGGTTTTTGCCTATGTTTTGGCGTCAAAGGTCTTTTTCTCTGCATGCATCAATGTCAAAATAAGACTTTGTAAGCGCGCTTGATAGTTTCATGGCACAAAGCAACGCAAAAAAGCAAATTTCAGCAGAATACACAAGCGAACGTCTTCAACAACGCAGGTAGCCGCCGCGCACAAAGTGCATCCTCTGTGGGTTCAAGGGCGAAGGCGAAAAAGTAGAAATGGAATCACTTCGAGCAGGTTCCTCTCTGTGTCGTCCCGTACTCTCGTCTCGCTCGCAAAGATCTTCAATAGCTGACCGTAAAAATAAAACTCAAAGCCTAGTTCAAAACAATTTACCATTCGTATTAACACTAATTCACAAAGCCAAAGGAGGCAACAAGTATCTGTTGCTATTCTGATAAATTTATGTGCTGTAACATTATACGAAGAAAAAGCTCTGCTGCTGTATCTGTTGGCATGCCGTTTGCAATGTCGTAAAAATGTCATGCAGAAGATGGCGGATCATCGTCATTCTCATTGCACGTCCTACGCCTATTGGCCTAACCTCGAAAACAGAATATCACATTTGTACTTTAAGTCGCGACAGCTTGAGCTGTATCTACCACTACCGCTAAAAAAAATGCCTGAAGAGCGTCGACGACCTTGATGTAGTCGTGATTGGCAAGAGTCACAGTTCGGCAGGAGTTTGTACACCAGGACCAGCAGCAGGCAAATAATAAAATGCAATCTCAACGAGTACCGGACTGCCTATGCTGGTGGCAGATATCCTGATTGCGCGACCCGCGCCTGCACCTGGTGCTGCTAAAAATTACAATTTCCACCAGCTGCAATAGGTTTTGGAGCCCAAAAACTTCTTTTGCCACCTACTTCAAGGTTTATTGTACAAAACTGCTAGAGTTGTCCTTTTCTGTTGAGTAGGGCAATTGCGGAGAACTATAAATCACTCTTCTGTAGAAGACTTGTAAATTTGTGCTTATTTCGCAGCTTTCTGTCCTTGTATTTGCCAATCTTAACAATTTGACAATAACGTCTTGCAACTACATTGCGCTCGTCGTGAAGGTTTCACCGAACAAAATTTGCAAATGTAGGATGTTGATGAGAAAAATAAACCTGTATGATCCGCTCCTGCAGAGACGAACGCACTTCGTGAAAGAAGACAGAGTGGCCGCTGCACGTCCTCGAGGCGGAGATGTGGAAGTTGTACGCAACGAAGAGAACGACCTCCCGGAACGAGGCAGCGTGGAAATAAATAGTTGCAGCGTGTTCCACTCGTGTTTCTTTTTGAACAGGCAGCGTGAAATGGTCTTCTTTTGACGGAAAATTGTTCCTCGATTTCATCCTTCCTGCAAGGCGCGTTTGATCTTGGCCGGCTCTTCTCTAGTACATCATGTCCAATTTTGGTGTTGATCATTAGAGAAATTTTGACCCTTGCATCCACGTCGCACTCATTTTTGTTCTACTAACTATCTACTGCTTTTCACGGCTGTTGACTTTCGTTGTCGCAGTCGAAATTTTGATCTCTGTGCGGGCTCAGATCGTCGTTGACCCGGCGCCCTTCATTGCGAAAACCAGGGCGATGCGGAAGCCGAAAAAAAAGAAGAAAAGTGGTGAAGGTGTGGCGATCGCTCTGAGTGCTGTGAAGTAGATGTTGTTCTTCTAAGCGATAGGTATGTTTTTTGTAGTTAGTAGGTCCTGGGGGAGATAGAGTTTTGGTAGTTTGAATTTCATCTTTCTCTGCATAAGTCTCACCAACTATGAGGCTTTCCTCTTTTAGCAGTATAGTTCGTTAGTAGCTTCGTGCAAAAAAGAAAAAGAAATACTATAACTCCCGGTCGGTTCGTTCAAACAAAATAAAAAACACCAAAAAAAAAAAAATCTGTATCTTTCTAGTAGTGCAGTCTCTCTGTCTCTTTACAGCAAGGTAAAAGTCAAACTATCGGAGTTTGGCTTTCTTTTTTCTTTTACCTTTCTTTTTCTCAGCTGAGAGCTTTGCTAGTCCGCAACACGAGGGTGTACTGATGAGAGACGAGTGACGTCGTGTTTTGTCTCTCTTGGTAACGCCGCTGTTGATAATCTTGCGATGCTATTACACGATCACTGGGTTTAATGTTTTGCCTGAGTTCCATTTTAAACTTGATCGCCGGGAAGGGACCGCGGTACGTGTTAAAGGCTTCGCACTTCGTAGTTAAACTCTTACAAGCTCTGATGATCCATCAAGCTCGCCTTGTCCCGATGCTATGGTGGAAAAACAGACTCACTAACGGCAGTGAAACCCCAAAAAGCTGTTGTTTTCCATGATCTCACACGTATCGCCTTGTCCCCATCTAAAGCTGCAGTTTTGTTAGTTCAGGAAAGCTCCTGGGCTCTTTTTCTGCGAAAAGACTAAACCTACGTAGATTCAAATGTGGCGATCTCGACAAATCACGACCTGTAGCCGGTTTGAGGGTTTCCACATGACGAAGACCATTATTCTGACCTATTGCCGTGTAGTTTTATTTTGATTGAAATCCAAAATCTGAACGCTTAGTTTTGTTTTAGCTCCCCCAGGCCCGCTCCTCGGAGCATAGTTTTTTCAAACCTTTCCAATGTAGCTCCTCGGAGCATAGTCTTCTCGCCCATTCCGGCTCAGCTCTTCGGAGCCTAGTTTTTAGCTTCTCTAGTCTGCAAAAGGGTTTAGTTAATTCTGCTCCAGCTCCAAACTTCTGACAAACGCAAATCTGTTTTACGGCCGACGTGGTGGTGAGGATTGCCTGACTGCTGCGTTGAGCCCAGCTTGCGTGACGGCGTCACGTGGGCTGACATGGCGAGGCTAGTTAATTTTGCATGGCGGTCTGCGTGACTGCATTGCCGTGGCCGCCACCTTAGGCCTGCTCGTGTAGTACATTCCGCGTAGCGCCCACCTTCGACGACCTACAAATATTCGTAGCGCGGAAGACCACCGTGCGGATCGGTGGCACTAGTAGCGCCTTAGACACCTCGGCCAAAAAAAAAAGCAAGAAGGTGGTAAAAATTTTCTTTCTACATAGCGTTACAGTGCTGCAGTTCAAGTAGATCAAAAAGTTTTCGTACGAAAAACAAAAAACAACTAGAACGTAAATTCCCATCGGCGAGTCCAGTGCGCAGCGGGCTGTCCCCACCAGTACACGAGTATATTCCCACTAGGGAAAAGAAGCGTCCGTGTGGGCCGGGCAATTTGCACGTACATGGGAAGTTTGATGGAGGGGTTCAGGGTAGACAAATGACGAAAAGGAAAAGATCAAAATGATCCAGGCCGAGGTGATGTTGCATGCAAATGGGAACTTGTATTAGACGAATAGTAACACGTAAGTGCTTGATAACTTAAACAGGGTTTAGGGTAATCAGCCGGTGCTCTGGTTGCGGCGCGTGAAGCTTTAGCATCGACCGGTATAAGACTTTCGGTGTGCTTGTCGGGTTTGTTCAGTGGCCAAATTTCCCAGCCCCACCCAATAAGCATGCTATACGGCCCGGGTCAATTTGTATTGCGGGAGGGGTACAAGCATTACTGTTAGCCGCCTCTACTAGTACAGTAAGCGTGGTCGAGCTCTAGTTCATGAAAAAGTCGGCTGCACTCTTAAAGTTCCGACACGCCAAACCCCATGCCCATGCCCATGACACCTCTGATCTGATCTGATCATGTTCTTGGATAAGAACGACTACTTACTTACTTGCAACTTCCACTGCCAACAGCCGATAGCCGCGTGATGAAAGCAGCAGAACATGCAGCAGCGTTTTTCTTTTCAAGCCTCACTGTCAAGATGATGAAGTAGAAGTCCAACGAACTACCTCTTTCCTCCTGATGAGCAGAAGCCAGCTTCTGGAAAAATTTTTGCAGCCCTCTTTCACTTTATCACAGAGTTGCATCAATTCGAATATAGTACCACAAATAATTTTCCGCAAGTAAAAACGGCGAGAGATTTTTTTCGTATTGCAAAACAAATATCATTTCAACAGTGACCGAGTTTGTATATTGCGCCGGGTTTATACCGGAATAAGTTACTCTCGTCCACAAGTTGTACAACCTGTAAAGCTGAATCTACTATGAAAGAATGTATGGTGCAATTTTTTTCAAATTATGAATATCGTATCAGATACGTCGTAGTTATTTGATATTGCGCACATCAGTAAAAAAACTTTTTTTTGGCAAAATTACCACGACGTGATAATATATGCCGGAGGCGTACGACTGGCAAAATTCGTGACGGAAGTTTTGCATTTGAAGGTTTTTTTACCTACAAGAGGAAGATAATCAGATTTGCGCGGTTGAAAGATTGTAGCCATAAGAGTATCCACCTACTTTGCACACGCTTAGACAAAGAAAAGTCATAAGAAGTAAAAATCTGTAGTCAGGAAGCACCATGTATTAAGTGCGCGATTTATGTCTATTGCCGAACTTCGTGCCCATTGTACCAAAAACTGATCCGTACTTAAGAATTTTGAAGATCTGAGCCACTGTATTTGCGAAATAGCCTGTTTGCGAACACTCTACTTACAAGGTCGTGAGTGTATCAATAGCCGTCTCCTGAAATTTTTACCAAGCTTCTGTCTATGTCGTTTTATTATTCTCTGCCGTACTAAAACTAATTCATTTTCATTATCAGCATCTTCGATGCGTATGCCAGACAAAATGGCGTTTATTATTTTGGATAGAAATCAACAGAATCAGAAATCGCGAACCTCGAACTCCCGTTCTTCTTGCCGTCTCTCCACACGCACCACGAGAAAACACCATCTTCTTGCAGGTATCAACTGCAAAGAAATGCGTTTGGGTCTGGAAGGAAAGTGCGCCTTCTTGCAATGCTTATGCTGCATGTTTTGCATATAAGTAGTATTTTCGCTGCAGCTGCAATGGCATGCACGCACAAGCATGACAGAGTTCCCGAGTGCTTCCCTATAGTTGTGCCTCCGCTAATATGCAATGGCATGAGGAGTTCGCTCTTTTGGAAGCAAAAATCGAGCAGCTTTTCGCGCAAATGCAACACAGAGACGAGTCAGGAGTTTTCCGTGAACTTCAGTTCGCATGATCACAAATGCCAATCCGAATCTTTATTTCCGAGGACCCGGACATATTTCCAATGCATAGCAGGAAAGGGAAATATCATGAAGCCAAAACGCCAATTGAGAGCCACGGGATTTTTTTTCCGCGTCCTCCTCTCCGCATTGACACTATTCCCAATCCTTCTAGCCGGGTTCTTTGGCAATGGCAACTTCCAGACACAGTCTTATGTGTTCCTGGTCTCCGCGTCGCTTCCTGCCAGCCCCCGCAGCGTCGGGAGCAGCAATGCAGGGTACCCGGGAGGTGGCATGGCCGCCCCGCAGCATATGCCGTTCGCCGAGCAGGAGCAGGAACTCGCGCGGCAACGGCAAGTTTTATTGCTGCAGCAACAGCAGCAGCAGGAACAAGCCCACCGAATGAACAGTATTCAGCACCAGCAACTGCAGCAACTCCGGGAACAGGATCTGCGGGAACACGAGCAACGGCAAGCGTTGCTGCACGCCCAACAGCTGGCCGCGCAAGAGCAGCAGCACCAGCACCTCCACGATAGGTCACTGCAGTACCAAGTCGGGATCGACCCACCTTTGTCGCACTACGGACTGCACCAGGTCGTGCACGATCAATCCTTCCCGGAGCCCATGGAGCAGGACCACCAGCACCTTCTCGAGCAGCAGTATTCACACCGCCGCGAAGCCACTTTCCTGGGTTTTGGCGTGCCCCATCCGCCGGGCGGGTCGCCGCTACCGCCGCCGGGTGGCCCGCCGATTCCCGGTGGGACGCCGCCCTTTTTGAATCGCACGGAATCCCCGGGCGGGGCGAGCAGCTCGGAGGGGCTGGTGTCCGGAAGCGATGGCGGGTTCCGGACCCGGAGCAACAACCGATTACCGTCTGCCACTGGCTTGTGGCGCCGCACGCCGACCATCGGATCGCTCCCCGATCCGAGTGCGGCCGGGCTGCCCAGTCCCGACGGGCAGCAAGGCCGGTTGAGTCCCGAGAGCATTGCGTCTGGCGACGCCGGGGGCCGAAATTTGTCGAAGGAGTCTTCCGTTGCGTCGGTGCCCGGATTGATAGCGGGGATGCAGCAGCTACAACACCTTGCGGGCACTTTATGCCTTGTAGAATGACACTGACCCTGCTCAACAGCACGCTCATCTCCTTCAATGAAATTTCGTTGGAAAAATGCTCATCTACTGGTACATGAAATTGAAATATTAGTGTATGCTTTCCACTGACTTTGTTTTTGCATTTCAACATGCATGACAAACACAGGCACTTAGGGGGGGATAGCGATAAGGTCGTGAAGATTTTATTCACAATCATACTCCACTTCGGCAGACCCAAACCAAGACGAAGCCATGATGACGTCGGAACAGCGGCTTTTACAGCACCAACTACTGCTGCAGCAGCAACAGTACAACATCCAGCAGTACCAACATCAAAACGACCAACAGCCGGAGCCGATGCAGCAGAACTTGACGTCTACCGTAATCGACGGCGCGCCAGCACCAGCACCGAATGGACCGCCGGCTCTGGTGCCTCAGGCTGTAATCTCTTTGCAACAACAGCAATCGTTGATGATGATGAACCCCTTAATGCAACTGCGTCCATCCGCTGCGCAGCAACAAGATGACGACGACGACAAGCTCTCCGTGCACAGCCACCGCAGCGGGAAAAGCGCCTACTCCGCCTACAAGACGAGGTCAAGGGACAGCTTGCCGGCCTTGGCTGAAGCCAGTCCGTACGGCGGAGGCGCAACCAGAAGCCGCCGGCCCGGCAGCGCCAGCAAATCAACTACGACACGTATCGCATGTAGAAATAAACCTATATGACACTTCCCTCGGTTTGTGATTCGCCGACTTATGTATGACAGATAAAGGACTGCTTTTCTGGAACTGTTTCTTAGTACTAGAGGGTTTGCGCGGCAGGGGCACCAGCTCCAGCTAAATATATTGCATGCATCCACTACATCTACATCTATTACACAAACCGAGCGTCGATGCGGTTTCCATTCCCATACTTTGCACAACGCCGTCTCCCGACCTGCTACTCCAACAGCAACAGGCGCAGATCAGCATGCAGCACCAGCAGCACCTACAACGCGGCATTGCGCAGCTTCAACAGGACCACAGTCCCTACGGAGGACCCCAACACCAGCAGGACGCTGTGATGCAGGACTTGCAGAACCAACAAACGGCCCTGTCCGACCAGCAGCTGCTTCACATGCAAACCCAAGGCCTCACCGCGGAACAAATTCAGCACTACCAAGCCCATCTCGACGCGTCGCAACAGCGAGGACTACAACCGAGCCAATTCAATTCCGCCCCGCCAGTTTTGTTTCACACCGAACCGCCGCGACGACACTACAGACCGCAGCACGGGGCACGAGGAGACGACGCGAGTTCTTTTGCGTCCGACGACTTTGACGCGTTGCGGAATTCCGACTCGGTCGGGGAAGCTGGTGATCCAACAGGGTCTTCTTCACCATCGCCAGAACAAGGAGGTTTCGGTCCAGGACAACCACAAGCATTCACCGGTCATCAACTACTTGTCGCACCACCAGGAGCTGCGAACACCACCAACCATCTACTCGTCCCGCCGCTGCAATTATCCGCGGCCAGGGGGACAGTCATTGACAACTACACCGACGACCAGCGTGGAGGTCCCCACGTCGACACAGCCAGATCCTCTGCCGCGAGCTCCGGGTTCGCCCCTTCGTCTGCCGGCGGGGGAGGATTGGTGTCTGTTTCTCGTCGGGGCTCGCTGAACGGAGTGGAGGGTACAATGACAGGACACGGCGAGGACGGCGCTCTGGCTCCACTCGCCCCGGGAGGTGGAGGACTAGTACCGCAGCCGCGGGCAAAATCCTGGAAGGAGCTGCATGTAGAAGCGAGGCCGGCTCCGGCACACATCGTCGTGTTCGATTGGGATGACACATTGCTACCTACCTGGTACATCGGCAACGTCGTGCTGCCCTGCGTCACCGGATTGAAATTCTGCAGCATGGTACAAATTTATAGCTTACGGACGAAGAAAATGATGAATACAAATTCGAAGACTTGCTTTGGGTTATTTGTGTGGTGGACGATTCTCTGCCCCGTTCTGCGCCTGGCAAGAGTTATCAAGGTTGCGATCATTTTGGATTTGGTCTTCATTTTTAGATCAGGTATACATGGCCGACAAATTGTGGATGTAGTAATTGCATCAAGTAGAACCTTCAACATCCAAACGTACAGAATTCCGACTACAAACTGGACCCCACGGACGATTTCTACGACGGTCTGAACGACCACGCGCAGTTGATCCTCACGATTATTCGCACCGCATTGAACCTCACGCCGCACGTCTTCATTGTTACGCTCGGGAAGACGGGATGGGTAGAACTACAAGGATAATTTTTTTACTGTTTTTGCATCACAACTTAAGCAAATTCAGAGTTGATTACCCTGCATGTGCATTTCTACAGCACTTGCCATGCGTGCTGTGAAGTGTCAGGGCAGGAGCAAGAAAGAAAATAGGCATTTATTTCATCTTTTTCATTTTTCAGCTGTCCCGTTCTGCCGCACAGTGGTTGCCTGGTTTCACCGAGACCACACTGAGCGAAATGGGTGTCAACGTGTACTACGCGCGCGAGTACTTGAGCTATGCATTGCAAAAGTATCGTACTAGTACAAATTGCAATACAAATTTCGTTGGCATGAGAAATGGAATTTGTCATGCGGATTTGCCTTAATGAAAAGATTTGTAATGCAACACTTGCATTCATACGAGTACGATGCTTTTGCACAGGATATGAGCCGGCGCGAGGCAATGCTGTGCCAACAGGAGGAGGGGTGCGACCCGTTCATGGTGGCGAAACGGAATGCGTTCAAGAAGGTGATGAAGGTGGTGGTAAAGAGTCAGGAGAAGTTATGGAAGAAGGCGCATAAGGTATGTTGAAATCCACATCAAACCCATTATTCGTATATTAGGCTTAAGCGACGAATCGTAAAGACCCCCGCACCAGAAGTCCTCACCATTGCTTTGTTATTCTAAACCTACTACTAGGTCCGTCTAGGATCCGCAGCGGCAGCACATCGGCCCGGAAAAAATTGTAGATGTGCGAGAAGCATTGTGCGTGTGCAGGAGCACATCAGTGTGAAAAATTTTAATAAAGCAATTATGATTATCACATCAGGACGCCGTCGGGTCCCAGCTGATGCACCTTGAAGCGGCGAAATTTGGGTCGTCATCCAGTCAAGGCTCGCGTCTGTCCTCCGGCTCCACTGGTTCGAGTGCCAGTG
>JACKZZ010011805.1_pt1 | contig 27962 bp, 27 predicted proteins | sample 8027871 | NCBI WGS metagenome assembly JACKZZ01 (sample SAMN15724774, study PRJNA655200) | protist metagenome | isolation source: fluorescence activated cell sorting (FACS) single amplified genomes of... | place: USA: West Boothbay Harbor, Gulf of Maine | collected 2000-07-19
CACCTGGGACACGGAGCTTGCCGCCTGGCGAACGGAGTACATTATGCGAAGAAAAAAGTGTTACAGTTACACATTGTGTTGCGAAATGAGCAAGACAGGCAACCTTTGTCATGCAGGAAATGCTTGGCAGCCTCATTTCATTCGTGTTTTCCCCTATAGTCTGCGCATCACAGGTTTTTTTTGGCATGTCGAGCAACTTTGTGATGCAGAAACTCCAACAAATGTGTAACTGTAACACTTTTTTCCTGGGATATACATCGAGAAGATGCGAATCGAGCAAAACAAACAAAAGCAGCAGGAAGCGGCCATCGCGGACAGGAAGAAAAATAAACGTAGTGCAGCAGCTGCAGCAAGTAGTGGCCAGCTTGTCGTGCGACGCGGAGGTGATGAAAGCTCTACTTCGAGTGAAGAGCAGGAGGGAGATCATGACGAGGGCGAACAAGAAGAGCCGGGGAACAACCAGCTTGTGGTTGACAAGAAGCGGAAAAAGATTCTCGAGGGCCTGGATGACTACGAGGAAGAGGAGGAGGCGGGCACGAACCCGTCGATGCAGAAGTTGCTGACGCTCTTCAGCTATGCATTGCAAATATGTCCGGGTCTGGAAATACTTGTGCTGCAAGAAAGGGTATAGTGAGCAGACTGTAATGCGCAGCCCAGCATGACAAGTTTTTCTGTGGATCTGAGTTGCGTACTCCGCATAAGAAACTGCTTTTTTGCATGACAGGCAAGAGGAGCTCTTAGCCGCCACGCAATACAGATTTCAGAGGCATACCAGACTAGCATGGCAAATCGCGCATTCTTCCAGACCGAGACATCTTTGCATTTGATATCAGCGCGGTGCATCGGGAGCCCAAGGTGTTCCAGGCCTGGGTCGTGAAGCACCGCATGCCGCTGAAGCGGACCAAGCTGCTTTGGGAGGCCTTTTTGGAGGACCCGATTCGGTACGGGTCCGGGATATGCAGTGCAAATATGTCGGTGTCTGGAGGGGTGGAACCTGTAATGCTGTCTGCGGAATCTAAAATAAATATGTGTGTTGCATGAGCAGCAAAAGGAGTCCAGTTCGTTGCACGCGGAGAGGGCATTTCTCATGCGTGATAAGCATCAAGAGGCCCTCAAAAAATCTGTGATGCTAAGACCTGCATCACAGACCTCACGGGTCATGCAAAATGTGCATGACAAGCCCCGACTCTACCAGACCCAGACACTTTTGCATTTCATACGGGAGTGCGGAAGACGAGAAGGCGTTTGCCGTATGGATTGCAAATATGTCTGGGTCTGGAAACTTGTGATGCTAAACAAGCTTGGATAAGACTGGCGCTCTCAAGTGCAGCCAAGCATGACAAGTATACTTGACGCCGTCTGATGCGTAGCACGCATGACAAACTGCGTTTTTGTAGGACGAAAAAGTAGCGCCTTTCTTGCTAGGTATGCAATACAGAAGATTTTTCAGGAATGCAAGACATGCAACACAAGTTCCACTTTTCCAGACCCAGACATTTTTGCAATGCATATGCCGTCCGTGCGCGCGAACTGAAGGACGACGCGCGGAGACGGGACCAGCGGGACCGGTCCCTGATGGATCACTGGATGAAGAAGCGAGACAGAGAGATGGAATACCAGCAAATGTGTGAAGAGAAGGGTCTGGATCCCGAGGGACTGCTTTGCCCCACGAAGAAAGCGACGCGGAAGCCGACCAGCGAAGAGCTCGCGGCCCTGGTGTCGCTCCGCACCACGGGGTGCCAATTTCAGGGCATTACCGGGCCGGGCATCACCGTCAAGCCGCAGATTCTCACCGCAGTGAAGGACGAAGACGCGGTTTTCGTCACGAGGGACGCCTTCAGCTCCTCCTGGAAGCGCATGACGTCGAACTGTCGCACCGGCGAAGCACGGAACGTGGAGGAGATGGCTTTGGCTCGGGATTTCAACCGTATCCGTGAGGGGAAGCTGAACCCCGCGCAGCAGGCTGAGCGGCTGAAGAAGCGGACGGAACAGCAAATCGCCGAAATGAAGGGACTGACAAATAACACGAAGAAAATGTCGGCTTTGGCGCTCGAGGACGACTGCAATCCGAGAACGAAGATCTTGCCTATTTATCGCAAGAAAAAACTGTTTCACTGTAAACTTGTGATGCATAGAACGAAGCGTAAATGTGTTTGTCTTGCTGCACATGCAAGACATTGGATTTTTAGCTGTGTTTTCCCTTAGGAAGCACGCATGCCAAGTTTTCTTTGTCATGTGTAACAAACTTGTGATGCAGTGCAGATCTTGCAAAATCATCACAGTGAAACAGTTTTTTCGCGGGATACTATTGAGGACGATTTTATTGTTCATCCGGAGCAACAAGAGGACCAGAAAAACAACAAGAAGAAACTAAAGAGCCGCGGCAAGAATCCTGTATTAGAAATCGCGGACGACAGAGAACAAGAAGACGATGATGAGCAACGAGAAGTAGAACAGGCAGAGGTTGATCTACAGGGGCAAGAGGAAGAACAATGGCAAAAAGCTGGACGACGTGGTCGAGATAAGAAGGACAACAAGAACAATTTCCAGCTGAGCGACTTTGAAGACGAGGAGGGCGTGGAGGTTTTGGAGGACTTTGACGACATTGTCGACAGCGACGACGTCGGGGATCATGAAGATGTGGAGGACGAGGACGACGAGATCGAGGTTCCACAAATAAAAGTAGAGCACCGGAACAAAATGATGAAAGAACTACCGCCCGGAGTTCCCCCTCTACCCAACCCTTACGACTTGGATGAGTGTCAGCAATTGCTGAATGGCTTCGAAGCTTCGAGGTCGAAATCGAAGTCCGCGGCGTCGAGCAAAGAAAACAAAGCGATGATGTTGAACCAGAAAAATAGTGCACTGTTTCGTGAAGACCATCAAGCGGATAAAAATATCAAAGGAAAAATCTCCAGCAAGTTGAGAGGCGGTAGAATGAAACAAGCTGCGGACAACGACAATAATGATCTTCTGTCGGGCAGTAATAAAGGCAAGACTTCTACCACAGCAGGAGGCTCTTCCAGCTCAAAAGCGGACGTAAAACTTTTATCGAAGAGCAAAATGATGAACAAGAACGCGTACAACTACAAGGAAGACGCAGAAGATTATTTCGAAGACAAATTCGCGGGCGAATACTTCGTCGGAAAGGAGGAGTACGAAGATGAAAGCGAAGACGACAACCAGTACGAAGGTTATCATGATGATGAACAAGATTGGTGGAACGATTACTACGCAGAAGACGGCGGTTACTCCACTTACAAGACGACGAAAAAGAAGATTAAGAGTGACCTTGGTTGTACTTCGAAAAAGCAGTCCTCTAGCAGCAGCAGCTGTTCTTCCTCTGTAGTAAAGAAGGATAAGAACATCAATAACTTCACCAAAGGCAGGAGCAAAGTAGAGACGAATATGAACCAGCTTGCCATCGTTCCAGTGAAACAGACGAACAAGAGACGAAAAATGGACGACCTATCAACATCCGGTCAAGAACTTGTCCCCGCCACCGTTCCCTTGTGGAAGCGACCGCGGCCGGTGAAGACGCGGCTCCAAAGCTTGAACATTTCCTCGACCATATCCTGAGGAAAAACGTCCCCACTCCAGAGTTGTCATGCTTATTTGCAATGACAAAGACATTTGTGATGCGCATACCCATGGTAGACATTTCCAATCGTGTTTTGGAATTTGTGATGCTGAGAACAGGATGAGCAGATGGATCTGTGATGCGGCTGCACTTGCTAACCTGAACTACACTACGGAGTGAAACTTGTCATGCGCGACTCCCAAAACTCCTAGGTTTGTGTTGCAAAATCCCGATCTTGACTATGGGGTGGGGACGTTTTTACACAGGATAGACCATCGTGCAGGCCCTGTTGGACCCGGAATCGGAGATCAGCAAGACGTATGGAATGTAAAAATGTCTGGGTCTGGAAGATTGCAGGAGTTTGTCATGCATCTTCTGGATCAACACGCAACTGGTCTCTAATGCACGCAAAAGCATTACAGGTTTTGCGTAGGCCTCCTGATGTCTATCCCGCATGAGAAATTTCGTATTTGCGTAGCAAGAAGTCGGAAGGTTCTGGTCTTTATGCAATACAAATTTTTGCCTATTCCAGAATTCGCATGACAAGTTCCAATTCTTCCAGACCCAGACATTTTTACATTTGATAAGACGGCGAAATCGGACATGGATGCCTTGCCGAAGAACATCCGCAAGGCCTTCCAGCGCGGGGCCTACACCTCCGGCAAGTGCCGCCGGGCCTACGAGTACTTCACCGACCTTGCCTGCGGGCCGCGGATGCGCATGTCGCTCACGAACTTTCGTTCCGCGTACGAGAAGCGGTATAGAAAGGACGACATCGATTGGGAGATCTACAAGTGCTACAACATTTCCATCGAACTGGTGACGAAGATGCAGGAAGCTGTAAACGCACTGATCAAGGACCACCAGCGGCTGCGAAAGACGGACATGATCTCGAAAAAGGAGGTCAACGACGTGAAAAAACTGCTGTACCGCGGTCTGCACGCCCTGGGCTTGATCACCTACGACAAGAACCGGGACGAGATTGTGCACAAACCGAAGGGGTATGCATTGCAAATATGTCTGGGTCTGGAACATGGCAACTTGTCATGCCAAATCTGAATCATGCAAAAATCTGTGTTGCAGGATTACCAAAAGGTGACCACTTTTGACCAAGATGGCAGGGGATTTCTCATGCAGAATAGGCATGATAGAGGTCTCACAGAATCTGTCATGCTAGGTTCTGTATTCCAGACCTCATGTGTCACGTAACCCCTGCATGACAAGAGTGCATCTTTCCAGACCCTCCAGGCATATTTGCAATGCATAAGGGAGTCAGCTGGGTTTTCAACGTGGTTCTGGCGCCGTTTGCGAACACCAGCTCCTTGAAGACTTGCGACGTATTCAAAGACGAGTACACCTGGAGTACGCAGGATTTCGTCATGGCCTTTTGGTGGAGCCGCATCGAAGCCGAAACCATGATTGAAGCTGTGGAAAAGCACGGTGCCGATTACGTCCTATCGGAAGGAAAAATCCTCCCTCCCCACATCGATAAGGCACGCCTCAGAGAATTTGCCATGCTGATTTGTGACCACAAATCGCATCTGTGATGCAAGAAAGCAACTCCACAGGCTCCGCCCCATTGTGCAGACGGTTTGTAATGCTGTTGGGCCTACGGCATAGACGTTCCGCATGCTAGGCGCCTAGGCCAAAACCTCTCGACTCCGGCACGATATGGGCCTGCAGTTCTCTACTGCAAGACAAATCTGATTTGTGTACGCAAATCCAGCGCCAGAAATTTCGTTGCGATGTGGGGGGGGATTTTTCGTTTTGATACGTCCCGGACGAAATTCCGAATTTTCGCAAAACCGACGGGGTTCGGTCCAAGGAAGAGAAGGAGTTTCGGAAACGGGTGAAGATATGGAGTGAAAATACTTATGTCGGGGTCTGGACATAAGAAAAAGATGCAGCGAATATGTGTTGCTGTGTCTTGCATGATAACACGAATACCCTTTGGTTTTGTACTGCAGTACAGCATACCAGGTTTCTCGAGGCAGCTACTTCTTGCGCATTCATGCCTTCCGGCAGCACAACAAAAACAGTCTAACCTACCAGTCCTGTTCATGCAATCTGGTGTCCGTGGTATTTTGCATCACAAATCCAGACGATTCAGACATAATATTTGCAATGGATAGAAGAAAGGCCTTTACAACGCGATGCTGCACCAGAACCGCAAGGAGAACGGCAAAGAGGACCTGTCCGCCAAGTTGGACGCCTTCGCCAAGTGCCTGGAGGGGGAAGACGAGCTAAACTACAACGAAAATTCTTCGCACGCGGGCAACAAGAAACAAGCCACCTCCAAACGTCCCCAGCTCGACAAAAAGCAGGTTCTGAAAGACATCCAGAACGACATCGCGAGAAACAAGTTCGCGAGGAACGCAAGCGCAGCGAAGAAAAAGGAAATCGCTGCGCTGGTTACTAACGCGACCAAGACGGATTATTTGAAGACGACAAAAACGTCGTCCAACAAGCGAAAAATGATGAAACCTCAACAAGCACAAGAGGAGGACGATGAGGACAACTACGGAAATAAAGCTGCGATGAGCACCAGCTCCGAAGATGAAATAAAGCCGTTGGCGAAAAAGATAAAGACGACCTCTAGTACAACTGGCTTCGACCGCGGAGTGATGAACAAGCACCGCACCGCCAAGGCGGACCCGAGCGCCGGCGGTGCGCAGCTGCGGTGGGGGCCGGTCGAGCATGTAGCGCCCATGCGTATCCAAGAAAAAAACACCATCACAAGAATCACAGTTGGGAAGTTTTGCATCAGAAATTTGTCTCGCATAACAAATTTTTCTTGTATTGCAAAAACACAAAGGGAAATCGCCTATGACTTTTGACTGTGATGCAGTTTCGCGCATGACAAAAATTTCTGTATTGCAAAACTGTGCATCAAAAGTGATTGGCGTTTTTTTCTTGGATAGTGCGGCCACGGTTGGTGCTGAACGAGGAAACGGGGGAGCTGGAGTATGACCTGCTCAAACGTTACAATCTCAAATCGGTTACCATAGAATTTGGATTTTGTGTTGCATGACGAGCATGACAGACTCGGACAGCATTCCACTTTCTGCAATACAAATTTCGCCAGATTTTTGTACTGCGGTTTGGGGCTCCGGAAGTTGTCATGCGCAATCCTATGAGAGTTGGCTAGATCATGCAAGAATCTTGCACCACAGATTTCCATATTCTATGGTAACCGATTTGAGATTGTAACACCTGAGCGGGTTATATGGAGCAGGTTCCGGCGGAAGAGGTTGACCACGAGAACGACCCCTTTTGCTTGAAAATGATGGGAATGGGCGGCGCTGGCTTGGTGAACGGGATGAAAGATTTCGAAGAATTTGTGTTGCTGCTCGAGTCCGAGGAGTGGAAAACGCGGGGCGAGGACGGACTTCCGTTGATGGACGCGAAAGGGAAAAATAAACGCGGTAAAAATAAGCCGGCGGCGATCGAGGATATTAAGCCCGCCGAGCAGAATGAACAGCTCCTGGCGCTGGAAGATGAGCATGGAGATGAAGCGGAGGAGCACGTCCCTGGCGAGGTTTCTTTCGTCGCGAGTGAGAAACAAGAACTACACTCGAAGAGCAAGAAAAAGGATAAAAATGGAACAGCAGCAGTTTTTACCGCGAGCAATAAAAAGAAGAAAGCAGGAGAACAAGGAGCTTCCTCGTCGTACAACTGGGACTTTATCCCACAGAAAAAGACCGACAGGTCATATTTGTAATGCAAAAATAAATACACAGGAAAATCTGTCATGGGCGAGGCCATAGCATCCTGTTTAGGGCATGCAATACAGATTTTTTTGTCTATTTATTTTTGCATTACAAATATGACCTGTCGGTCTTTTTCTGGGGGATAGACTTCGACAACGCGTCCTCTTGGGGCGAGCTCTACAAAGAGCTTTACGAAGGAGACTGGGCGGCTGACGGTGCTTGGGATGATATCTTGTGTGAAAACGTCCCCACCCCAGAGTTGTCATGCAAATCTGCATGCTCAAAATGTTTGTCATGCGGAGACGCATGAGAAGCATTTTCTGGTCGTGTTTTGGAATTTGTAATGCGCCAATCAGCATGATACACTAGATCTGTGATGGTGCTGAACTACCTCAAACAGCCCTACACTGCGACTCCAAATTTGTCATGCAAAACAGCCAAAACTCGTGGACTTGTCTAGCCGATTCCCCATCTTGACTCTGGTATGGGAGCGTTTTTCCTCAGGATAGATGAGGAGGATCCGGGCTATGAAGACCACTGGCAGGAGGGGCACGGCGGCAAAGGCGGCGGGGACAAAGAAAACGATGCTGAAAGCGAGGACCAAAATAAGCCAGTGCTGCGGCAAAAGCAGAAGCAGGATAGAAAATTGCAGAAGAAAACTGCGGATGCGGACCACCGGAAAAAGGCTCGCGGCGGACCAGCGCCGGCCTCGGTCGCGGGGGAGTAGGAATTGGTGGAAGAAGTTCTCTCGGTCTTCTGATATGCACTAGGGATCTGTTCTGTGCAAATGAAAATACAGAATCTGCTGTAATGCTGCAGACCACTGAGTAGGACGTTGACGGGTACTATCGTAGCAAACAGTACTTAGCAAGTAGAGACCCCTGCCACTTGTAATGATAAGCAAACCAAACACTTGCAAGTCTGACCCGCACTGTGAGCAAAAATAAGAGAATCGCACCACCAAACGAGCGTATCTTCAAGTCAGAGGCTACTTATGCGAAGTGTTTTCTCTTTTCGAGGTTCTTACGTATGTTTCGAGTGCTAGTACGTAGATACAACATCTACAGACTGCAGCCTCTCCTGCTGCACAAATTAAAATGCCGCCTTGCCGGCTTTACGGCGCGTGTTATTCTGCGACCAATCAAAACAGTTGGCGAAAAAATGTTGCCGACACGACTTGGCAACTGCTGTGTTTGGTACAACCCCGTAGTCGTTGTTGTACTAGAGCTATTCCAACTACGCTGGATCCTCGCTTGTATCTGTCCATCACGACCGTAGATTTCATCTTTCGGTTTATTTTCGTGCGCGCCTTTCTGGCCTTCTGCTTCTCCTTTTCCTTGGTTTGCCCTTGTTTGGAGGCTTTTTTTCTTCGGTTCTCGCAACGAGTCGCGTTTCTCAAGCAGACGGGAATTAGAAGTGATTTCTTATGTCAATTTCGGTTGGTGTGTCGTTTTTACAAAGGTGACTCTTCGTTTCTGCGTTGGTCGTTGGTAACGTTTTTGGTCGTCCAGATGATACTGTTTTCTCTTCGTCTTCGTACTGTTCGTTTCGTCCTTCCCAAATTTCGTGGCGATATTGCAGAAGTGTAGTCGTATCATACTCATAGTCCAATTTCGTGTCAAAGGTAAGCGCATACATATTTTTTTTCTGTTCTGAAGTACTGCTATGCTTTTAGTACAAAAATCCCTCTTCCAGTGTTGCGTACTTTGTGTTTCCTTCCCCTTGTTGGCATTTTTCGCAGAGTTGTCTCTTTGAGGCGACAAATTGAATTTCAATTTCTATTTTTTCAACCCTACTTTTTTTCGAACCTAACAAACTAAGACTCGTCTCGTTTGGTCCCCCTGCCACCCCACGAGATAAGTAAAACCCGCTTCATACTAAGATTTAGATTTTCTTTCAAATCAGTACTACGAGAACAAAATTTTCCATGATCTCTGAGCGCCACGTCTTCTCTCTTCCAGCCACGGAGGTTTCCGACAAGAAAGAAGTGCAGCTGCAGCACAAAAGCAAGGACAGCTCCAACCAATTTACACCCGGGACGGCCCAAAGGATCATGTCGCTATTGCGGCTGCGGGAACACGAACAGGAGCAACAATGCGACCTCCGGCGGCGAAGCGACGAGTCTACCAGTTGGCTTTCGCACATTTTCCTCCGTAGTTCCATGATTTCTCGCAACTGGTCAAGTTTTCACGCGTCTCGCAACACATTAAAATGCCGAGGTTTGCAGCTTTGGCCCTGCTCCTCACGGCGACCCACGTTGGGCGGAATGCGGAGGGGAGCTCTGGCGGCCGGCCGTAACCTGAAAAGCATCTTCATTTCTACTCGTGGAGTCCGCGCGCGCCGCACCGCTGAGCGCCGGCAGAAACTCGTTGCGGTTTATTTCCAAGAAAGGGAGGGGGCCCTGACACTGACTCGAAAAGGCGGAGGTCGGAGGAAGAACAGCTGCAGCGCTCTTTTGCGGTTACTGCAGTCCGGAGTTTCGCTTTCATTTTGGAAGAGCTTGGGTGCTGTCGTCGCTGAAATGCTCATCTCGACGCTTCGTCAGCGAGGACCAGGGGCAATTGAAAAAAATCATGGCAAAAGTGAATGTAGAAACGGACAATCCACCATCGCTGCTGCCACTGCAGCCGTCAGAGAGATGGTTCGGCATCTCTATGACCGCATTCAGCACCAGCTAGGCGACAAAGCGGTGGCCTTCGCCTGTCGGCTAAAAAAGGAGATCGAGTCACGAGGCCAGAGCTGCAGGTCTGCCGCGTGGTTTGCCTGCTCTGGAGTTTTGCGGCGTTTCAAGCAGTGCAGAGGCCGTTCTTTCTCCAAGAGAGATCTGAAAGCAGGTGGCAAAACCAATCCTCTCAACAGCTGGCCGTCGTGGATGGTTATCGGCGCCAAGAAAACATCAAGCGTCTATGTTTTTCTCCTGCTCCTCCTCCTCCACACTGTGCAGACGGTGAGGCAGCCGCTTCCCCACGAAAACATGTTCGACTTGGTCAACCAAGACCCCGACGAAGCGGCTTACGATTTTTGGGAAGGAGGTTCTTCACCAGGAAGAAACAGTGCCTCTGGCCGCAGGAGAACTGCTAATGGACGAAGATCCTCCTCGTCTGGGGGGAGGCGGAGAGGCCGAAGAAATAAAAACAAGCGGGAAGAAGCAGGGGACTCGTCCGCGACGGGTCGTGGTCGGGAGGAGAGTGCTGGAACGCGGCGGCGCAAAAGTAGCAGAGCATCAGCGGAGTCTCCATCCAGTTCATCTACTGCAGATACCGGCAGCAGCGCATCGTCGTGGACGGAGGTCCAGGAAGGAGCGAGAGGAGGCAAGCCGAGCAGAGAGAGTTCAACTACTGAATCCAGTCGTGGTGGCGTTCCTGAGAGTGCCGAGGAACCTCAACCTCCTCAGGTTCCTGTTGTGCCCGACAACCGGAAAGGCCCGAACGCAACCAATGGTATTGAGTGTGAATGTTTCAATCTGTTTCGTCATAAATTCATAAATCAATTTCGCACTAGAGCGGAAGTGCTGCTGCTGCTGCGATGATGATGAAGATCTATCCTAATCAAGAAGGACAAGACGACGTCGATCGAAGGCGCAGTGAAACAATCCGTACAGATCACTTACGTAGAGACAGGACCTGCGATGATGCATCTAGAAATAGACACCTAGTCGCGGTCGCTTGTTTAGAAGATTTTAATTGATAGCTATGTTTCCACTGGACAAAAAATTTCATCCACCCAGCAGCGGGGACGGATTCCCATTCGACGCAGCTCGCCACGCTAAAGGGGAAGAAAAGCAATAGCACCTCTGTTGTGTCGACGACGTCTGCGGTGCTTCAGGAAGCTTCCACGCCAGGTCGGACGGAAAGCAGCCAGCGCGTGGTCAGGAAAGCCTCCGACGATGCGAAAAGCACCACGATGAACGTTGCAGCTCCGGACTTCCGGTCGCAACCGGCTGGGACCAGCTTCATTGAACAGGCGAGGATACAATTACAAGAGGCGCATTCGGCAGCCGCGCCGCCGGCGGGGCAAGCAGACAAAGTGGCAAATAATGTTGACACCCACACAGGGAAGCGGACACCTCGAACATCCAGGATGCAATTTGACAAAGAGGGCAAGGCTGTTCATAGCAAAGTGATTTTCAATGAAAGTGTGCACCCGGTCCCAAACAAGGCGACACTTTTGACGAATTTGGAATCGCAGGTTGTCGATGTTGCTAAGAAAAGGCGTAGAGCACAAGAAAAAAACAACGACGACCCTTACGGGTGCACTAAAGCAGGGGCTGCTTATTTACGTGGCAAACCTGCTGATCCGAAAGTCGAACACGCAGATGCAGATCTGGAGTTTTTCTGCAAGTACGTCATTTTCCGCGTTTTCGGCTCTCTGCCCCGTTATCTTTACGATGTAATGCGTGGCGATCTTCCCTTTGCAGAGCCGAGAGTCGAGCGCGGACAAGAAAATAGTCGTGGCGAAAAGATAAAGGTTCAGATGTATCCGGACCGACCAGCAAACACGGAATTGCCGAAAGTTCGAGAAATTTTCGATGAGACACCTGCCGGAGAGTATGTATTGTGGCAGCCTATCTTCTATTTCGGCGCGAAAGCAAATCGTTATGTGCCACCACTCGACAGCACACAGATACAGGACCTTGGCAACCTTTCGGAGGACAAGAAGAGCGTCGCAATAGTGCTTGACACAACTAAAAGACCACGAGTAGAGGCCTCATCTCCAGTAAGAAATACTTGGGCTATGGGATTATCGGGCACGTGGGTAACTTACGGATTCGAGTGGGAGTTCTGGAAACCAAATGACTTTCTGGAAAACTTTCCAGGGGCGACGCGGGGTAATGAAATACAGTGGAAATATAAAGGTTCACCATCCGATTCGAGCGCGACGCATAATTCAGGAGAAGCGGCAATAATGGCCTGGAACAGGAACAAAAACGATATACTATACAGCAACGTCGGAAATGTTGTTCCTCATTGGAATGGCAAGTCTGATTCTTACTGGCAGAATTTTTACAGTATGCAACGTGAGGAAGTACATGACTGCGACAAGGGAGTCGATAAAGAAGAAACCTATTCTTGGGAGAGAGTGCCGCTGTTGCGGACCTTTCACCTTGTCGAATTCCCTATGATAATACACCGCTCGCCCCAGCCCAGTCCCAGCACACTCGATTGACTCTTTGCCGTTTTTTCTTTGGTCAGGGAGGTGAGCTAGAAGTGCATGGCCCTAGTATCGAGTGGAAATAGAGAAAGATGAAAAACGTGGATCCCCAGCACAACTGCGTTTCTCCTGCTCTTTTGGTATAGAATATGGTAAGTGATATGAACGCTAAGTGCTTCGCGACCTGATAAATTATGTGAGATTGCTTGAGACGTGGTAGTGCTTCTGGTTGCACACCGCACTTCTTGTGAAGTTCCACTTTGTATGTCGTGAGGTCTCACGCGCGTTCTAGTGATTTTAGCGGTTTTTTTGCCAGGTCTCACGAAAAAACGACCGGCGGTCTTCAAGCGGCCGCAAGGGCTTTTTGTTCACATTAAAAGCTTACACTTTATTCCAAGTCAAAAGATTGAATTCTATACATAGATTACCGCTTGAAAAAACGACGGAGCCGCAGGGGAGCAGAAAAAGTGACGCTCGTGCGAGGCGCCCGCTGCCTTAGATTCCGCCAACAGAGAGCGCCCAAAAACGGCGCCAAAAAATCGCCTGCAATAGAAAATCCGCGAACCTGCATGGTTTTGGCGCCATTTTTTCCCACTTTTGAAGGCAGCTCGAGGGGGCAACTTCTAAAGCGGCACAAAGCCTGCCAAAAACGGAAAGCCATATATGGGTCCGCGCTTGCCTTGGCGCGGGGCCGTATAGGCCCGTAGCCCGTGGGAGAGGTTTGATTTTGTAAAAGCCGGAAAACTGCGGTTGTGAAGCGGAGGCTTGGCCGCGATCTGTAGGCACGATGGCGTGCTGGCGCACAGCAAAGAGGGGGCCTTTAGAATCCGGAAGCGGCAATACGTCAAGAGCCTTGACGAAAAGGCCACAGAACCTTCACTATCTCCGCTGAGGCGGCTATTGTTGTGGAAGTGCCTGAGCACCGTTACAAAACGAAAATTTAGGTGTCCGATGTATGAGCTTTGCTCTAGCGAGAAATTCTAGAACAAGTACAAGAACCTCGTTTATTTAATGAACAAAACGGCGGGTCAAAAAATATGGTGTGTATCATGGATGTTTTATTTGCTGTATAGCCTTGGACGAAAATCCGGACGTGGAACTTGATGGGCGCGTGCGTTTCGGTTACAATTTCTTTTCGAAACTCTTGAAAAGATTCGACAAAGAAGAAGAACGAGAAGTACGGCACAAGAAGTACCACGGAACGAGTGTTTCTGCACCCGAAGGAAGAAGTACGGCACAAGAAAAACCACGGTGTTCCTGCACTGAGTTCGCAGAGGAAAAAGGCACGAGCGAGGAAGAGAAGAAGGAGAGAGCAGCATTTTTAGATCGAGTTTTTGGGAAAGACAAAAAGAATCGCGACAGCCTTGCAGATCTGTTGAAGCCGAAAGGCACCAGTACGGAGATGGAACATGTTATTCAAGCGCTGTCGAAATCGCTGGAGGAGTTGCTTGGGGATGTGCTACAGGCGTTGGCATACGCAATTGACGGGGACTCGCACGAGCAGAAGATCACGTACAAGCCGTGGCTGAACTTTCAGGAAAACCAAGAGCTAGTCTTCTGGCCAGGCATAAACGGGAGGACAGAAAAAAAAACACGACTCAGAATTTCCGGAGTCAATTTATGGCAAGGGCATTACATCATGTATCAAATGAGAAAGCGCGCATCCATTTTTACTACTTGTTTCTACTCCGAACACGGTTTTTCTCACGTTCATCTGGATGTGCAGAGTGCTGAGCCTGAGGCCGAGATCCCCACCGTAGGCGGCTGCCTTGAGAAAAAGGTGACTCGATAGACTTTGATGCTATGTTTATTAGGTGCCGCAAGATATAGACAAGCAGATCAGTTTATGATTTGTGAATTATAATGGCACGTGCATGATGATGATGATGATGATGTCAGAATGGCGACAGTTCGACTAAGTAAGTTCTTAAATGGGTAGGGTCCCCAACAACGGTATGCATTGCGTAACGAGCTAGATTTTGCCACGACTGTACCCATAAATTTAGAATTTACATACTTAGGATTTTTCCACCTGCATCCGCATGGATATTTTTCTCGCCGCAGCCTGCGAATCTCCTTTTCGGAGTAGGTACTTCTTGCGCCATAGCTTTGTCGTGTACTTAGTCGTGATTTGTTCAGTGTATGAGTTTGGTAGCTATTTCTGCAGCGCGAGGCTGCACATGCTTGTGGTTCACTGCATGTACGTAAGAGCGAGTGCTTACAGGTAGTTCCGACAAGTACTAGCTCTAGAGCTTTCATCTCCACGATGCGTGTTGAGAAAATGAGCATGTTGCAATACTCGGCACATTTTTGGACAAATTGCATCAGCTCTCTTGCCTGCACGAACTCGCCATGATTTTCTGCAAAAGGCATAGACGAGAAAAATGGACAAGAAATAAGTTGTGATATTTGTGACGGTTTTTTCTTGCGTGTGGATACATTTGAGTGGCAATCTCTAATGGAGAAAACGCCGTGGGGGAGGCGATATTCCTATCCGGCTGAGGGATGGGTTGAGAACGAACCGCGGAAAGTTGGGGAGGAAATTTTCGTCACGCACGATGTGCCCCTTTCTCGTGGAGAAGTGGAGGCTTTGGCTTTCGCGCAAAAATGGGTCGGGTTTGGAAATCCGGCGAATTACGTTGCTTACGGCGGCAAATTGCAACTTATGCGGAAGTCTGGTGTCAGCCTCTACGTGCATAAGTACTTAGCTGCTCGTGCTGCTTTCGGCGCTAAGACCGTCTAGTAAAGGTTGCTATCGCCTAGCGTTTCCATTCTAGCCGACTTGCCTTGAAGGTGCCACCTACTCGACAAAACCAGCTGCCGTCCGTTTCGCGACCGAAAGCACTTTGCCGGCCTAAGTTCCACGTGTTGTATTCTTTCTACGCATGATTCATGGCTCTTTTTGTAAACATCCGCATGTACTTGCAGGCTGTTGCTACGTCCGGGGAATCAGCCAAAAATAAATCATGGCTAGCTCTGTACTAAGAAACGCCTACTTTCTTCTTACACCAGCACGAACCTGGGTATTACATACATGTTTGCTCGTAGTGTCTGATCCCCAGTCATACTTCCTCACGGCGAAAATGTCGACAGGATCTTCTCGGGAATCCCCCGAAGCGCGACTGAGAAGAAGGCGCGTGAGGAGTCGACCAGCGTACTGCTGTCCCCCTTCAATTGTCAGTCCCTGGCCTACTTTACGGAGAACCTGGTCGTCCCGCAGTATAAGCCTAACGAAAACGAGCTGGACTTCATCAAACGGACCGACCGCCGAACCTTTGGTTCGGGAAACTTCTGGCGGCTATACGAGGCGTTTGATCCGCTGAAGACGCGGGGTTTCTTACGGGAAATAGCGGGAAAGGAATGGAAGAAAGCTGCGCAAGATAAAGATGTTGCTGGCGACGTTATAATCGCTAAAGATGTTTCCGCAGGTGATTTTTACGAAGCAGCAGAAAAAGGTGATCAGACGGCAGCAGAAAAAGGTGGGCAGCACCATGTATTCCGGGTGGAAACTGTGCGAAAAGAGGATATCGGAGGCGTGGCCAAGCGGGTGGTACGTGTACGGGGTCAGTGGTTCCAGCAGAGGGACGGCAGCCCGGAATGGGATCCAATTGAGGTCAGCCCGTCCATCAGGGACTGGGCAGAGTCGACCGGAATATTCAGCTTGCTGTCCACCCCAGTCGTGGAAAAACCCTCCGAACAATTGCCAGCAGATGGAGGAGCTACCCACAATGAAGAACCTGCATTGCCGTAAGTTGAGTGAAGTGATTTAAGTAGGTTTTTCGTCAATTCTTTTAGTTTTAAGCAAAAGTAAAATGTGAAGAAGCCGTCTTCGGTCAGGGATTCAGTTTTGCCGACCGGATTCAAACTTTGATCGGCGCTCTGTGCTTGTATTGATAGGTTTCGTTTAGAAGTTTTCGCTGACAGCCGCATGGTATTGGCCTTGAGTTCCTGGAAGAAAGCTACCCCAAAATTTTGTGAGTGAATAGAAAAATCTGGTGTTGCTGAGACGTGTACAAGGAATAGGACGACGACACCACTGCCAGTTAAGTATCGCTTCTCCGTTTGCTTGGCCGATGAATGCCGAAGCCGATAACGCATTTTCGGTCCCTCGCGGTGAGAAGGCCAAGGACAACAGAGGAATATTACTTTTAACTGCAGGTGAGAGATGAAAAAAACGATGGTGATGTTTCAAATAAGCAGGAACAATCAATTATTTCAATGTATTGTGATAAGATCGCAAAAAATATTGTTCCCCGCCCTGGACACCAGACTTGCTCCTCGTCCTTCAAACTGCTGGCTTTGCTGGAAGAGGTTTAAGCCTACGAAGAAAGATCTTGCACATAGTTGAAAAGAGCTGCGAGATCGCATCGACGGTTAAACATGAAGATCTGCCAACTACAAAAATCCAAATTGTTGATCAATGTAAACGAGACAATTACGACACTCATTTGAGCGGAACAGGGACACCAACACGGCTTAGCACAGGTAATGGTAGAAGATGACTGAACCAACCCACACCCGCGGATAAGAATTCGTTTTTAGTATAGTAAGTAATGGTCTGACGCATGAACATATATCGGATGTGCCGGGAATGATGAAAAGTGTCCTATTCTATTTTTTTCCGCAAGGTGGTCTTTGTGTATCCTTTTTGCCTGTGTTGTTGCTAAAGCCACACGACAAGGCATAGGTTCGAGCAAAAATAATGTATCCCAAGCAGGGCCTTCTCGTTCCTTCGGAGCAGTTGGCCGCAGCCCGAAAATGGCTCGAAGCGACTTTCTGTGGGACCGCCGAAACAAATGCGCAACGAGACACTCCTTCAGGATCAGGTGACCGACGGTGCGCCACGTCAATCGGAAAGAGCCCAGCGGCCTTCGGCGAGGATAGTAGCGCAAAGTGCCTTTTCTCGCATGAACAAGAACCAGACACATTATTTGTTCCGCCGGGTGTCGCCAAGAAAGGCTACCGGAAATTATCGACATCAGCAGTTGGAGAGGAAATGTGTGGCGCGCGTACGGTGCGCGACGAGGCGACGGAACAACTAACGGGTCGTTTAGCAAGAACAGCAGGTAATTTGTCCTCAGACTGCGCGTTGCGCTGCGAGGAAGAGGCATTCAGCCCCTGCATGGCTAGAACAGACTTCGAAAGGAAAGCAAATCGCAAACTGTGGACGCCGAGAAAGGTTTTCTGTGTGAGGAAAATATCGACTTCTAGCGAACAAGATCCTGAATATGGGTTAAGAAGACCTGCTGGTTTGGCAGAGGCGACGCAAACTCAGCTGACTTCATCAGTTATTGATGTCAGTGGCAGGGGTAGGGCAAAAGGTCGGGCACCGTCAAGAACAGCAGAGCACAGGTCTATTGATGGAGTGGAAAAAACCAGCACCTCAGACAAGTTACCGATCTACAGGATCCAGCATGTCGCCACGGCCTGTCGATTTCGTGAGCAGATAGTCGGACGGGCAGTACCGCTGAGCCAGACTGGACCAGATTGTTCCTCGTTTCTACAACGCGAGCCCCCGCACACAGGACCAGATGAGAACGGAGTTGAAGCTGCAGCAGACCCAGACGGGATAACGAATCGAGCACCAAGTGGGAGCGCGCCACGCGCTCATATCGCATCAAAAGGGTCTGGTTCCGAGCCTGGTGGCGAACGCCCTCTTGTCGACTGCAGTGAAGCCCCTACAACTTCTTGTGAAGTAGAAATAACAGACTGCAAATTCGTCGCTCTAACCCGGCCGCAATGGGATTTCTTCTTCTCGTGCCTGATGGGCGCAGCACATCGCACAGAAAAACATGAAAAAGGTGGTTCGCAGCCAACAGCGCAGGCCGATCATGGTGTTGAGCCGGATTTCGAAGTGGTGGGGAAGAAGAGCAATATTCACAAGGAAGAAGATAGAAATGGAAAAACAAAAGGCCACCTGCTCCTTCGCCTTCCGGAGAGCCTGACAGCTTGCGTCCGGCTTGTGGAGCTCGATGTTCTTGACGTCGATCATGATCTGAACCTGAAGGATTATCCCACGACTGCGTCAACTCCTTTCGCAGATCAGAATAAGAATCTGCCCGCGATATCGAAAGATGCTGACGGGGCCGCGGTTGCAAATCAGAGCGAGGTTTTTCCAGATGCTAGCCCAGCGATGTCCACAAATTGTGACGGTGCTGCGGTGGAACAACAGGCGTCTGACCCGCAATTGCAGCCAGACTCAGGTAAAAATGCTGTCCACCCCACAAAAGCGACAAGACCTTCTTCGCCCCAGTTCACGTTTGTCGACCTGTTCGCGGGTATCGGGGGGTTTTCCTGCGGGCTGAAGTCGGGAAATTTCTGCCACCTGCGCGGGACCTGTCTGCTCGCGTCGGAATGCGACGCGGAGGCGCGGTTTTTGTACGAAGTCAATCACGGAAAACCCCTGTTTGGGTTCAATACCGACATCACAACGCTAGAGAGGTTACCCGCTTGCCCCCTGACTGGCCAACTCGACCTCCTCTGCGCCGGATTTCCCTGCCAGTCTTTTTCGAAAGCCAAGTATGGTAGTGCAGAATGTAGTGATATCATGACATGTCGCTTCGGCCTCAATTGCAACATGTTCATACTGGTTTATCAAATCAACAGCGCTAAATCCATTGTCATGCAAATGGAAATGTAGTAGCAGTTTCTTTCCATGTCATCTACTGCATCTGTCTGTGTTTCATTTCAATTTCTAGTACTCAACGCTCTATGGATGCGATTGAGGCACCAGACGCGACATAAACCTAGTTTTTCTCACTTTGATACCGGCAGCAACCGTAAAGGCCTGAAGGACGAGCTAGCAAACCCGGGACAGCTGTTTTTCGAGATCGTCAGATTGCTAAAAAACAGTAAAACTAGCAAGCCGCGAGCCTTGCTCCTAGAGAACGTCCCCGGGTTGTTGGAATTGGAGGGCGGGAAGGTGTTTGAAACGGTGAAGCAGTTATTAGAACAAGACTGCGGGTACGAGGTGCACCACAAGGTGCTGAACAGCCACGCAGTCTGTCCGGATGTTGTTCCGCAAAACCGGGATCGGCTGTATATCGTCGGGTTTTTGAGAAGGGGGAATGGAATGGCATCTCCTTCTTGTGCATTAACTGGACCTGAAGCAAGACTGGACCAGAAAATTTCTCCGGAGTTCGGTTTCCGCTGGCCCGAGCCACCACAGGAACGCGAAGACGTGGCAAGCTACAGCCACAGAGAGGCTGCAGTTGTAGATCACGACAAAGTAGACACTTGCTCCACGAGGACCTCTTGTGGGATACAACAAGATTCGAAGCGAAGGGCAAATTTAGAAAGCCACAATGCTGCAGCAGAAAACCTCTCTGAGCTTTCTTCCCCAATGGAAAAAACATCATTTTCGTCAAACTCACCGGCCTCGCTACGTCAAATCAGACCTATCACCGTCCGCGACATTCTGGAGCCTGATACCGCTTTGGAGCAAAACCCCGAACAAAAGTTGAAAAATGTCCTTTTAACCGACACTCAGTGGGAGAAGGTGAAAAGCCACCGATCTTGGACCAGTTCGAAAAAACCAAAAAAGCGCATCGTGGAGCTGAATTACCTCGCACGCACGCTCACGGCCCGGTACAAATCCGGCTACTTGGTGCAGTCCGAGTTCGTGCCGTATCCAAGGGAAGATGAAGACGGTTCGCACGAAAATGAAAGTGTTGAAACCCTCCCCCCGCCGCGCTTCTTCACCCTGCGGGAATGCGCGCGGCTGCAGGGTTTTCCAGAGACGTTTTGTGTGGAAAACCAGCGAAACGCGAACCGCTTCTACTACCAGTGCGGAAACGCCGTGTGCCCGCCCGTGGTGGCGAAAATCGCGAGAAACGTGCTGGAATGTTTAGGGGTGGGAATAATTGCAGCTGCAACCGCGGATCATATAACGTCGAGAAGTAGAACGGAACAAGCCGATATTGCGGTACAAGTTGGCCGCGCTTCGCCGAGTACGGACTGCTTACAGAACAGCGACAGAAAAAGTAGTTGTGCGTCGATGATAGAAGAAGAAGATGATATAATCGTAGCAGGAGCAGCTTCAGTATTGACGGACAGTCCGACGAAAAGACTGCGAGTCGACCTGGGAAAGAACATAGCTGTGGTCTCATCAACCTCGTTGCGGCGTTCCGCGGGAGGTGGGGCATGAACGGTTTTTTGCGACACTCTTTGGACGAGTGTCCGTTATTCTGCGGCATTTTCATCATGAACCATGTTGAGCATGGCTGTGGACATCAGCGACAGCGACTTTTATTGAAATCGACAGCGACCTCTAGCTCTACAGAACAAAACCCTCACAATTCATACGTATTTGATGTAAGCACAAGCCCAAGCAGGTTATCCTAGTACTGCCACGTCAGCAGAGCGCATCAAAGAGCGCCGTAGTTTGTTGAAAGTGGCCACTTCTTGGCGTTGCTACGGGTGGTGTTCCACTTTTGAGTTTATGTTCATGCTATTTCAGACGGCGCAGCTTGTCGTCTGTCGTAGAGAACAATGAACCCGTACTCACGACTGCCTTATCTGTCTCGTCTTCGTTCATTTTCCGTCGTTCACAACATCTGCAAAGATGCAGACAATTCGTCCAGTTGTGCTTTTGCAGCCAAGTGCAATGTGCGTATATGCTTTAGCTTTTCGGTCCGTCGTTGCGTTTGCGTTAGCTTTTCGGTCCGCGCAGCATCGTGATGATGTCCACTCGTACGATAGAACTTTCGGTTGTTTTATCAACCTGCTTCGTTCTCTTTACTGTCGTCCTTTGTTGGTTAACATGTCCTCGTACACAAAGTGTTTCGGTTGTCGTGTGGTTTTGGTTTCGGCAATTTTTGCTCGAGCTTGGACGTCGCACACTACCATCAGTCTTCGCGGGCTTTTACTACCTTCATCATTTCAGGTGTTTCTCTTTCCTCTTCTAACTTACTAGATATAGTTACCCCCAAAAATTTTACCCTGCAGAACTACATCTACGCAAGAGACGCCACCTATTGCGGTCTGCCAAATTAATACGAAAAGCCAGACAGTTTTGTTTGCTGCCCCATCTACTTATCTCTGGTTTGCATGCTGCTGCTTTTTCACGCTTTGTTTCCCCACTAGTATTCTAGAGTGGAGTTGGTTGTTGAGCAACTTCCCATCGATTAGTAGATTGTCAGTTTTTAGGTTTAGTGCCCCTGTTGGACGAATCGTTCCTTCTCTCATGGCGACATCGAAAGCAAAGACGACGACGCGTCGCGATTCGTCGGCACGAAAAACGACGAATCCCAATCCCGGACCCTTGCCGCTTCTGGACACTGAAGTCGCGGCTCCCGGTTCGCGTCGTCCTGAGGAGGATGACAGCATTGCTCCACCAATCAACCCTGTTCCTGCAGACAGCACAACACCGACATCTTCAGGCGAAGGAGAACCACCGAGCACCAAGAAAAAGAAGAAAAAGTCCCTGGTGCTGAAAACCCGGTCGGTACGACGGACGCGGAAAATAAATGCGACTGTTGGCGCTGAGCCGGAAGATGGTGCCGCGGATAATATGGTCCAAGAAGCAACAAGTGCAACTGGCGAAAGAATAAGAAAATCTCAGGAGGACTCCCCGAAAAAGCCAAAGAACAGACCTCGACAACTACAAGAAAAGCACGGCGAATTGATGGAAACGGATGAAATTGTCGTACCAGGAGCGGAGGAAAATAGAACCTCCAATCAAGATGCAGCAGCACCTGTTTCTCTTTCTACTCCATCGCCAGAACGACCAGGGCAGCAGAGGACATCAAATCTTAAGTCCGCAAAGAACAAGCTATCCGCTTTTACAAAGATAAAAACGGTGGAACAATACACCAGGGTGAACACTTCCTTTGAAGACCAGAAAGGCGAGAAGAACTATGCGCCAGGGAAGTCAAAGCCTGCGGTCTACGACACACAAACAGCCTTCGAACGCGGTGCCGACTGGGACCCGATGCACGATAGTGAAGACGACGGACAACTACATGATGGAAATTTTGTGACAAGTGAGAACAAGAAGCTCTACGTTCCCGGGGACTACACAAGTGACGAAGAATTCCCCAGAGCAGCAGCGGAAGAAGAAGAAGACAACGAAATAACGCGCGGGTTCGATAGCTCCGACGAGAATAACCCCTTCGCCAACGTGCGGCGGCGATTCGGCGAGTCGCAAAAAATCAACGAGGATGATGGCGAGGGGGAAGTGCTGCAGTGGGACAGAAGTAGCAGATTTGATAAAAATAATAATGTGGGAAAAACTGCTGCATCTTCAGGTGGTTTACAACAACCGGTTATGAGACCTAGTACAACCATATTTACGTCGTCCGCTGCTCAAGAAGAACGACTACCTGGAGGTGGTGAAGAAGAAAACGACAACCGTCAACCCGCTTTCCGGGGTTCCTACGGATTCGGGGCGTCGCGCCCTGTGGAAGCGGCGAAGCAGTTGGCAGAGGCCGGCCGCGCGTCGCTGAACTTCGCAATTGGGTCTGTTTCGTCCATGCTCTCTCTAGGGGATGAAACAGCATCGTCCGCCATGCGCGGCAGTATCGACTTCGGAGGTGTTAAAAGTCGCCCGATGGGTGCGTCTTTGGTCTATAATACTGCTGGAGAGGGAGAAGGACTAGCAGATGTTGAGAATGGCAGCAACTACTACATCGGTGAGGACCATGAAATAAACTCCGTTGAGGACGACGATGACATTGCTCCGCGATTCACGCATCTGCACGAATTTCTGTCGGGGCTTGACTTGTCGGACCACACAGAGGACATCCCGCCCCCAACACGACGCCCGGTGGCCGCGGAGGGGGAAGCGGTCAATTTTGGCGTCGAGATCACAGCTGGGGCGAACTCGGGCACAACAGGGCGACCAAATGCGAACAAAATACAACCGGAAGGGGAGAAGAATAAGGTAAAGCCGAACTACATGATGGCAAACAAGCAGGACAACAAGAACAATTTGGTGATAAAAAGCGGACAGGAAAAGGAAAGTCAAAGATCCGTGAGTACCCCGCGAAGAAAAGCGCCACTAGACATGGGTCGGGGGAAAAAAGCAACAGAAGGAACGACAGAAGATGCTGGGGCCGCACCAATGACGACAGGAACAACGACAGGGACGATCGCAGCTGCAACCACGACGGCTTCTGTGAAGATTAGCGGTAAGAACAGTAGTAAGCCGCTCATAGGTGGACAAAGCAGCTCAGCAAATGTTCACTCGGGCTCTTCGACCTTTGTGAAAGCCGAAGATCCCAGCAGTGGTGGAGCGATTCTCACTGGGAAGAACGGCTTGCCGGCGTCTGCGATGTTGGACAAAGAGAATACAAGATCAGCGACGCCTGTAGTAGCTGCTGCTGCAGCTGGTGTATTTTTAAAACAAAAAGTGACAGCACCAGCATCAACGACAACCCCGCCGACAACCTCCCAGCAGCTCCAGCAGGTATCCACCCTCGCCTCGCAGGTGAGTCAGTTAGACGAAAAGGTGAATTTGATTGCGACGGAACAAATCCCACGATTGGAGGACCAAATTGCGGCTGTTAACGAAGGCGTGCACCAGCACGGAATAACGATCGCGGACTGCATGACAGCGGTGGTGGAGCAGCTGCAGCAGGTCCAGAACATTGAAACGTCGCTGGAGAGTGAGGTCGCCGAGGGGGCGAGGAACAATAGTTTGTTGTCAGCGGCCACAGGAGCCTCAAAAGGGTTGAACAGCAAGATGAATAAGTTATCAGGAATTACCCAGAACAGAGGAGCAAGAGCAAATAAGGGGATCATTGGCCGCGGCGGCAATAATTACAAGGGCCATCATCTACTCAAGCCGACCAGTAAATTGACTCCCAGATCGAGAAAGAAAAAGGCTGAGGGCGAGGCAAGAATAGATGAGGAGGAGGAGGAGGAAGCGCAGTCTGAAATGGACCCCCAGCTTGAGGGCTTTGACGACGAGGATGTTGTTGGACAGGAGGAGCTTCCCACGACGCCAGATCATGACGAAGATCGTTCCATAGAGAAAACTAACAAAGAGCGTTCTTCTGGTGTGCAACCTTACGAGGTGGAGCGGGTGTTGGACTTTGTCTATTCGGAGGGCGTATCAAATGTAAAAATGTCTGGGTCTGGAAGGGTCGGAACTTGTGACGCAAACTCTGGAACACACAAAAACTTGTGTTGCATGAGCGCCAAAAGCTGTCCATTTCTTGGCACGCAAGTAGGAAGTTTCTCATGCGGGACAGGCATCATGAGGCGTGTTCAAAACCTGTGATGCTTTTGCCTGCATCAGACGCCATTTGCGTGATCCGAAATATGCATGACAAATCTCGCAACCTTCCAGACCCAGACATTTTTACATTTGATAGGGCGGGTTCGAAAAAACCTTCCTCCACGAGTTTTCCAAGCGGGGGTCCGATAAAGCGGCCCGGCATCTGCACGCCCGGCTGAAAGAGTTTACGAAACCGCAGCTGGAGTTACTGATCGTGGAGATGTGCCTGCAAAAGGCGGAGGAAGACCCGGCCAAGGAAAAGGAGGCGGAGCAGGAAATTGCGCGCGCGGAGGCGGACCAGCTGAAAAGGGAACTGGTGAAACTGCGAGAACGAACAGACGATCTCGAAATGGACCTGGCACGAGCGAAGAACGACAACGAAGAGTTGAAAGACAGTACATATGATTTTGGATTATTGCTATTGGTTTTTCTTTCTCGTTTCGACCGCTTTTGGTTTTTGTCTGTTTTGCTGGTGTCATGATGCATCTGCGGTGTCAGCAAGCGTGTGTCAGCAAGCGTGTGTCAGCAAGCGTGTTGTTGTCTCGGTAAGCAGTGAATGCCTCTTTCCACTGTGTGTAACAAAAGCAATGAATTCTGTATGCATCAGAAGTCGATTTCTCTTTCCCAAAACCTCAAACAGCTCTGGGCGCTATCCAGCTTGCCCGCGAGGGGACCGACGGCGACGTGATTGTCAGCCGGTCAGACGTGCACATTCTGCAAGAGGAACTCCGGATGGTCAACGATACCTTTGGAGAGTACTGGCGCGAGCGGAAGCTGGATAAAGAACTGTTTGCCGGGGTGAAGTTGTGAGGATTTTGATGGAGGTGAACAAGTACTGCTGTACTTCAAAAGAACATGAAATGAGAAGAACGGTGTATCTTCTTGTCAACTTCTGTGCCTTTATTCCGAAAACAATACGTAACTTGTACGTTAGAATAAAAGGAAAAAAATTCTGCTGGTGCTTGTCGGGGATCTCGACGCCAAACGTTGTCTCCGCGCCGCTAGGCACTTTATTATGTTCATCCCTTCACGTCGTAAATCGATGAATCGGTCTTCGTTTTACCTTTACGTTGATTATTCACGGTCTCGAACTCGATCAGTTGCAGTCAAGCAGCGCATTGCACGGGTCGTGGTTCTACGCGCTTTCGTCGCAGAAAGATCGAAATGTCGGTCGTGGGATTTATTGGCTCGAAAGAGTCTGGTCGGTTCGCCGTCCTAAATCGTCGTCTTCGCCACATTCTGATAAGGGCTTCCTCGTCGCACTCGTGGTGTCGTGATCGTGCGATCAGTCTTCAAGTTATCCCTGTACAAGCTCGGTGAACAACGAGTAAAGATCTCAATCGCTTTCGTGAGTTCTTATCCTCTACTTACAATTCATGTTCCTATTTACTTAAAGAAATGAGGTTGTTCATTTGGACTTCCGTAACTCTTCACCTAAGGTAGCTTGTGATACTCATACTGGATCAATATCCATATCGTCTGGGTTTTTTTGCGGTGTTTGTCGTCCGTTAAGTGAGGACGCAACACGACTGCTATATCAGAGTGCGAAGAAGTCCCTAGCGCGCCACTGACTTACGAAGTTCTGGGCCGAGTCTTCAACATTTCCTTGCGGAGTTTCAGTTTCGAAGAAACAACCTTAACCTTGCAAGCAAACTTTAGTCCTTCTTCTTAAGCTTCCGTTTTCACGAACTGCATAATTCCAAGATGGTCCGCGAAAGTGAAGAGCAAAAGGTAGAGCAACTGGAGGCACAGCGCCAGACAAAGGAATCCACGGCACAGAGGAGAAGATTGGAGGAGCAACAGACTCGAGTAAAAAAGCAGAGACAGCAGCAACAAGAGGAAGAGCAACTTGTGCAAGAAGAAGAGAAACAGGCGCAGGAGAACATGAGCAAAGTTGGAAAACAAGAAAAAGCTGGAACTACAACTGCGTCTTCGACATCATCTATCAAAACTGTGAATCTCCCGGACAACCTGCCAGAGCAGCGACAACGGACGACGGTTATTAACATTTCGAGTCGCGGCGATGTCTTCCAAGACCTGCAAGATAGCTTCCGGGTATTTATTCACTAGGATGTAGCTAAGAACGAGGCACATCAATTTGTGATGCCAATAAGGCATCGACGTCTTGTACTTGTTTGGTCATTTCTAACCAGCAATGCGAAAGCGAATGCCATGACCAAAGCTTACATCACTAGATACAATTCCATGTTGTCAAAAAAACCCACGATCAGGGCACCCCGGTAGAGCTGCACCTGACCTACTCTCCGGAATTTGCGGATCCGATCAAGAAGGGGCCCAACGTCCTCGCACTGCGGCACAACGTGGAAACTACGACCGATTCGCATCAGTGGGCGAACTCGAACATTCTGCAGTTCGCGTGGGAGCAAATGCACAAGAACGCGATTTTTCCGGATCAAAGCACCCGGCTCACCCTTGCCCAGTACGAAAACTACCGGAAGTATTTGGTGACGACAGGGCGACTGCGCGACGACGCGTTGAACGGGAACCCGAATCCGTTGACGCAAAAATGGCAGTGGAACGAGCCGACCTTGGACGCGTTGTTCTTCTCCCCCGGCGGCCATTCCCCGCTGCAATTGGAGAACGAGATGGTCGTTTTTACCCGGTACAACCAGTTCTGGTTTCAGTGTACCAATATCCGGGCCTCCATCGGGCGTGACTGCCGCCCGCAAAACATAAGTCCCGGGATCCCGCCGGATGAGGTGCGGGTGTACAGCGGGGAAAGGTGGACCACGGAAAATCGGGTCAGTGACAATTGGGTGCGGGTCACGCCGGAACGGTGGCCGTTGGTCAATAGGGAGTACCTGAAGGAGGCGGGGGTATAGATTACGAAATTGCAGTTTGTGAAGATGCGGGGAAAATAAAATGAGAAAGATACTTTGTCATGCGATGTTCTCACGTTTGAACGATAGTGAGAACGATAGCGACCACCACCTGAATGACAGCATGACTTTTACTTAATTTCATCGTAAATAAATCAACATCATTTTGCCCATCAACACAAACACATGCCAAGAACCCTATACCTTGGTGCCTCATCACGTGCCGCACACGACTGTCTTCCTCCGCTATCGCGAACAAATCAGCAATCGGAATTTTCTGCGACGTACCTCCCCCGATACTACTTCTTCTATGAACTGCAAAAGTCATATCGTACTAGTAGTAATTGCAGTACAAATTCGCTCAGCATGGCAAATGGAATTTGCCTTTTTTTAATGCATGGCTGCAATTAGTACGAGTGCGATACTTTTGCAGGGCATATCTTCCGTTGAGCAGCAGCAAA
>JACKZZ010024232.1_pt1 | contig 27923 bp, 20 predicted proteins | sample 8027871 | NCBI WGS metagenome assembly JACKZZ01 (sample SAMN15724774, study PRJNA655200) | protist metagenome | isolation source: fluorescence activated cell sorting (FACS) single amplified genomes of... | place: USA: West Boothbay Harbor, Gulf of Maine | collected 2000-07-19
AACAGTACGTTTTCGGGTTTGAGGTCCCGATAAACTATACCAACCGTATTGTGGAGATAGTTGAGAGCACTGGCCATTTCGCAAAAGTAAAACTTCGCATGTTGCTCGTTCATCTTGCCAGTTTTTTTCATGTGAGTGAAGAGCTCTCCCCCGGAGGAGTACTCAAACACTAGAGCCGTGCAAGCTGGCGTATCAAACCCACCAAAGCAATGAATGACAAATGGATGATCTAGCTTCTTTACAATTTCAATTTCATTACGTATACGATCCACACTCTTGCACTCTTCGATATATTCTTTGTGGATGTACTTGATAGCTGCACACTTGCCTTGTGCCTCATGCTTACTCAAAAACACATATCCAAACTTTCCCTTCCCTACTGCCACTAAATCTGTGAACTTCTTTTGATTAAGAGGCATGATGCGCTCTTGCGGGGATGCAAGCCAGGAAGGTCTACTAACAGCTGATGCCTTGGAAGCATGCATCTTGAAACTAGATGCACCTCCACCCATAACACCTGAAAAAATGAAATTAAAAAATCATATGTCCAATAGAATCCAGCAATAAACTTTAAAATGCTCGCGTTAAGGGACCACCACCCCCTATGGTGTGTGTGGTGTCGTACGGTGCACGGTCACCCCGCACGGTGCACGGTGCGTGCCCGGCCTGTCACCATCTAGCACTCCTGAGCGCGTTTGCTCGGATTTAGTGTCCATTGGCAGTGTGGAACAGCTATATTTTTCATTGAAGTAGTAGAAAAGGCTCCTTAGCCTTTCAGGTGGGGAATGGTGACCTTGGAAAAGGCCCGTGAAATCTTCGGTCAAGTTTTGCTGACTCTCAAGGAGTTTGGTATGGTGAATTTCGCGGTAATCTTGGCAGGAGTGGGGATCTTTGTCAAGATCTGTCATCTGTACCCTACCATGGCGTTTTTACCAGGACGAAAGAGTCGGAAGACACCTCTGCCGAAGGGTCGAATCATTGGCCATAGAGGTAGTTGCACTGAGGGTGTTCCCGAGAACACACTCATGTCCTTTTTGGATGCCATCGACGCAGGCTGTGATATTCTAGAGCTAGACGTTTGGTTGACGAAAGACAAAAAGATAGTGGTACATCACGACAAAAGTTTAGCACGAATGACTTCTGGCACGTGCACTGCCGATATCACGGATTTGAAGTTCTCCGATTTACCTGACATTTACCCACCTCTAGAACAGCGACATCGTATTGAAAAAGTGTGTAATCGCTATGCTAATGGCTTGCCCAAACTAGGAATTGATTCTGACAGTATGTGGAAGAAAATCCCGACCTTGGAGCAGGTGCTGGATGCGATCCCAGATTCGATAGGCTTGATAGTGGAAGTGAAAGACGGTCAGGATGATATGTGTCCACTCCTTCATAAAACACTCAAGTCTCGCTCGAAAGTCAGGCTGGATAACACGTATTGGTTCAGTCTCAATGATTCCATTTTCAACAGACTTCGAAGGCAAGACCCTAGTATATTTTGCTGCACGCCACTACTGAACATTATTAGAGTGGTGTTCCTGTATATGCTCGGTCTGCTTCCATTCATAGACGTAAAGTGTGATACCTTTGGCATTGACATGAGAGCGGTCACTAAGGATAGGGTTTATAACGATGTCATTTTCGAATCTGTCCCTTCGTGGCTCAAGGACATACTGATTTTCATTTTTCGGGGAGGTGGGGGCACCCCCTACATTTTCCTGCACCCTAAGTTGTATTCATTGCTACGCAAGCGTGGTATTCCCACGTACTTCCTTGGTGTGAATGATATCAAGAATTTGCAGATCGCGATAAAACACGGAGCAGCAGCAGTTTTGACTGATAAACCCAACTTCTTGTGTTCCTATGTCAAGCAAAACGGAGTGTCCTTCATAGACGTGCAGACTCACGACTAGGCGCCCATGGGATGGTGCAAAAAGAGATGCGGAAGAAGTAAGCTTGCGCGATTTTTATCGTCTTTTGGATAGGTGCAATAGAATAAATAAATAACTTCCACTATTTGAACAAAACAGTGAACCCATAAATTTTCTGCGGGACCATACGAACGAACGCTCCCTTTCATATGTCACTTTAAGTTTCCACTGACCCATACAGAGCCAGCGCTATCTGCGACCCAAAACCTGCTGCAAATCGAAGTGCATATTTACAATTATATTTCCCACCACTGCTCAGATTCAAGTCACTCCCGAGGAATTCGTCGGTGTAGTTTCTATCAAGATTCGCTATGGGTGGTACCTGCTGCGAGCATAAGACTTCCGCAGCTACTACGTCTTCAAATGAAACCCCCATAGGATGCCCGGTAAATCCCTTAGTATTGAGAATTAGTAGATGCTTGAAATGTTCTCCGAAAGCGTTTCGAAGGCCGAACAACTCATTACTTGCGCAGCTTGATTGTGGACTTGCACAGGTACTAGTCTCGTGACTGAAGTACACTCCATTTTTTGCAATATCTTCCCTTGTGATTCCCTGTTGTTTTTCCACTGTAGTCAGAAACCGCTCTATTTCCTCTGCTATATGGTCACGATCTAGAGATGCTCCATGAAACGCGGAATTACTGTATAAAGAGCCGAGCAGTCGACAGCGGAAAGGTAACCCTCGAGAATGTATACCAAATGCTTGAGATTCATGCATTTCCGAGAAACGTTTTCTTGCACCACTTTCTGATTCAAGCACCATGCCTATACCACCAGCTCCAAGAATCATGCCTGATCTACGCTTATCAAAAGGCATTGCAGCACCACTCGTATCAGCGCATATCGTTGCAGCACCGAGTGCTCTGAAACCGTTGCCTAACCAGGGCATTAGCGTGTCGCTAGCTGCGTTGTCTCCAGCGATGACTACAACTCGCTCCGCTCTTCCGGTGATGATCATATCATATGCGAGTGCCACGGCTTGTGTGCTACCCGCGCAAGCTGCATTAGTTTGCATATTCGGGCCTCTCGCTTTGATGATCTGCGCAAGCTGAGCATTTCCCAGCACCAATACCCGGAATAGGAACTTTCTATCAAACTCATAAGACGAGTCTCCCGTGTTGTTGTCATTCCTAATTTCGCCACTATCGCTCGCTATAGATCTAGCGTAGTCCATGAGCTCTTGCAAAGCATTTTCTGTCTCCACCGACAACGATTGCTTTGGCAGCTGCTTCATGAGCTTCTCGCGCAAACTAGAAGTGATGAGCCGAATGGCCTCACTCGTCGCTAGATTTTGACAGCTGAAGTATTTGGTCACCTCTTTGATAGCAGTGTCCAGAGCAGGGAAGGATGTGGCGTAAACAATACCTGTGGTCGGTTGTAGGGCAACCGGCAGCTCCCACTCTTTGGTGCCAATAGATTTCCCCTTATTTTCACCTTGTAGTATCCCTGCGTCTTTGAGAGCCTCCAGTCCTGCAGCGACAGCCACTTGCACGCTTACATCCATGGTAGCAGCAATAGAAGCTGCCACACCATATTGCGTTAGGGAAAATTTGCCCAAGGTTGCACTGACGTTGATATTGTCTTTTGTCGAGGTGACTGGTATCTTCGTATTCTGCCCTGTTTCTTTGTCCTTATTCAATAAGACCACGTTCTTTCTGAGCATTTTATTCTTTACCTCAACTGGAAGCTCTGATATACAAGAATTGCCTTGTATGATGCGTTCGATGTTGCGACTTCTATCTACATCTCCGATGGGGAAAGTCTCGCTATTTCTCCCAGGCAAAGCTGCCGCCACACCAGATATTACTACAGCTCGAGAAAAACTCGACTGACCTTGATTTCCGCTTACTGTGCAGTTAACCCCATTTTCTTGCAGATTATTGACCGCTGAAAGTGCCCTCTCCAAGTAGTGCTTCAAATCAGAAAGAGTTTCTATTTCGCAAGGATACGATGCATCAACGTTCTCAAGAAAACAAGCGATCTCGTTTGCTTTTTGTAGCAAATCATTCATTGTAGCTGAACTTTACCCGAAGCAAAGAAAGTTGGAAACCTGAACCCTGAAAAATAAAACTAGTTGTTTCGCGCGGCGGGTGTTCTTTTTTGAATTTTTTCTGATTTCTAGATTTGCCTAGGTTAAGTACTTTACTCTAATTTCTAGATTTGCCGGCTTGAAGTTTTCTTGTAAATAGGTTAAGTACAATTATTAGAAAGAAGGAAGAAAACCCAAGTGCATTATTTTATATATTAATGGAAGAAAAACCAAAACCAAGAAAACAACAGTGGAAAACCACGTTTCTTTTTTATTTTAGTTAGCTAACGCTAATCACCCCCGTGTCATTCCCAGTACCTCACAGATATACTAATATTGTACTCGCCGTGGTTCATCGTTCTTTCTTCATCATTAGATTATGTGTAACGTCGATTTTACTTGATCACCTATTCTTGACGACGATTACGCCGATTCCTACCAAAAGTCTTATTTACATCAAATTTATCGTTCCTCAACTCACTGTTCCCCCTGCTGCGGCGATTGCGTTTCACAGGTTTGGTGTCATCCTCGGAAATAATAGTTTTCCCGATACCAGCATCTCGCTGCTCGCTAACTTCACCACTCGACCAGCTGTATGGGTGAGAGTTCGTCAGTCCAGCAGGACTAACGCACTTTTTCAATCTTTTTTCCTCGTGTTGCTTCGGCGTTCCAACGCCGAAGTTTTTTTCTATTTTTATCGCTCTTTGCACTTCGTCTTCTTGCATTGAATTGGCCTTCTCATCAGTAAGAATCCGCGTGGGTGATGGTGTGCAAACCCCACCTTGGTCCATCTCAGTCGGTCCGTCACTCGCTACAGATCCATCAGTCGAACTCGAGTCCGCCAGTGGAGGAGTAACAACATGTGGTGGAATCATGGTAGTGCTTGCTGCCTTGTTGTTCCATCTATCCGAATCTCCAGAAGTCATGAGCTGTTGGTCAGTCTGTGAAGTGAGTTCTCGACTTGACCGAAGCCTTGCTAGCTTCTCCAGCTGCGCCCGGGCCGCCGTGTGGTAGGCCGTGTAAATGTGTTCAGTAACGTGGAGTTCCCAACCCAACATAAAAGTAAGGCTGAGCTCCAGAGTGTTCATCTCCTTCAGCTTCACGCCACCTAATTGAGCGTAGAAGGAATTGTTGTAATACATGTCGTCCCAGCATTTCGTGGCGAGAAGCACGCACGTCAATATGACCCGGTGTACATTCAATGCAGTCAAAAAGAAGCCACGCTTGACAATACGATCAAGATAAACCAATGCTACGAGAAAGCAGGCATCACTGCAATTAGAAAACTTCCTAAATCGTTCCAAATATGCTTGAATTGTGATTCCTGGTGCGACTGTTGAGCAAAAAATCGTCACTTCGGGTGTCACTGCAGGATTCAACGCTTCGGCAATGGCACTCCCGGCTGAGTTTTGATTGATTTCATTTGCATTCCCATGCTGCTGCGCAACTTGCGATCTCAACTTCCTTTCATTAATTTTAATCATTTCTTCTAAAACACTAGAGACGATCTCCACTAAAGATTGCGTGGGAATGTCATCATCGGCAGCTGTAAGAAACGATTTATCGATACCGTGATTAGTTTCTGTATGAGAATCCGGAGTATCCATGTCATGAACTGCGCTACGTTGGTCGTTCATGGCGTGTTCGATTCGAGACAATTATAGTTGACGAAATACACGAAATTTATAATAATTCAACTAAAAGTCCACAATAATAACTTTATAGATGCATGTTTATAATGATAGAAAGGCTGTTATCGAAAAATTGCGAGTAATACAACCAAAAACAAGTTTTAGTTTCCTAGGACTTCTGGGGGGTGGAGAGGAGTAGAGCGAGCACCGACGGTTTGACGAGACGCACGTACGAACGGCCACCTTTCAAGATAGGTCGATAGGTCACCATGGTGCATTTTCGTTTTCGTGGGACACTTTAGAGAGTTTGTTCTTGAGTGACACTGTACACGACACGGCACATTCTCCGCCACACTCTGATTAGACTTTCTAGGCAAAGGTTTGAGGTCGAGTGTATGGTGTAAGGCATGGATAGGGAGACGAAGCTTCGCATTGAAGCTAACAAGGCTGCTGCTCTAGCGAAGCGCATGGCCAAAGCCAAAGCAGAAGCTGAAGCTCAGCGAACTATCGATGTGCTCTCTTCATCAACTTCATCATCATCTTCTTCATCATCGGCATCTTCCTCCTCCTCTTCTTCTTTCGTGTCTTTGAAACCAGCCGCATGTGAGGGCTGCTCGTCTGTGGAGACCCTACCCCTGTACAAGGAAGTTTTTGGGGAGCTGATATGCAAGCGCTGCGCCGCAAGGAATGATGACTGGCAGCTACTTAATAAGACTACTGCTTCAGCCGAATATTTGCTTACAGATGACACGTTCCGCCACCTGAAGTTCAAAACAGTGGACAACCCGCACCGCAAAGGTTGGTCTGAGGTACGTCTTCCGCGCCTTTTCCGCCTACTGGTCCTGGCACTTCACCTGGCACTCCCACTAACACTTTGTACTTCCACTTCTCTACTATCTTCTGCTTGGCTTGCAGATGAAGCTCTTCTTGCGAAAGCATGTGAAATTGGAGAGTATGCATCGCTGGGGTAGCCTTGAGCAGTTGCAATCAGAGAGGACCCGTCGGGAGAGTCTGCGGCTGGAGCGGGAGATTGTCAGTGCAAAGAACCAGACAGCAGGAGTGGGAGTGGAATCTGTAGTTCATGACCTGCATCGCAGTCTCGATGGTGCGGAATACAATACAGCGCATGAATCTGCTCGAGAAGCTTCTGGGATCCTTGCTAGAATGCTTGAAGGGGGGGGGGATCTTCTGCAGATTGCTGCAAATTTAAGTAAAGAGGACGAGGTCTTGCAGCATTCTTCAGATGCAGCCGAAGGTGTTGGTAGAGCCAATGCCAGTAATAGCAAAAATGACTCTCCTCCTCAAGAACAGGTACAAGTACAAGTGGGATCGAAACGACGGCTTGATTCTACATTCGATTCTTATGACGCATACCGGCGCTCCACTGCGGCTTCTGGAAGCGACGACATCTGTGCGCCGACAGGGTTGAACAAGAGGCGTGTATCTAAGACTAAAACAAAAGCATCCGCCGCGTCTGCTCGACTGAAGGGCATGTTAGTTGCCATCCGTGGAAATGGCAGTGATAGTGCATCCAAAAAGTAGTGCTCGTGTTTTGTGAAGTGTCAGCCGTGCCGATGAGTGGGTGTTGTGGGAAATCCACCCGCCAGGCAAATCGAGTAATGTAACCAAATTCACTTATACAGATACAGATACAAATGTACAACCCATTACAATGTCACAGTCACAGACTCTGCATCAGGATTAGATTCTCCGATGGACACAGATTGCGCGAAGTGTTCCGGAGTACCGGATGTGATCAACTCTGCTTCCTCAGGCACCCCGGAGGGAGTGGCGGGGTCGACATGCTTGGCAGCTTCATGTGTTCCATAGGATACGAGGAACACAGAGAAGATAAGAACAACCCCCCCAGCTATAGTCCAGCTGCCAGGAACGCCATCATGGAATGCTAGCCAACCAAGGAAGCTCCCAATGGCGGGCTCTAGCATGACGGCGCTGCATATAGTCAGCGGTGATAGATACTTCAAGCACATGTTCAGCCCCGTATGGCCCAGGAGGCCTGCGGAGAGAGACAACGCAAGGTACCAGTATATATAGTGCATAGTCGCCCAGCCGAAGACCCCGAAGTTGCTGAAGTCCCGTTCTACGGCTAAGGACACAATCAACAGGAGCGCCGATCCCAAAGCTGTCACAGGAAACGCGTAGACGAACAGAGGCATCCACTCACGTAGCACTCTCCCACACACTTGATAAGAGATGAATGCTACGGCCCCAAGAAAGGCCACGAAATCCCCTATAACGGTCACCTTATGTCTGCCTTGTGTATGCCCGACATCCAACAAAGTGATACCCGCTCCCAGCACCCCTGTGAAAACACCAGTCACTTCGAAGGAGTTGAGCTTGCGAATAGCTGGTACTCCACGTGATTCGAGGTACTTGAGAATAGTCCCTGGAAGGTAATGGTATGAAAACATACCAAAAGCCACCACCACGGGGTGCGACGAGACAAACAATAAAGAATGGGTCAATGTCGTCATGTCGAGTGAAGCTACCCAACACCCAAAGTGTGCCCCCACACTAAGTCCACTGATTGACATTATTAATATAGTCGATTTCTCGAAGCAACGCTCACGTGTACTTGCGTCACAATTCCATCTCCACTGCAACACCGCCAAAGGGAGGAGAACCAAAGAAGTGGCCTGTAAACGCCAAGAGGCGCGAAGAAGTGGTGGAATCTCATCAATTTGCTGGAACATAGTGCCCGCTGAAGAGACGCCAACCACAGCAAAAGCGAGCAAGATCCAAATCCATACTGGAATGGATTGCTCAAGGTTATTATTTTCTGATTTCTCATCCATGACCTCTATTTTTTGCATACCATCATCATACCTGTTCAATTCAATTCAATTTCACTTGGTTTCTGAGGTAGCCTCCTGGCAGACGAGGTGTGTGGTTGGTTGGAAAAGGCACCACTGGGGTGGTGCTCTTTAAACTAATGTATCTGCAAGTGAAAGTCTTAAGAAGTGAAATAAGTGAAAACCCGAAAACCCGAAAAGCTTTTCCCTTTCCAAACACCGGAAGAGTAGCAAAGAAACACTGAGAAGTTCCTTTTTTCTTGGTTTTAAACCCTTGGCTCTTGTGGGCCGGTCTACAGGAATATGAGTTTAGAGGTCACTGTGACCGATCCTGTGAAGCAAGATGGTGGTAGTTTGGGAGAAAGTAGCTACATCACTTACAAAGTTAATTATACAGCGAATCTTGATGGTTTTTCGGGTAGTGGAACTGTGGTGCGGCGATATAGTGACTTTGTCTGGCTTTCAGATACACTCAACCTCGCGGTACCAGGCTGTATTATCCCATCTTTGCCTCCGAAACAAACTGTGGGAAGATTTGGATCTGAATTCGTCAATGGCCGTAGGAGGGGTCTGGAGAAATTCATGCAGAGATTATGTCTCCACCCAGAGCTGCAGAAGAGTGAGTATTTGAGAAAATTCCTTGATTCCAATGATAAAGAATTTAAAGATGTGATGAAAATATCTCAAGGTCTGAAGCCCAACAAACTTACCAGTGTCGCAGACTCTATTAAGAGCAAGTGGAATGCCTATGTGGTCACTGGTACGCACATTGAGCTTGAGAATGATGTCAGCAGTGCTGCAGTGGATAAAGTGCTTGAGTATATCACAAAGATTGAAGAGGTCATGAGCCGAGTCGTCGACCGTGCGTCACTGCTCACCGAACGGTCGCGCAAAACGGCTCACTCTTTACGAGAATTCGGACAGAGCTTTGTTTCTTACGGTGTAGCAGAAGGTAGCGATTTGGGAGACATGCTGCATCAAGTGGGAAGTACGTTGGATGGCCTAAGTTCCACTGAAGGAAAGCATGCAGCCGAACAGATTGAGAAGCTACTGGAACCGCTTGCGGAACAAGCACGAGTTCTTGAGAGTGTGAAGACGGCTATTTCCATCCGCGCAGAGCGTAGACAGCATTATGTACAAGAGCTGACACAATTAGAAGCTCTACAAGTGAGCTACAACAAGCTGCAGGGCCAGGAAGGTAAAGAGAGCTCGGCGCTCGCCAAGGCGAAGCAGATAGAAGACTGTCACAATAGAGCTAACGACGTCAAAGCTGATTTTGAAAATATGACCGCGCGTTTACTCAAAGATTTTGGTGACTTTCAAGTACGTAAAGGTCAAGAGATCCAGCAAATTCTACTGGCATTCGTGGATCTTCAGGTACATTATCACAAAGAAAACCTTGACTTGTGGGGCAATTTGGCACCTGGGCTCGAGAGTATCACACCCCGCGCTGCCACGGTTGTTACTGATACAAATGAACCGGACCCTATTCTTACTGATGTAATGAGCCCGGAAAAGGTTGCGCCGCCGCCAGCGCCTGCGGCGCCGTCAGCACCAGCAGCCGTAGGATCGAGCACTTCACCTAAAGAGAGCGTCGGTGGTCCCTCCGAAGACGAGGAATACGAGGAAGAAACAATTGGTATTTAGAGTTACTTTGCGCTGCGCAGTTGTGCGCAGTTGTGCGCAGTTGTATGCTTATCATTTTATTTTTACAAGTTATTCTGTACTAATCTAACATGTACCACCGACCCAGGAAAAACCCACGCACACTCATTGCGGGCACGAAATGATAAAAATCACTCATCGTGTTTTGGGTCGTACTTGACGTGCTTGACGAAGTGATGTGGGTATTTGCAGTACCATAATGTGTGCAGAATACCCCAGACGCCGACTGTGATACCACATGGGGTGCTGATAGGGATAGCAACTAGACCTGAAGGCAAAATGGCGTTAAAGACGTGATAGGACGACTTGCCGTGGACTCCGAAGAGGAACCCGAAGTTCCTCTTCCACACCAACGTGAGACTCTCCATATTCGCAATTACAGCTATTTCCTGTACAATGAGAATAGATGAGAAGAATACCATATAGAGACCCACGAATATGTTCCCGACATCCTGGGACGAAGTTGTACATCGAGCTACATCATTGGGGTCACAGAGGCTCTCACCCTCATTAGGGACTTGGACAGTTTTGCGGTTGGCATCTTCATCACAAATCCGGGTTAATTGTTGTGTTGGTATTTAATGTGAAGAAGAGAAAAATGTCAGCTTTAGAATATTAAATTATCACGAACAGAAGTAGCAGCAGGACAAGGAAAAAACGAAAACTTACCCGTGGAAAAAATCATTGCAAAAACTCCAGTCGCCATCACAAACACTGCCATGCCAATATTCATACAAAACTGGCCAATTAATATTTTAGGTTCTATTTCCTTATTGGGGGCTCCAGATTGATTCACGTTCCCTCCTTGTTCGACGTCTTCTTCCGGACTAGCCCAACTATGCTCTTGAGACGCCTGTGCCGTTGATGGTGGCGGTGGTGGCTGTGGTGTGGGCTCATCATGTGAGTCTGATAACCAACTTGGTTCCGACATGTTTCTAATGTAAGAACCGATCGTCTTTTTTTCCTCGTACGGAGAAAAAGAAAACTGATTGTTTTATTTAATTAACCTTAAAAAGAGAGAAACATGTATATAAAGAGAGCTGGAGAGGAATTTTTCACGGGGAAACGGAGTAGAAGAGGACAGAAACACGATAGAGCAGTCTCAGGAAAACTATTTTTAACCCTTTACATAAGCGTTCCAGCGTGCCGCCGGAACCAAGCCGACGACTAGTGATATCCCTGTACCATGGTAAAATGCCCACCAGGGCGGAAACGATGCAAGAAGTCGAAGGCATACTTATCCATCGAGGAAGGCTCGATGCCCAAATCAGCCAATGTCTTCATGCTGCTTCCTTCAATCTGCACACAGTCTTCCAGCATCTGAGCTACCTGATCTTCTGTGAGCATGGGATTGATTGTTTTATTCAGGAAACGACCAGCAAATTTAGCAGCATTATCTGGCATAGCCACGATCGGCTTCGAGACTGTACTAACATCTTGGACGAACTCAACAATTTCTCGATATGAATATTCGGCAGGTCCGCATAGTTGAAAAGTTTCACCCTTGAATTCCTTGTGGTTTTGAACGATGTTGAATAAAGCTTTCCCAACATCGATGGCGTAGACTGGCTGTGTCAAGGTGTCGCCGTTGTTTACAATAGGGAAAATTGGCATCTGTGTGTTCAAGTCAGCAATGGAATTAAGGAACTTATCCTCAGAACCAAACACTGTAGCAGGTTTCACTATTATTGCATCCTCGAATTCTTCACGCACTGCAGCTTCACCGGCAGCTTTACTGCGGCTCCAAGCACTTGCACTGTTTTCGTTCGCAGCCAATGCACTCACATGAACAAAGGTGTCGACACCAGCTTCCTTGGATAGTCTGGCAATTCTACGTGCAATGTCTACGTGCACTTCTTCGTAACTGTAGTTGACGCTGGATAGCTTTCCATCCGCCCTGCGTGTAGGGACCAGGTGCTTGGTCTCGTAGTGCTTGCCTATCATGTTGATCACAATATCAGATTGCTCTATAGCCGCAATAATAGATTCCTCATCTCTGGGAGAAAATGGCATGACGCCTAGGCCACCCAGGTCAAACATGGGTTTGAGATGTCGGATCTCCATTTCACAGCCTCTATAAGGGACATATACACGGGATCCACATGCCCCTATAAGATAGTAGCGTGTTGTAGAGAAGAAAAAGTAGAGTAAAAAACAAAAAAAAATGTTAGAAAATCATTGGGAAATGAGCTGAGGGTGCATCCTCATGGATACCCGATGAAATAACGAAAACCCTTCTTTATTCTGTCAATTTCACGCACCTAATTCGTTAAGAAAATACCTTCCAGTGAAACCGTAAGCACCAAATACTGTTGCTGTGATGCCACTGTTGGAACTACGACCACCTCTGCCGTAGCGAACACCGAAAGGCGAAGCTGGTGCGAGAGCCTGGCCGGTTGCTTGCCTCACCTGAGAGCTGCTCGCTCCAGCCAAAGCTTTAACTGCACGCCTAGAACCAATCATCGCTCTTTACGAAAACTAGCTCACGCTCAAGTTTTCTAACCCCAAAAGAGCAGGAGGCCTATATTCTTTTCTACATCGCGTCGTACGTGCTATCGTGCGTCCGTGCGTCGCTTCGCTTGACAAACAGAGACGAAGTACAGTTACTTACAGGTCCTTATCTGTTTCAGTTTCGTACTCAAATCCGTTCTGAAACTTGTATTTAGGTGCAATGTCGCGACTCACATATAATTTTAAGGTAAGTTGTGGGATTATATGGGTTGTTGAATCTACTAGGCGATCCGACCTGGGATGCGCCAAACCTGAAAGCTATTACTGTACCTTTTGTGTTCTCGATACATACCCAACTAACTTTCCTTCTTCGCTTCTTATGATTTCTATTTTTCCCTGTCATATCTTCACAATAACAGAAAATTTCTCCCATTCCAGGTGCAGTCCAGTTCGTGGATATCGTGCTGACGCGCACGCAGCGAAAAACGCCTACTGTAATTCACCCTGGGTACAAGATCACACGTATTCGTAGCTTCTATATGCGCAAGGTGAAGTTCACGCAGCAGACCATCGATGAGAAGCTGGGGGCTATGCTCCAGGACTTCCCCCGCTTGGACGATATTCACCCTTTTTACGCGGATTTGATGAACGTATTGTACGACCGTGATCATTACAAGCTGGCCCTTGCCCAAGTTAATACTGCGAAGAATCTTGTGAGTGGTATTGCAAAAGATTACCTCAGAATGATGAAATATGGTGACTCGTTGTACAGATGCAAACAACTCAAGCGGGCAGCGTTGGGGCGTATGTGCACCGTTCTTATGAAGCTTAAGGCAAGTCTGGGTTACTTAGAAGAAGTTCGAAAACACATCTCTCGTTTGCCGGCTTTGGATCCCAATACTCGCACCCTCCTCCTCACCGGCTATCCCAATGTGGGCAAATCTTCGTTTATGAACAAGGTCACCAGGGCGGAGGTCGACGTGCAGTCGTACGCCTTCACCACGAAAGCACTGTACGTGGGACATATGGACCATCGCTTTCTTCGCTGGCAGGTGATTGATACTCCTGGTATCCTGGCTCGACCCTTGGAGGAAAGGAACACGATCGAAATGCAGGCGATTACGGCGCTGGCTCATCTACAGTGTTGTGTGCTCTACTTTCTGGATATTTCCGAGCAGTGCGGTTTTACGCTCGCTGCTCAGCTGGCACTCTTTAACTCAATCCGCCCGCTGTTTGCTAATAAGCAGGTACTGATGGTGGCCAACAAGACTGACGTTATCGCTTACGAGAAGTTGGCCCCTAATGCCAGAGCGAGCATAGAGGAATGTGCCGCCGCTGCTGGGGCCGAGTTGATCACATGCAGCAATGTCTCTGAGGAGAACATCTCCAAGGTTAAGACTACTGCATGTGATAAGCTCTTAGAGGCAAGAGTGGACTCCAAACTTGCCGCAGGCCGAGTGAAAGGGGATGTCATGTCTCGCGTCAACGTTGCCATCCCCAAGCCCCGAGACAACGTGCAGCGAGATTCGTACATACCGGACTCCGTACGTGATGGTATGGTCACAGACGGTGAAAGAGTAACTGAGAAGCAACTCATGCAAAACAATGGTGGAGCGGGCGTTTATTCCTGTGACTACCGAAAATATTACCTACTGGAAGAAGATGAATGGAGAACTGACATCATTCCGGAGTTCATGGATGGTAAGAATGTCATGGACTTCTTCTCTGCTGATATTGAGCAGCGTCTTAACAACTTGGACGCAGAAGAGAAGGAACTTGAGGCTAGGGGGGCGTATGCGCCCGAAGAGAGCGACGAAGATGACATTGATGAGGAAGAGCAAATCCTATACAATTCTATTCGCGAGAAGCAGCAGCTGGCAAAGAACGAGTCTCGTCTGAACAAAAGCAAGAAGCCCCATGCACAAGCTGTTGCCAGCATGTCCAAGGAGCAAATTCAGGAAGATCTCGAGGACGGGGGCTACGACAGTGATGTGGCCAGGAATATTGCAGAGAAAGTGCGTGGGCGTAAGCGCGTGCGTTCCCCCGATGCCAACGACGAAATGGCAGCTGGCATGGATGTAGAGGGTGACGGCAGCAAGCCCAGACGCTCCTCTAGTCGTGGCAGATCCCTGTCTAAGAAGAAGGGCCCTGGTAGAGAACGCAGTCTCACTCGCAGCGCCAAGGCGGAGGGCAGTGTTCCTGCCTCGAAGAAAAAGCAGGTGATCAAGGACAACAAGGTGTTGGAGCGGCAAATGTTCAGGCATGCGAAGCGTGGTCCTGCTGATAGGGAACACTATCCCAAGATGGTGAAGCACATGAATTCAGGGAAGCGCTCGTTGGGAACTTCCACTATCGGACGTTAGCCAGCGTCCACTCCTATCGTCTCCATTGTGTCCTTTCTTTCCAATCCTTGTTGTTTTCTGTGATTTCCCCTATTTACGGTATTCAAGTTGTAGAGCAGTTTTTCTCAGATATTTTTCATTACATTGTCACATATCATAACAGCATTTAAATGAATACGAAAATACAACTAAATGTTCTGAACTTTCCCAGCAAGAGACCGAGGAGGACTGTTGCCAATCCGTAGATCAGGCGAAGAACGCATCCGAAATGTCGTCATCATCTTCCGTATTCTCGTCCAGAGAGAGAGCTGCACGGCCTAGATCAGCTCGAAGTGCTCTGCACAAGTCATCAGCTTCGGATTTTAGACCATTCAAGGCACCATCGACGAGTTTTGCCAACAACGGGCCGAGCTGCTGGTCTGCAAGTGCTAGAAAAGGTTTGCTCCTTTGAGACTCTGTCCTTCTCCCGGACAAGTCTGCAAGAGTTTCCAACGCACTGCCACCGTTGCTGTCCCAGCGAGTTCCCGTACTGCTTTCTTCTCTCTGCAGCTTCCATGCTGCTATGGCGGTGACACCAGCACCGAAGGCAGCTCTGCGAACTGCGACCTGTGGAGACGACAGCCACATCGCAGCTGCTTTGAGGGTGTGAGTCAATAAAACCCGCTGCTGTGTCGTGTTGTGAGCACATCGTGTCACTGCTGCTAAAGAAAGTAGCGCTTCGGAGATCAATAGTCCTTGTAGTTCATCCAAATCTTGCACAGGATCTTTGCCTGAGTTGGGAATTCCGACTGTAGATGTAGTATTCTCGCTGTCAACTGCTTTATTTTCCAATCGCTCGATAGCCAGATGTGCCAGCAGTGCTTCTGGCGACTGCACTGCAGCGATTCTATCAGCACTTCCGCGTAGTAGGTGCTGCTCTTCTTGCAGATGCTGTTGGTCGCTGTGAATGTCGGACGACAGCGGAGCCATAACCACTGAAACCAGCGGTCCAGCGAACAGCAGACTAATGGACCCAAAAGCACTGCGTCTGACTGTACGTGTTTGTGCGTCTCGCTTGCGTGCCGCGAGAGTAAGCGGTCTTTTGATTGAAGTCTTTCCAAGTCTATCAACTCTGGTGTGTTGCGCCTTGGAAACCATACCACCCTTCTCAGTTGTGAGCATCCCCCCCGGAATAGGAATATTGGCGATCACGTGAGCTGCGGCGCCAATTTGTGATACTGCCCATATTCTTGTGCCTAGCACTACTTCGTCGGAGCAAATAGCCTTTGCAAGGACTGGTAGAGATTGCAGAGGGTACAGTTCAATGCAAGCAAGCATTGCTGCAGACCTGAGTTGATTGAAGCTTTCGATGTTATACGGGTTAGCAAGCGACAGAAGTGCGCGGGTCAGGGCTGCAGTTAGCGTTTGCCCATCCGAAGCACCTCCCCGCAATAGTCTAGGGATATGACGCAATGCTGCCTCTTGTTTATCTGCAATGTTGCTACCGTCACCATTTGAGGAAGCACCTGCATTGTTACTGACGGTGTTCGATTGTTGAGCGTCTTGAACGAGAATGATATCTAGACAGGCTCGTAGATATACGGCTGCTCCTTGGAGTGCAGGGGGTGGTGTGAGATCATAGGCCTCGAGGTCTGAATCACTATCGCTATCACTTTCGCTCCCGCCATCTACGGAAGCATCAGCAGTGGGTCCCCCTCCCCCTGCTGCTGCTGTTGCACCACTGTCGATCGAGGAGTTAGAAATGCTGTCAGTATCATCGACTTTCGCAAAGGCATCCTCTAGGCCCATCATAGCCGAGAAGCATCGCGCAATACCTATTCCGCAGTTCTGAGAACGAGAGTCATTGCATTCTAGAAATGCACTAACCCCTGTTGACAAAAGAGTAGCTAGCGAAGGGCTGGTAACTCCCGCCACGGAACCGGTAGCACCCAATAAATTCGCAGTAGCTGAAGCAGCAGCTTCTTGCTCATCTCCATGCAAAGCCTTCTGACTCTCCCGCAGTGCTTCCAGCAGCTCCCCCAGAGCCGCACTGACGTACTCGTGTCTTCTGATCTCTGAGCGTGCGGCGAAGTGGGGAGAGCCCCACACCCGACACACGTACGTGCTCGCTGCAAGCAAGTGGTTCGGAGCACTGTTGCATGCTTTGCATATAGCTTTTACAAGCATGCGAGCGGTGCTGGTACTGTAGGTGGCACGCAAAAACACGAGATGTACCAAGTCCTCGAGTAAACTCGGCTGTCGAGTCAGGATAGAGATAACCATTATTGGCACTGCAGCAGAGTCGGAGCTGGCAGCTACTTCAGCATTCCTTGGTCTAAATTTATGCATTGTACGCAGCATCATTTCTGTTAATTCGAGACACAGAGAAGGTGATAGCGTAGTGCACACCTTCGCTACCTCATTATCAGCACCAGCATGAGCCGCTGCGGCAGCCGCGAGCTCACGCACCAGGGCCAGCTTGCCTTGTAGAGGAAAGGATGCCACCAAATTGCTAGCAGCATTGGCATCACTTCTGCTAGTTGACGGTGCTGGTGAAAAGGTCTCCGCTGCTGATAAGACGGATAACAGCGGGCTGACCACAGCTTTTTGATATTGTTCGCTGTCAATGGTAAAGTCCCTTCCAAATTCGGTGCTCCTAGGAAGAGAGGTTCTCACTGCAGCCTGAAAATTCGCTATGACATGGTGCCCCATGAGTAGGGAAAAAGCCTCAGCATGCGCTCCTTGGCTGCTGATTCCTCGCATGCCTGCGATCCGCTTCCAAGTGCTTCTCATAGAAGTCTCATCACGTAAAAACTCATAAATTTGCTCGAGTACTACGCTCGGTGTGATATTCTCACCACTGTGCTCCAAATTGCGATCATGGGTCAGTAGCCCTTGCTCGGCTTGTGCCATTTGGTCTTGGAGATCGAACCAAGATAGCGTCATCTGAGCAGAAGCTGAAGGGAAACCAGGCGTACAAGACCAATAAAGTCTCTCCCTTCTACCTTTATGTATGTCCTTGTCGCTACATTCAAAGGAAATCCAATAATCCTTTCTGGTATTCTTGTTTCCTGATTTCCAGGATTTGCAGGTTTTATATTTGGAAAAATATTAATAGACTATTTCTCCTCTTCCGATCGGTACCAGGGACTACCAGTTTAGCTGAATAAACAAAATTGTGGAAGCTATTGATTTGTTGCAAATTATACACTAAAAGTTTCCAGGGTAGAGTGTAAATACAGTACCAAGGTCCTGCAGTGAAGTTAGTACCTATGGAACACAAAACTTTAGCTAAATGGACTGGTGAGCAATTACACTCTTTGGTAGGGTTTCGAAACAATAATCTTGCTGAATTCATTGCAAGTTTAGCCCGAGAAGCTCGAAGTGCTACCGCTCTGGAGGCGACTCTCAGGCAGAATGACATGCCTGAGGGTGAAGCCACCGCGGCTTTCGCCGTCGCTCTGTTTGAGAGGGCTCATGCTGGAAGCAGCAGAGTGCAAGGAGGAGCTAGGTCGAAGCCGAAGCAGATGAGCAACGCACAAGCGCTTAAGAAGAGCTCAGCGTACTCCATGCTCCTAGACTCCGACGATGATGCTGGTGACTTGGATTCATCAACTGCGATTATGAAAAAGTCCAAAAAGGATAAGAAGGATAAGAAGGACAAGAAGGACAAGAAGGACAAGAAGGACCAAAAAGAGCGCCATGGCAAGAAGAGCGACCCATTGCCTGAAGCGAGCGGCACTCCCAGCGACGCCCCCGAGGGGGGAGCCGTCAGGAGAGACCCGGAGCCATCGACAGCCACCGCTGACTCCGATTCCGCTCTTTCAGTAGTTGATCCAGGCTCCGTCGCACCCAGCAGTAATGGAGTTGAAATCAAGATTGAGCCAGGAGAACCCGGAGGCACTGAAACAACACATCAGGAGCAGATGATGGACAAAGATATTGCGGAGAGAGATGCCCTCGTGCAACGTATGCAGAAAAAGGATGCAGCGCGCACGAGTGGTATGAAGATAAAGCAGGAAGACGAAGAAAGCAAGACGGGCGAGCAGCTGGACTTGTCAGATAGTGGCACTGTTGCGATGCTTCGTGACATCTCTAGGCAGGACTACCTCAATCGCAGGGAAAAGCAACAGCTGGAGCTGCTCGAGGCATCCATTCGCGACGAAGAACAAATGTTTGCCTCTGTGAATCTGACTAGTAAGGAGAAAAGACGCTTAGAGAGTAACAAGCGCATACTAGAATTAGCCACGCAAAAGCGCAAATACCAGGATGTTGCCACGGAGCAAACGTACGTGATTCCGGGGATTGATGAAGATGAAGCTCTGACGGCAGAGCAGCGTCGAGAAGCAGCTCTCACAGCGAGATACACACGATCGAAGGACGAAGATGGCAAAGATGGGGGAGGACCTTCAGAGCAGCGCGTCTGGGAAGAGGAGCAAGTGAGGAAGGCGGTCAAGCGTCGGGACACCGCTGCTGCTGCAAACACCGCAGGTGTTCTCGGTGATGAGCAGAAGAAATACGATATTATTCACGAAAACTCAATCGAATTCGTCTCTCTGGAGTTATTGCATGGGACTAGAACCATGGCTGAGGTACAAAGTGCTGCAGAAACTGCACGAAAAGAGGCGGAAGATCAAGAGAAACAAGCACAATTTGCAGCGTCAAATTCAACCCCAGAACTTACCCCACATCAAAAAATTCTCGAAGGGCGTAAGAAACTACCTGTTTATTCATACCGCGAGCAGTTCCTGGAGGCAATTAAGAACAACAAGATATTAATCATAGTTGGTGAGACTGGCTCAGGCAAGACCACACAAATCCCACAATTCTTGCACGAAGCTGGGTGGAGCAGAATGGGGAAAATTGGATGCACGCAACCAAGGCGAGTAGCTGCTATGAGTGTTGCGGCGCGAGTGGCGCAAGAAATGGATGTGAAGCTTGGACATGAAGTAGGATACAGTATCCGTTTCGAAGACTGCACGAGCGATTCCACCGTCATCAAATACATGACAGACGGCATGCTTTTGCGGGAATTTCTGACTGAGCCCGATTTGGCAAGCTACAGTTGCATGATTATTGACGAAGCCCACGAGCGTACACTACATACGGATGTGCTGTTTGGTTTAGTCAAAGATATCAGCCGTTTTCGTGGGGATGACTTTCGTTTGCTAATATCCAGCGCAACTTTAGATGCAGACAAATTCAGTTCCTACTTCGACGACGCTCCGAAATTCGTCATTCCTGGCAGGATGTTCAACGTAGATATAATGTACACCAAGTCACCTGAAGCGGACTACCTAGATGCTTGTGTTGTGACAGTACTGCAGATACACGTGACACAAGAACTAGACGGAGACATCCTAGTGTTTCTAACAGGGCAAGAGGAAATCGAAACTTGCGCAGAGATCCTCCAGCAGCGCACAAAGGGGCTGGGCAGTAAGATTGCTGAGTTGATCATTTGTCCGATATATAGCAATCTACCAAGCGATCAGCAAGCAAAAATATTCGAACCAACTCCTAAAGGTGCCCGTAAAGTGGTAATAGCGACGAATATCGCGGAGACGTCCCTAACCATCGATGGCATTTGTTATGTTATCGATCCAGGTTTTGCCAAGCAAAAGTCATATAATGCCAAAACTGGTATGGAATCTTTGATAGTAACACCCATTTCTCAAGCTGCTAGTAACCAGCGCGCAGGACGTGCAGGACGCACACAACCTGGAAAATGCTTTCGGCTTTATACAGCGTGGTCCTTCGCTAACGAGCTCGAGCCAAACACCATTCCCGAAATCCAGAGAACGAACATGGCGAATGTAGTTTTAATGCTGAAGTCTTTAGGTATAGATGATTTGCTTCATTTTGATTTCATGGACAAGCCACCCATAGAGACCCTTCTAAAAGCATTGGAACATCTATACGCTCTGGGCGCACTGAACGACCGTGGAGAGCTGACCAAGCTCGGGCGTCGTATGGCTGAATTCCCGTTGGATCCCATGATGAGTAAGAGCCTGATCATTAGCGAAGACTACCGCTGCACTACGGAAATTCTCACTATCGTCAGCATGCTCTCAATCGGCGGAACTATATTCTATCGTCCCAAAGACAAAGCGCTTCACGCTGACACAGCTAAGCAGAATTTCGCAAGGGGTGGAGGTGGGGATCACTTGGCGTTGTTGCGCGTGTATGACCAGTGGGTTGAAACAGACTATAGCACGCAATGGTGTCGAGAGAACTTCTTGCAACATCGGCAATTGAACAAAGCGCGCGATGTACGAGAGCAACTGGCAGGTCTGTGCGACCGAGTGGAAGTTGAGGAGATAAGTTGTGGGGATTCAAAAACCATCTGTAAGGCTCTTTGCGCAGGGTATTTCTTCAATGCCGCCAAAATCACCCGATCTGGTGACTACCAAACAGTTAAGCAGCGACACACGGTACATGTACACCCTGGGAGTGTACTTGCAAAAGACGAGAACCCTGACAAGTGCCTTCTGTACCACGAATTGGCCTTCACAACCAAGGAATATATGCGTATGGTGGCCCCGATAGATGCTGCGTGGCTGACTGAAATCGCACCGCACTACTACAAAAGGGAAGATATTGAAGAAGGTGGAGGCAAGAAGATGGTAAATAAAAAAGCTGTTGGAAAAGCAGCCGGCCATGGAAAGTAATGGGAAGCAAGGGGAACGAGAACGAAAGAAATAACTGTAAATGGCTGTAATAAGTGTTCACTTTGCTCAGAATGGCCCACAATAAATAGTATAAATATTTCAGAAATCTCAGAAATCTAGTTCACAATTCAGAATGCTTCACCCCAGAACTACGCAGACGGCTGCGAGTGGCATTTGTTATCACGCCAAACTTCTTTGCAAGGTTCTGCGTATACGACTGGTTCTACTGCTACGAGCATTTCAAGCAGACACGTGCAGCCCCCTCTGGTGAACGCTTCCTTAATAGCATCAAAGTTATCCAGCATTTTCGATAAATCATCTGTAGACCGTTTTTCCCAAGTACTTCCATCCACAGCTTGAATAGGGTAATCCGGGATATTAAGGGCGTCGAATAGCAAACGCATGGTTTCCTGCGGTTGCGTTTGCAGGTTTTCATAGTACAAATGATAAACTACGCGATCCTTCAAGGCAGGATGAGATACTACAGTATTATCAAAGAGTTGGTATCGAAGCTGCCACTGTCTAACCTCCTCCGCCAACTCGTCGACTGTCCAGCCCACGCGGATCTCAGGTTTACAGTCACTTCCTGATCGAAGGTTACTGGAGCCACATTCCTTCTTGATCGCACTACCAGTATACCCCGAGATAGCAGACTTGATCAGATTGCTTCTGCGTAGCATAATAACTTTGAATTTTGGCACTTCCTTGGCAACTTTGCCCCAATCCAACCCCTCGGAATGCTCTGGGTTCAAAGTAAATCCAATGACGTCCATGGTTCGAAAGGGCTTCATGCCAGAATGGAAAATATAGTCATCCATGAAGCGTTTTGATGGCAGCACATCACCTACAGAACTAAGCTTTCCCGTAGGCTTCTTGAGCGCGTTCACGAAGTGCTCCTCTACGACGGATACTGGGAAACGCGATCCATCTGAGCTTTGGACAATCTCCTTACTTATGAACACATTGTTGTATCTGTTCAATGAATCTGTTATCCACGAAGAACCAGAGCGTGGTAGTTTGAACACCACCACTGGGACGTGCGTCAGCCGTGCACCTGACGAATAAGTTTGGAGGTGGGAAAAATACATGGCCCACAATATACAGCTTATTAGTAATATGATGGATAGTAGCACACCACATTGTGAGAAATTACACATCACACCGGGGGCGCAATATCCAATAGGAAGAGTACCGAACATGGCACCTACTCAGATCCGAAGCAAGTTTTCTCCTCGTAAAGTGTTATTAAAGCACTAAAAATCAACACTTAAAATCAAGAACTTGATATTCCGAAGCTGCGGTGAATATTGGCAAAAAAAAGCGAGTTTAACCCCCCATACCGACTTCGCAGTGATCGAAAATCGAAAAAAGAAATCAAGAGCCAAGATCTCCGCCGGACCCACGCTTGCGCCCTCTCCTCTCTGCTCTCTCTCTCTTTTTTCGGTTTTTCGTTTCTCCAAAAGAGGTTCGACTTATTTACGAATTCCTTCTTTGTCATTGGTTGAGTATGAAATGGCTTGATATTGCTTCATATTTGAGAAGAGATAGCCTCGAAAATCTGCCAAATACACAGATCCTCAGATCCTCAGACGCACACACACCAGAGGGCACCCCGTCAATCTCCCGCTTCCAGGGGAACTTCTTACGTAATGAAAACGTCCCATTAGTTACAAATGACTTTACATGTATGTACATCTTCTTCCTGTTCCAAGAGATCGGTGCCACGAGACTGCGGTGGCACTTGGTACTCTACCCCCCTGCTATGGGTGGGAGCAGTGCAACTTCATCGCCAGCTCGAATAGCGACATCATCTTCACCCAAATAGCTTTGATTCACTGCTACGCTGATTTGCGAGCCTTCGAAGTCGAGTCTTGGGTACATTTCCACGAGCTGCCTCAGGACGTCGCTGGCCCTCACTCCTAACTCAGGTACCGCAGCTGAGACGTCTAGATTGAGTTTCGCCTTTCCCACAGCCTCACGAGCTGATGCAAATAATAGAACTGTTACCTTCTGAGAAGTCATCGAACCTCTTCTTTAGAATGATATCTAGTTTCAGGGCACGCTTCGAGTAGCAGAGCAGAGCATGTACTAGACTGGTAACTACCTTCCTGATAAAATACCAAACTAATTCAATACCTACTCAGGTTTTCAAAAGATAGAATAATCTCTTGAAAGAATTTCACTGGGAGCTTTGTTTTCCCCCCTTTCTCATGGTTCACCCAAGGCTGAGAAAAAAAGAAAACAACGCCGATCATTTTTGGGAAGAACAATTCAGTAAGTTTCAGGAGTGGAGAGCAAACAATGAGTGAATCTGCTCTTAAAAGGATTGAGGTAGAAGCAAGTAAAATTGAAAATGAGTTGAACATTCTGAAAAATAGCTTACCGATGAAGGAGACCGGTCAAGAGTAGGTGCCTTTGCACTTTGCACTACATACTACATCACTACATCCTGTCGTAGTACTCGCATATTCAGGACCTTCTAACCTTAAGTAACTTTCATTATCTTCTCCTTGTAGAATTGTGAAATTTATTGAATCAAATCCTGATCCATTTGCAGGAGTCACAAAAGTACGTGCACGGCCTTGGACTAAGTGGTGCCATTCACCATTCAACATGTATCCCCTCGTTCTACCAGCCATGCCTAACCGGATTACGATCACCTACAATGCCTTCTAACACAAAATCTTCAACTCTATTCTATACCTTGCTACATTAGGATGGAGAGCCAAACCCATGGGTGGCGAATTCGGAGGGCAACTGTGTGATCTGCTGAAGAGGTAGAAGATAGCAACATTGCAACGCACAGCACCCTGTACTTCCCATTTCGTTTGTAATTCAGTAGATCATAAGAAGAGCAAAGCTTCAACACCCACACTTTCATGCTTAGTAATTTATTTTTTTTAATACAAGCGGTACAAGTTTATCGGTCGCGCAACAGGCTGGCTCTCAGCTCTCAGCTCTCAGCTAAGGGTATACTCGCATAGGTAGCGTATTACGCTACCCAACGTAGTACCTACTTCCAAGTTGCTGCAGCCTTCATCATCACACGTTTGCAAGCACAGATACTTGGCTTCCTCGTGGGTGAGGTGCACATCGATGGTTGTGAAGACTTCCATAAGATCCTGATATCCACAGTGATCCTGCATTGCTGGTCCGCTCACAGAGAAGCCCAGGGACTTGCCACTTCGAAAACGCCTTTTTAGCCTTTGCCTGAGTTGTGGAGTGAGCATGAGTAATCGGATTTTCTCCCCGTGAAGAGAAGTGCTAGCGTGGCACTTATCTTTTAGCTGTCGGAGGATGATCGATGACCGATCACCCCTTCGTGCTTCTGCTTTGACTGCGTCTAGGAAAGACAGAACATCAGAAATGTGAACATATGTGTTCTGGGGGTCACAATTGTAGGAAGCATTGATAATATCACAGCAAACTTTCATAGGCAAATCGGGGTCTTTTCTCAGAATTTCACTCGTGTTCGTAGAGACCACGTTTGGTAGCTCGGTCGCGAAGTCGCATAAGCGGATGGCTCCAGAGACTTTTCCATCGCTTTTATCACCTTGTGCATCGTTTGACATCGTATTGTCAGTGTCATGTGAAAATAAGCGACGGAAAAGCAACGCTAATGAATGCCTTTTTTCTTGCAGTTCATTGAGCACGACTGCGGTGCTTCCGATACCCACAGTGGTATTATGACAGATGCTTTCAGAAAGAGAGCCGGTATCTTTCGTACTTGCTAGTGTATCAGACAACTTTTGCGGAGGGGAATCCGGTGGAGTAGGTCCAAAGATATTCGAGCTACTATTCCTCAGCTTGTTCTTCGCCCCGTCGGCCCCGATGACACCTACTCTATTGCTGTCGGCGCCTTTCTGGGCAGCATCTGCAGATAGCGAATCTGGCACATAATCTTGAAATGGTGATTTGGCACTTTCAGTCGATACACCATTACGCAAGGGACTGCTCCTTAAGCGATGCGATGGACTTTCAGGCACATCGAATGGAGATGCTATTGATTTATCCAATGACGAATGCACGACACTACGAGTTGGTGTATTCCTTGGGGGCGAGCTGGGAGGCTGTGCCCTGCTTGGAGTACCCGTTCCAGCTACAGGTGGTGCAGGTGCAGGTGCAGGTGGCGGAGGTACAGGCAGCGAGGCGTCTTCGTCAGGTGCATCGAGTGCTCGATTTATCAAGCCCATATGGCACTGAATGTCTAGCCAAGCAAGAAGAGCAGTGTGGGTTACAGGCTCGATATTCTTCGATGCAGAAGTGGAGCGGATCCAGTCACGGCAGCTTGAATACATAATTGTGGCAGCTTTCTTATCCAATCGGACCCCCGCTGTTGACAGAGCCACCATGAACGCACCCCTCGTAAGACCGTCTGTCCCAGCTTGTTCGGAGAGGATTTTCAAGGTCCTAACAAAGGTAGAAAATACTGAAATATCCATAGTGGCCAGCCGAGTGCACAGTCTCTGTATCTCGTTGCTGACTTCTTTGGACTCATCCACCTGTGCGTTCATCCAAGGATGGTGGTTAACACCATCGAAGTTCTTTGGAGATACTGTGCTAGCTGTACTAGGTGCGTGATTGGCGTTTCCCGTAGAATCGTTTTCCCACGGGAGTCCGAGCTGCCCACTACCAAAGAGGCGGTCGCTGTATTTTCCCCTCGAAGGTCTCGGATCAGCATGCTGATTCACCTGGGGCTGCCACCTTAAGTAACCCATCTCGGCAATATGATCTCCTTCGTTCGAGGTGATGTGCCTTCTCTCACTCTTCCTCATGCATCTGTCACCAGCATGAGAAGAAGTAGAAGAAGAAGAAGAAGTGGTCAAGTCACCATAAAGAGACCCTTCAACTGCGGCATTGGCATCTATTTCCATAGCAATACTTAAATCAGACTGCATATAGAGATGCAACTTTTCCAGTGGTATACTCGGTCGAATTTCCTTGCCAATGCACTGCAGGAGAAGCTCGCCCCATAAGAGAGACTTATCCGACGAACTTAGCAGAAGGCCGAGTTCAGCAGCCGAATCAAATAAAGAATTCACAGTCACATCCTCTTGCAGAGTTGTATACAAGCTTCTCCACACTCTACGAAGCCGATTCTGCAATCTCGAAACGTGTATCTTAGAGGCCTTCTGTCTTTGTTCAGTTTTCGGATTGTATTCACGGCTCAAATGCAGAGCATTACAAACAGACAATAACTTGCTTACATGCAAGGTAGTAGCATTTTCGTTATCTGCAGCAGCTGTAATGATTCCAATATCCGGCTGATTCAAAAACGCCAGCATGCTATCGAACTGTTCTTCGGACAACACAATTTGCACATTGCTCAGTATGTGGCGGAATGTGCTCACAGGGATAGAGCCACTCAAGCGAGAGACTCTCTTAAGCTCTTCATCTAGCCTAGTGCGAATAAGCCCAAATACATACAAGATATCGGGTAACTCAAGGCTCAAGCGATTGCAGATATCCCGTATTTGGCTCTCTCCTCCGCTGTCCTTAGTTGCATCCATCTGCGCATTGTGGCGACGATACCATTCGGAATATAACAATACAAAGAGCACTGGAATTACAAGCTGATTCTCTGGAGCGCGAGCGAGTGCTCTCAATAGCTGGTGATGGTCGCTGCGGATGAGATCGGTAGTTAGAATTCCAAATTTCCGCAACTCTTGCAAAAGAACTGTATACGGCAAGGTTTCATCCTGCTGGAGTGTCACTCCTGCTGCAGTAAGGTTCTTAATAAGTCGTTCAGGACTGTATTCTTCCCTGCTGAAGGCTACTTGCAGAGCTGCGGGGGGCGCCTCATTGACTAGACAGTACATGTGATCCAACATCAGGAGCGTGAAATCGCGCTTGACGCGAGCCTCACCAAAGATTGGCATTAGACAAGCCGTTTCTTTATCCCGATTCAGCATTTCTGTAAACCTTTGGTCTATCTCCCTCTCTTTGAATCAAAATCTGCAAGTACTAAAAAAAAACAGGCTCTTTTTCCCCAGCGTGTGGAGTGGGGCAGTGGGCACCAGTTGGCAGTGGGGCACCCCCGGACGCTTCACAGTTAGCCGTCCGGTGGGCCCCGGGTAGAAGTGTTCTTTGCAAATAGGTTAATTGATTGTCTCCTTTCCCCTCCTTTAACACCATTGCCAGTTCACTTTCCAAATTTATAGTCATTACACTTTCTACAATATGTCTCAAATTACCTGTCATGTCCTGTTCCTCTCCGGCTAGTGCCGAGATAGAATAGATCGAACTGCATGAACTATGCTCACATGGGACTCTACAGTCTCTTGGTTTCCAGTCAACATATCCCGTACTTGGGCCTTCTCGGGATCATCCACGAGCACTACAGTGGGTGCTCGCAATTTATCTGCATGGCTCAAGACCCATTTGAGCTTCCGGTCCTCGAGAATTAGTTCA
>JACKZZ010002150.1_pt1 | contig 27917 bp, 6 predicted proteins | sample 8027871 | NCBI WGS metagenome assembly JACKZZ01 (sample SAMN15724774, study PRJNA655200) | protist metagenome | isolation source: fluorescence activated cell sorting (FACS) single amplified genomes of... | place: USA: West Boothbay Harbor, Gulf of Maine | collected 2000-07-19
CGATGTAGATCATTCATTATTTGCGTCAAAAGATCCAATAAATGTAGAAACATATACAAATAATGAAGATAGTCAATGGGAAGAAGATGATATATTAAAGTTTACATTTCATTGTAATAGTGTTCATGATATGTCTATATTGAGAAATGTGTTGATGGATAAATTAAATAATCAGTTTATTGGTGATACAAATGATGATGATATACATTTAAAGCGTGTTGGTCGTAAAATGTTATCAACAACAGCCATTCATGTAGAATTTGATGATGTTGAAGATCAAGACGAAGAGTCCAATTATGAGAGTGATTCAGTATTAAACAATGGTGATAGGGAACAGAGTCAACACAAACAACAACAATTTGAAGATAGTGATGATGATGTTAGTGAATACGATAGTGATGATGATGGAATGAATTCACGTATATCAATGGTCTCATCACCATCATTTAGTAAATATTGTACCCCAAGAAGTACTAATGATAAAATATCTAGAAATTTAAAAGATGTACAAGAAAATGATGATGACGTTGAAATGGATGATGTTGAAAATGTCCAACAGCGACAACAAAAACAAAACATGTCAAAAAAAGGAAGTACGCGAAAGGAAAGAGAAGACATTCAAAAACAGAAAGAAATAACATTGAAAAAAGAAGCATCACGCTTGGAACAATTAAACATTAAAAAAAAATCAGATTTAAAAAAAAAAAAGTTGAAACAACAAAAAGAAAGAGAACAAAAAGCAGCAGCAGCAGCAGCAGCAGCACCAGTAGTCGTGGTACGTTTAAACTCAATTTGTTTTATGATTGAACTCTATTTTACTTACAATTTTCTACTTAAACTATAAAACCACTTTTGCAACTTTTTTCCTCCAGGCTCGCGAAGATGGCTTGTCCAAAGAGAATGATGCCCTCAGCAGCATTGCACGTGGTATCGACATGCTCAGCAAGGGCAGCACCATCACCGGCGCAGATTTCAACACGTTGGTGAGTGAAGTCCGTAACAAGACATTGATCGACACCGTTGCGCTGGGTCTCGAGCACGACACAAACAATTGCGACGCTTGGAATGCAAGTGGTAATGTGGGCGAACCGCACCCATTGTACAACACTTCCGAGCTCATGGAAAAAGTGGAAGACAGTAACCACGTGTGTGTGCTCTCGTGGGTCAAGCTAGACTCTGACCCAAATAATTTATTGCATTCTTTAAAAACAGAGAAGAACACATTTACTGGAGAAGTCACGGATCAATTAGCACAAAGCATGTTGGGAGACGAAGAAGCATCGGCAGAAAACTTGGCACATATTGATTGTCCAGGTACAAACGACGGCAAGGGTGATCCTCATTTCCCAGATGGTCCGCCGATGCCGGGTTCTTCACTAACAACAGAGTCACACCAAAGAAACCGTCAAATGTTGCTAAAGTTATGCAAGACAAGCACATTCGGCGTGACGTCGTTGAGCCTGCATGGCTCCGAAAATTGTTTAAATTTCGAGAAACTTCGGCGAGAGACGGATGAGTTGAAGTGCCTGGATGTCACGAAATTGTTTATGACAGCGTTGAACACACCGTCAGGGCTGTTGCGGTCTGTGGGCACTGTGCTCAAAGTGTGGCTAGTCAAAAGTAGTGAGCGTTCGATAGTTGTGTATACAGTTCCTTCTCAATGTTGGGGGAGGATGCTGCAGACAAAAGGAATTGGCGGTGACGGGCAAGACTTAGCAATGCGAATTTCGTACTTTTTGGTTGCTCAATGCCACCGTTTGATGCGTGGTGACATTACTCGCATTGAAAATTTTGAAGGTTCGTCCTTGTATGCGAATCGCATCAGCAGCTCAGCAGCGGTTGGTTCTAGTTTCGATGCATTGTACGCTGCATTAGGTGGATTTCCCCGTGACCTCTGGAACATGTTGAAAGGTACAAAAGAAAGAAGAAATTTTGAGTTGAAAGACATGCGTTGGATTATCCATATTGTCCGAAAATGGTGCGGTGAAGATTTAGCGCAAACCAATGTTGCGATCGGTTTGCACGATAGCGTTGTTACCACTGCGAAGGCTCATTTGCATGCTGTCGATTTTGCGGCACGTGTGCAAGTCCTCCATGCTGTCAGAGCTTTGGAAAAAGTTTATCAGAAACTCAATTGGTTGGAGACAAGAATTGCTAGCGGAAAATTATCCCAAGAAGATGTTGAGTATGTACAAGCTGGACTCAGCGCTGCTGTGGTGACCATTGGAGGCGCCCGATATGAAAAGAATTTGTGTCTGCAGTCGATGGGTGGCACAAAGGGTGGCACAAAGGGTGGCACAGAAGCACAACGCACCTTCGATGAACATGCAATGGAATACAACAGCAAACACCCAGACGATCCTAATGTGACGGGATCTGAGATCCTTCTTGCAGGTGGCATTCCTGCTCTGAAGCTTGAACCACAACAGATCATACGTCTAGCAAGAGAACGAAGATCTGAAGGTGGCACAGAAGCACAACGCACCTTCGATGAACATGCAATGGAATACAACAGCAAACACCCAGACGATCCTAATGTGACGGGAATTGAGATCCTTCTTGCAGGTGGCATTCCTGCTCTGAAGCTTGAACCACAACAGATCATAGTTCTAGCAAGAGAACGAAGATCTGAAGGTGGCACAAAGGGTGTGAAGGGTAATTCGAAGGGAAGGGGCAAGTATCAGCTCTCAGGCCAAAACAACAAAAATGGTCGTAAAAATACATCTCCGTGTGGCGAGTTTGAACAATTTACTGCATCTCAAAAAGGAGTGACAATAAAACAAATTTTTTCTGCTACGTTTCCAGAACATCTCAGTGCATGCGCTGAATGTCAAAATCTACTGAAAACAGAATATGACAAATGCTGTACTGGTAAGAACGAAGAGTATGTTCAACCACGTCAAAGGGAGAGAACCACTAGAAACCCACATTATGTTTTTCACAAATACTACAAAAAATATCTAAACAGCGGCAGCAAACAAAATAAAAATTAATACATGTACACATGCATGTGTCACTATTGTTACATATTATATCTATTTCACTTTTTCAGCAGAATTTACAATGGAGAGCCATTCTTTTTCTGTTTTTTTCTGTTTTTTTTTTAGATTTTTAAGACTTAGTCTCTTCCCTTTATCATAGCTGTCAAATCTCACACGCACGTCAACATATTTTCAGATATGATATGTATATAAATTTTCTCTAATTTTTCTTTTTTTTTACATGTTTCAGTATGTAAAATTACCATGTAAAAATCATTTAAATAAAAATGGCTTCAGATGAAACAAAATCTCACATTATTCAACAATTATTCTCAATAAAGAGACAAGCTATTTTTGAAAGGAGTGCGTTATTAATTACTTTACAGTATACAGGTAGAACCGAGGTGTACTAGTACAGACAAACAGATATTAATTTCAAGGTCCACACACAACCGCAACTACATGAACATGTACCTAATCTGTTCATGAACCTTCCCTTCCCATAGAAGGTATACCATATTGTGATAAAAGTTGGTTGATGCAAGATGAAATCCGTGTGCATCAACTTAGATCAAAACTACTAAGACGATACCACAACATTTTGCATAAATGTACATGTACCTACAAAACGATACTATTCCACAAAGCAAAAGCCTCTCATGCGAGTGCAGCCAGCCTCCTCTCCATTTCAAGCTCTTCCTCGTTGTTAACAGCATCGTTCTTAGTCTCTCCTTCCAATTCTATCACGGTTTGTGACTCTAATTCACCGTCTGGAGCTACTGGTACTACACCAAGTAAGTCAGCCACAACTTTATTTACTTCTTCTTCAATCTCATCTTCCATATCATCAGGCTCGATCATTTCAAACATATAGTCCGTCATCTCTTGAATGATTCCAGCACGCATCATTTCTTGTGCCATGGTACGGCATGCTTCAGTAACTTGTGGCATTTTCACAACTTCTGACATAGCTTGCATTACGACTGTTGACTGTTGCATTGCACCAGCAACTTTTGACAAAGCCTAAGCCTCGTGCAAAAAAAATAAAAAGATTTATTAAACATGAAAAGTATCTTTTTATTTTTTTTGCACGAGGCTTTGCGCTTTGCGTAATAATTAAAGCTTTTTTAGCTCTGTCTATATTTAGTAATTAAAATAAGAGTGTTATAAACTCACATATTCAAAATAATAAAAAGTTTTACTTCGATTATCCTATTATCCTAATACATTAACATTATTGAATGACTCTCTGTACATGACGAACAAAGTTCATAAATCAATAATAATCACATAAACAATGGAGGAAGCTCTTGATGAGTTCCAAGTGCTTCAATCGATATTTCCACCAGAAACGAAGCAATTTCGTATTACTGAAAGTACAAAAGACAATTTTAATGTTGGTCTACCTGTATCATATGTACTTCGTGTATCAACACCTGATGACGCAACATTAAATCCTTCAGATGATACAAAATTTTTAGAAGTATATGTTACTATTCCATCAGACTACCCAGAGAATTGGGCTGGATTTAGTTGGTCAATGGACAATGAAACTATTGAAACTTCGTCGTCGAATAGTAGTTGTAGTATAAATAGCAGTGATAGTCGTAGTAGTGACAGTGGTCTATTAACTGCAAAACAATTGGAAGAATGCAGAATGGAAGTTGAAGAAATCATTGATACATGTAGAGAAGAGCAAACTGTTGTTGTATTCGAAATATTTACTGCTATTAAAGATTACCTTCACAAGGTTTTTTTAGAAGAGGATAAGAATACCAAGAAAAGGAATCAGTCTCTGTATGCACAAAAAGAAGAAAGGGAAGAGCATCAATTAAAAAAGAAAAGTGATGCAGAGAAAGCAGCAAAAGAAGCTGAAAAAAAACAAAGAATATTAGATGAAAAAGAAGCAATAGAGGAACAAAAAAGAAATTTGCAAGAACAACAATTTAAAGCTAATCGGTTAAAACAACTTCAAGACCGTCGTGTACATAAGCGTGAAGTAGCAGATCGTCGTCGTCAAAAAATTGTTGCACTTTCTACTAGTGGTGTGAGCGGTGTCAGTGGTGTCAATGGTGTTAGTGGTGTTGGTGGGAAAAGTTTATCAAAAGCAGTACCATCAAAGACATTACCACACAGGAATTCATCAACAAATGCATTGAATGACGTTATCAGTGAAGATAGTGATTGTATAATTGATCATGCAAGTGGTACAGGTATCTTAAATAATATCGATGGTGACGGATCTGGATTGCCATTATTGTTAAAATCATCATCGACTGATTCATCATCATCCACAGCAAGTTCACAAGTAGAAGATTTACATCAGAAAAGAGAAAGACAAATACTATTAGTACACATGTTAAAAAGATGGGCATTTCCAATATCATCAACATATCCAACTGCATTTGAATTAATAGCCAAACAATTACAAAGAAAAGGATTAATTGATAGATGGGCTTTAGAAACTCATTCACCCAGAACATTTGAAAATTTCTTTGCAGAAGCAAAACCAGCAGCAACTTATTCACATCCTGTATTAGAAAGTTTTTGGAAACATAGTCAAGACAGTACAGAGGGTTCAAGATATCATACAGATTTTGATGAAATATGTTTATTGGGGAAAGGTGGTTTTGGTAGTGTTGTCAAAGTAAAACACAATACAGATGGTAGAATATACGCTGTGAAAAGATGTAAAATGCCATCAGATGATCAAGATGATTTAGCAAATGAAAAAGTTTTACGTGAAATTAGAACATTGTCTCGGTTAGAACATAAACATGTTGTGCGTTATTTTCAGTCGTGGTTAGAAGGTGGTGAGAGAGCAGTTGAATCATGGACAGCAGAACCATCGCAAATAACAAGAAAGAAGATGACAAATGATACCAGTGGTCTAAATAGTGGTAAAAGGGGTATCAATATCAATAGTGGTACCAGTGGTACCAGTGGTACTAGTGCTACTGGTGAAGATGAATCTGCTGAAAGTGGTGACAGTATAAGTGAAAGCAGTAATAGTAGTAGTGGATTTGGCTCATCAGATGTGTCAAGGGGTTTTGGTGGATTTGAAATGCATTCCGATTCCATGTTTGGTTCAATGGGTGGTGGTCTTGGTTTAGGTAATTTAGTAAACGCTCTAGCAACCAGAAATAATGAGAAAGAGGAACAAAAGAAAACCCATCATGAAATAGGAGATGGAACCGATGAAACAAATAATGACACTAAATCAAGAAGAACCAGTATTACAAAAAAATCGTATAAAACCTTGTACATTCAGATGGAATTTTGTACACAAACATTACATGATAGAATGTATGCACCAGATGCAGATATTATAACAGAGGATGATGCGTGGTTTTATTTACGTCAGATATGTGCGGGGTTAGCCTACCTTCATGATAAAGGTGTTATACATAGGGATTTAAAACCATCAAATGTATTTATAGCACCAGATGGTTCAGTTAAAATTGGTGATTTCGGATTAGCAACTAATCAAGGTGTTAGTTTAACATCTGATACTAATCAATATCAACCCAATGATTTTATGAATAAAAATAATACTGATAAAACAGAAGTATTGGCAACAATACCACAACGTGAAGAGGACGATGAGGAGGAGGAAGGAGATATGGGAGAGAAAAAAGAAGTCGTAAAAACAAACGATGATGATTTTTTATTAGGTGCAGATGATGTCTTATGGAATGATGGACATCAAGAAGATTTAACACAAGGTGTTGGTACAATGTTATATCGTGCATTAGAACAAGAAGGTAACTATAAAGGTAATTATCTGCAATCATCGAAATCAGATATATTTTCATTGGGTATCTTATTTTTTGAAATGTGTTGGCCAGCAGAAACAAGAATGGAAAGAGCATTAAATTTAAATAATGCTAGATCACGAAAGTTTCCTAATGATTTTAAAAGATATATGAGAAAACAATATAAATTATGTGATTTATGTTTAGATTTAGATCCTTCCAATCGACCAAGTGCGCAAGAATTATTACACAGTGATTACATACCTGCTGAAATTGGGAAAGAACAAGAATTTACAGATGCTTTGCGTGTCTTGTCCGATCGTAATTCAATGTATTTTTCAAAAACAATGTCAACACTATTTAATGATTGTATTAAAGATGAAATGAATTCTGTTGTTGGTATACCATCCTTATGTCGTTACTATTTATTATATGATGTGACAACATTTGAGAGTAGAGAATATATATCTAAAATGGAATCCTCTATTATAAATGTTGTACGAAAATGTTTTGAACTATATGGTAGCATTGAATTTCAAGATAGTACATTAGTACCTGTTACAGCATATCATGCAAATGAATTAAAGAGTAATAAAGATGATATTGCATTATCTTCCTCTTCCTCTTCCTCTACTATTGCTCTATCTAAACCATCCTCTAGATTATCAAAACAATCATTATTATTAACAACAGATGGTATTGTTATTTCTATACCAACTAGTAATTCATCAAGAATTCGTTTATGTAATTACGTTAAATCAGATAGTAATCTCTTCCAAACGTCGCAAAAACAAATAAGACAATATAATTTTCAAGAAATACAATACGATCGTACAAGTAGTAGTGTTGGTGGTAGTAGTAGTAGTGGTATTAGTAGTAGCAGCAGCAGTAGTAGTAGCACGAGAACTGGTACACAGGGTAATTTTGATATTATCTATCCAAAATCATCAACATTTATAAAAGATGATTATAGTAGTGACATTAATGTTACTACGACTACTAATACTATTATTGGTGATGCATTTCATTTAATAGATACAACAACAGTTAAAATTATAAGAGAAAACATATCTGTTACAAACGATATCATGAAAAGATTAGAAAAAGGTGAAAATATTAATCGTACAGCAACATTAATTAATATGATGCCATTAGGATCCAGTTGGAATATTAGACTGAACTCAATGCCAATAATTCATGCACTCTGGTTAAGTATTGGAATAACTAAAAAGTCAAACAATTTTTTAAGATTAAGGAAATTGATTCGGAAATTTGCATTAAGTGTACAAACTGGTTCATGGAATTTATTATTATCTAGAATAACAGATGAAGGTTTAATATTTGGTAGTAGTAATAATGATACGAGTACGAGTACCATGAATTATGGTAGTCGTGACTTAAGCCCATCTAGAAATAAAATTGAACGTGGTATCGGCAGTAGTAGTATATCAATGGAAATGGATGGCATAAATAGCAATGATAGTGATTCTCCAACCTCATCCTCATCACCATCAACAACAACAAATGAATTACTAGATGATGCATCGTTACGTGTTTTACGTTTATGGGTTGAATTAAGAAATAAACCAATTGAATTAATAAAACAATTAGAAAAAAGGTTAAAATCTAAAAATGGATGGAGTATAGCAAAGTATGGATTATATTTATTGAAATCTATTATGAATTCATATAAGCGATTGAATAGGACTAAAAATAAAGTTCTTATTGATCTATTATGTTTACCAAGATTACAATCTATATACATACTTCATAATAATGGTAATACTACTGTTGCTAATAATAATGATAATAAAGTTAGTGGTGGTAGTAGTAAATTTAGTGGTAGTGGTGGTGGTAAAAAATTTAACAGTGGTATATATTTTGAAAGTGGTTTTATGTTTCGTAAAACATATCAAGTCTGTATTGAAGGTGGTACCTATTTAATATCACCTTCAATGCCTAACAATAACATGGATCGTAAAAATATTAATGATGATCTAGGAGCAGTTGGTATAACAGTAAATTTACAAAAAATAATGAAATGGAATTATGATTTATATAAAAAATCATTATCCTCATCATTATCATCAACGTCTCCTAAAGTCAATTTAATGAACTCTGTTTTTGTATGTACAGCAGGTATAAATAATGATGTCGATTTATTAGTTGATCGTTTACGTAGTAATGGTATACCATCAATGTGTAGCGATGGTAACGATCCAAGTATGGAAGGACAATTATTGTTAGCATCAAATTATCGTTTTATTGTTGAAGTTAGTAGAGACGAAAATTTAAAATTAATTGATCGTTTGTCAAATAATAACAATTCAAATAAAAAAAAAATTGGTTTACCCATGAAAGATATTGATTCTTTAATTGCTGTTGTGAAGAATAAAATAAATAATTAAAGAATGATTTTGTAATGGATAATATTCAAAATTTTACTTGTATACTCGTAATGTAGTTTCTGAAATGTTTTGTTTTTTGCTACTAGTAGCCAGCCAGTTTTCAAGTTTGTTGATTTTATAAATGTGCAAGAAATCACAATTTTATAAATTGGCAAAATAAAAATAATATATTAATATTGTCAGAAATTCTGAAAATTCAGAAAATTCAGAAAATTCAGAAAATGATAAAAAGTTCTTCGATATAAAATGTTAAAAAAATGATATGTGATGAATATTTTTTTTAATTTAAACTGCTCAACAATTTGACAATTTGACTTCTTAAATGAATCCACTTTCACCAGCAGTAGCTTCACCTTTATTACCAATACCCACAACACCGACATATCTCATACCGTTAATCTACGAAACTTTACAAAATCCTCAAGTACAAAATGATATTAATGATTATCTTAAAACATTAACTAAACGAATAGTATCTGTACCAGAACGTGCTGTAACAACGTCATTTTTAAAACATTTTATATCACCTGATCTTTGTGTACAAAGTCCAGGTCAACTTGTTCATGGAAGTAATACAAATGGTCCACCAGATGATTGGAAACATTTTGATATTAATAAAGATCCAACTTGTATACGTGGTTTAACAACTAATTCAACTGGATTATCAATTATTGAAACAATGTTACTTTTAGCAAAAGTAACAAACGATAATATTTTTTCACATGATCCATTAACTGGTGAACCATACTTTGGTAAAGTGGACATATTTGTTAGCTATGGTTGGCATGGAACGGCAATAGGAGACCTTCAAAAATCAATAAATTTTTTTGAGAAATCACGACAACAACGACAAAAAAAAAGTAACAAAAATAAATCCATGTATTTTTGGATTGACGTGTTTGCAATAGCACAAAATAGAGATACCCCTAAAAAGGCAGCCGCAAATAGTTCTGATGTTGGTGCATTTGCTGACGTAGTAAAAGAATCGATTGGTACTGCATTGTATTGGAGTCCGTTAACAAAACCTGCTGTACTTGGTCGTGTGTGGTGTTTATACGAAATACTTCAAACAATAAAAATCAATAATTCTATAGAATTATTAATGAAACCATCAGATCGTCAAACATTGTTAAACAATATAAAAAAGGACAATGGTAAGAGTTTAATTTTTCAAATAGAAGGACAGTCATCTGTTAATGCTGCATCAACATATGAAAGAGATTGGTGTCGAATACATACATCCATTGAAGTGGAATTAAATCCAAAATCAATGGGTACATTTGTAAGAGCACCAGATACAATTAATCAAAATGATGGTACTGGTAAGAAGATATCAGTCCCATTTTCAAATTTTGGTAATGCTAGTGAGGGATGGTTAGGTAACGGTGATTGGGTAACTATAGGTAAAATACATGGCGATGTTAATGGTCAGACAGTACCACCATGGATTGACTATGTATTTATAGACGATGAAGGATACGGTGAAATGAATGGAACAATTGAAGGACACCTTATCCTAGATCAAATGGTGAAAGAATCGATATACAATATGTTTAATAATATATTGAATGGTTATAATAATGGTACGACTCCAATAAATTTAAAACCTCTATCCGGTATATTAATGGAAAAAAAGAATGAGAGTCAAAAGGAAGGCAGTGAAGATGAGGGTGATGATGGTATTGGTTATTTATTTCTTGGGGGGAAATGGATGATTGAGTATGCAAGTAGTGATGATGTTCAAACATTCAATTGTACAATGTCTGCTTTAACATTTGTTGGCGAAGATAATATATTACCAGAAGTTTTGATTGATGAAATAATGGAACAAAATGTGGTAGGAATTGAGAAAGTACCAGTAGTAATTACAGCAATGTGTTTTGTTTGTGAAGGTCAACGTATAGCAGTTGGTGATAATCGTGGTCAAGTTCGATTATGGTGTACAAATGATGATTTACCAGGAGAATCATCATTTTGGTTGGAAGCACTTTATCTTTGTGATGAGGAGGATAATGAAGAGAATCATTGGGAATATATTTTAGTTGCATTAATTGAACTTAATCATCAATTAATCGGATTGACAGCAGCTGGTTTAATAACAGTATGGGATTTACAAAATGATGGTGGTCATATAATATGTCAATTAACCAATGAAAAGTTTGGTAAGTCTCTAATGCCTGTTGGGGGTGATTTATTTTTAATGGGATTTAAGGAGGAGGAGGAGGAGGAGGAGGAGCTAATGGAAGATGGTATTAAAATATTTGGCTGTCTTGGTTTGTTTTGTATGACGGCGGTAGATGATTCTACCAGTAACCCGATACAATTAATGAAGCAGTATATTGATATGAGTGAAACATCTCAATGTTTTACTAGCATTGAGTTTATTGCTCGTTTAGGTTATAATAAATATGCTATAGCTTCGTCAAATCCATATAATTCATCCATAGGTATTGTGACATGTGGTGTGATTAATAATGAGGAGAATTATGAAAAAGAGAAACTTCTTGAAGAAATTGACACTATTTATCCAGCACCAATTACTCTTCCTGTTGCTTCCTCAATATGTGCCATTTCATCAAATCCAATAAATAACATTTTAGTTGTTAGTTATCCAACTCTAGTTGTTGTGTATAATATAAATGTGAATGATGATGATAATATTTTATCCCCGCTTCATATATTAAATCAAAAATGCGTACATACAATTATAGTAAGAACTATCATTCTTGAAGAAAAAAAGAAAAACGATGATCAAAAAAACAAAATAGTTGTATATTGTGGGTCATGCGATGGTTTAATAACATGGAAAGTACCTTATTAAGCGATCGTTTAATGTATATACCTATACACTGGTAGGTATGATATAAACATATAAACATAACAAAAATGTATTACCGGTATTATAATATATTATATAATATTTAAACTCCCTTTACGAATTAACTTTTTCATTTTCATTTGTTAATTCATCGTAATTATTGTTGTTCTTGTTTTTGCTACTGCAACAACATTTTCTTACAATTAACTTGACAATTAATGTAAATATATGTAGTAAACAAACACTACCAATAATTATACCAGCCCCTCTATATAGAAATATAAAACCCTTAGTTTCCGCAACCCATCCACCAATACCACTACCAATACCCGTTCCCAAACATTGATATGCCGTCATGAGTATGCTTTGCACAGTTGAATTCCAACCTTTTGGACTTCTAGATTTTGCGTATTCAACAGCTGCTGACCACATTAGTGCAAATGTAAAACCATGTAAGGCTTCAAAAATTAATACATACCATACTGTTTTTTTTGTTAAATAGGTGTATCCAAATGCTCTGACAACATACGCAATCATAGAAAATACAAACATACCATCAACACCCAACAAATTCAATAACGCATCTGTATACAAAAATATTGGCAATTCGAATATGACAGTTATTAATACTGTTAAACCACATAAAAATGTTGATGCATTTAAATCATTTTGAAGGTACACAAATAACAATCTTTCAACAATACCAATAGCTGCACCAATAAGTGCGACTTCAAGAAGAAGAAAAAGGAAGCTCTTGGAAAATATAACAGCATACAGTTCACTTTTTGTAGCATTCTTCTCCTCCTCCTCTTCTTTCTCCTCTCCCTTCTCTTCCTCTATTTCTCCATTGATACCTTCTAATAACTTTTTTTCAAAAGATCTTCTTTTATTCTCTTTATTTGGTATAACAATCCATATCGCTATTATTCTGAATAAAGCAAATATGCCAAACAATATGAAATTATAATAAAATTCAAAATGATCAGTTATATATCCCATTACAACATTACCTATACCCCATGATACTGCTGTCCATAATCGAATTGATCCGTACAATCTTGTATTATCTGTTTCTGCTAACCATTCTAATGTATGTGCATCTAACACTCCGCTCGCTACAAACACACTTAAACCACCATTGATAAGTAATACAGGATAAAAACCATTCGCAATTGAAGGAAATGCTTGAAATAGTAAAATAATTGAAGAGATTAATGTTGTAAACAAGTAAACGCTTTTTTTAGCATGATAAAGATCAGCTATCACTCCCCAAATTGGTGTAAAGATGAATCGAACTGCTGGTATAATTGCTTCAATTATTCCAATTTGTGCGGGAGATAATTTTAGAATTTGATTGAAGTAAATTGTTGAAAAACGACCCCATGTAGCACCTGATAAACCTCCCAAAAAGTATACAGATTTTAAAAGTATTAATCTCTTGCCATCAGGTTTTAAATGTTCTTTTTTCATGATACCCTGGACACCTTTGTGAGAATTAAGGTGTTAAATCTTTATTTTAATATATAATGGAAAGTTGCAGAGATTTAGATTATAATTAACATATTGGCATGATATTTATTAAAGTATTGTTTGTAGTTCTGTTGTTCCAGTTCTGTTGATAACATGATGATCTTATAATCATCTATTATCGAAGTAACTTTGGTTATTTTGAATCTGAGGGAGGGTACACAGCACAAGGAGCACAGCAGTATAGGTTCCTACACAGCAATATATTTTAATTTTAATTTTATTTCGAAGTCGAAAACTTTTTAACTTTTCGATTTTATTTATTCTAATTTTTTGGCAAATTTATAAATATGAGAATTTCTTTCGTTTTTATTCAAAGAGAAGAGAAGTTTTATTAGGATTGGATTGGGTATACCTTACACTGATATATATATAGACTTAGACTAGACTCCCCCAGATTAAGATTACCACCACAGGTACTTTTTTTAAGATTCACATACTAATACGTATTCTTCGGAGTCGTCGAGTCGTTCATACCTTGGAAAAATAGAAAGATCACAATATTTCACTACCTAGCTTAACTTGGCGTGGCTTGGTTGGTACCGTACCACCTGTAGATACTACCATAACATTATTTCGAAATTATACATTTTATACCAATACCATTATCTTCTACCAGAGCTACCACAGGTTTTGTAGACTTGGTATTACAGTAAGAGTGGAGTGAGTAGTATTTTTATATTTTAATTTTAATTTTAATTTTAGTACATTAGTTCCTACATGTTGAATGAAAACCTAAAATCCTAAAACCTTCTCTTTTTTTTAACTTTTTTAACTTATCTATTTTTCTATTTTCAGAATTTTTAAATACAGTATATATAAACTAGGAACTACACAGTAAAACTTTTGTATAAAAGTTAAAGTAAAAACTAAAACTGGCTATAGCCACAATGCCAATGGTGACATCTAATCATTAATAACCGAGCAATATGTTCCCTGTGAAGCTGTCCAAATGGACAATCAAGAATAAGGAGTCCATCTTTAACAATACGAAATTAGGGCTACTATCACATGATCGAACGCTACTTGCTACTACAACAACTACTACTATTACAACCTCCAACTCCACTACCGTCAATGACAAACAAAGAGTGAAAACAGTCAACCTTTATCACCTTATTAGTGATGAATCTCAAGTTCAATGCTGGAAAGCCTCTAATTCTACAACTTTTCAAAATATCCAAAGTCTTGCATGGTGTGCTATACCTGAAATGCCTAATTCACCGGTACGCAATTCTATTCCTGTCCCAATATTGAAAAAACCATCTGAAAGAGAATCTTTTCCCGTCTTAATCTTACTTAATAATCAACTAGAGTGTCATGCAATATTACATCAAGCAAGTAGGTCTACATCTACTTGTTCCAATATCTGGTCAAATCCTTCATTACTTTCTTTATTTTCACCACCAGATGCCGATGATTTTGCACGAGCTACGATAAATTTAAAAGAATTAGCACTACGATGTACTGGTACAAAAAGAATAAAGAACGTGACTCTACATCCAGTTAGTGGTATTGGCGAAAAAAATGAAATGAATACATTTGTTTTAGTCATGTATACTCAACATGCGCCAATTAGTAACGACATAACTCAACAAAATCGTACATTACCAATAGCTGTTGCTACTGTTGAAGTTAATCCAGGTGGTCTTTTTTTAAAATCCATAGAACAAGTTAATAATAACAACGAAGCATCACATGTCTATGATAACTGCACAGTTGTTCAAGGTAATAAGTTATGGACTGTTGATGATCAAGCTATTTTAAATATTTGGGAATTGGATGGAAATGCTTCACATGTTGCTAATGTGAATTTAAGAGATCTTGACCCAACTGTAAACATTTCTTCAACATCAAAAATGAAAATATCAAATGATTCTTCCATTGTAGTCATAACTACAGTGAATGAAATGGAGGATAGTATATTTGTTATTGATTTAGATCAATATTTTTTAGTACATCCATCAAGATGTTCATGGTTTCCATTATTATTAGGAACAAAAAGAAAAATAACAGAGGGTTGGTATGATTGTGTAGATAAAGATGAAAGAAGGAAGGAGCAGCAATTTGTTAGTTGTAGAAGTAACAGTAACAGTAGCAGTAATTATACTGGTGGTGTGGTAAGTGGTTCGTCTGTTGGTTCAGTGGGCTGTATTGATGAGGTAAATGACAGTAATATCTTTGAAGAACATGAAAGTGAAGGTTTTAAATCAAATTATGGTGCACTCAATCGTACATTTAGTGCACTATTATCAAAACATCGTGTTGGAGTTGAACCAAGAGCATACCACTGGACTAGAAGAAGTATTGTTGGTGGTTCATATACAAGAAGAATATTAAATGGAAAGCCAAATACAAAAAGCTTACATTATTCATTGATTGGTGAACCAGATTTAATACAACATACAATAAGTGGTTCTGATGGATATGGTGGTAACGGTCATGATCGTCTTATGGGTATACCAAATAGATCAGGTGTCAGAACATCCCATTCTTATCGAAGAAAATTTGATGGTCATAACCATTCATTGTTACCCAAATGGTCCTCTACATCATCCTATTTAGAAAGAAATATACCAACTACTAAATTTATTAACTGTATGACGTGTCCTGAAACAATTGAATTGAATGGTTTCCATTATGATACACATTCTACTAGTGGTGTCAGTCATGATGGTAGTGGTGGTGGTGGTGGTGGTGGTGGTAGTGGTAGTGGTAGTGGTAATAGCAGTCAACATCGTCGTAGTCGTGAAAGGAAAAGAAGAATTAATATTCAATCAAATAATAATAATATAAATTGGAGCAGTCGTCGTAATCGTCAAGATCAATGTTGGGTTAAGCTAAGTGTCAGTTGCGATGATAAACATATGAATATTGTTAATAATGGTTGTCGTCGTGTTGTTTCTGTTGATATTAAAGCAGGTTCCGTTGTTGTTGTTATTGAAACAAAATTAAAAAATGTTTCTCCTACTACTATTACTAATACAATTCATACATATCATAGAATAAGAAGAAGTGGAAAAGATGCTGTTGATGTACATTTAAAAGAAGAGTATACATGTATTCAGCCTGTTACATTACCAAAAGAAGCAATATTATTAAATGATGTAGATTGTAGATATATTTTATATTTAACCAACAATGGTATGTATACATTAATGCCAACATTGAAACCTTCAATTCAAAAGAATGATCAAAAGAATGATCAAAAGAATGATCAAAAGAATGATCAAAAGAATGAAATGAAAAAAAATCCAGATAGTGCAACATTAACAACAACATTAACAGCAGCAACTACTACTACTGCTGCTGCTGCTACTGCTGCTGCTGCTACTACTACTACTACTACTACTACTACTACTACTACTACTACTACTACTGACACTGACACTGACACTGACACTGACACTGACACTGACACTGACACTGACACTAACACAACTGATCGTCAACAAATAGTAAATAATCTAATTATTTTTTGTAGTAATAATGATGCGATGAGATTATGTAATTTAAATCACTGGTATAAAGAATCAAAATTGATATCAATAACAGCATTGGCATTAAGTTTAAAACATCATGAACTGCGGTGGTTATCATCATCATTACATTCGCTACATGAAGATTTAAGATTAAAAGGCAACCGCATGCTAATGCATTATTTAAGAACTAATTGGTCTACCTTTCAAGATCGTAATTCCTTTAATAATTTATTACGTGTTGCACAACATTTTGTAACCTCATTAATTGATCGAAGAGTAGTCAAATTAAGATCTGACATCAATGGTTCGATTGCATTGACTGCAGATTTCATTGGTGCACGACGTGTACATAATACTAATGCTACTAATACTTCTATTTCTAATACTTCTAATACCTCTAATGCTGCTAATACAACCGTGTCAGAAGAATTAATTGAATTAATGGTCAATTTAATGGAAGTACGTGATATTGGATATTATTTAAATCATCGTTCATTAGAATATAATGGTGTTAGTAATACATCATCATCGTCATCATCAAATATATTATTATCTTCGTCATTATGGACATTAAAAAATAATGGAATAAAACAAGATAGCAGTGATAACATTGAAAAACATGAAAATCAGTCAATTTTAAATGGTAGTGGTGGGGATACAAAATTCAGTATATTTGAACGAATTCCACTACCGCGTGTAATGTATGATTGGAAAAAGTCAACATGGAAAGGTTTTGTACATCCACGATTAGAATGTTCACCAAAAGAGACATCCAACTTTATACATTTGTCGCGTGCATTATCTGCACTAGAACAAGTGAAAGCACCATGGATTACACGTATGCGACCAAGTGATGATAAAGATGTTGTACAAACATCCATTGGTTCATTATTGTCAAGAACATTTGAATCAATGGAAGATCATGCTGTTGTATATCATGCAGCCAATACAAATACTATATCAAGTGCATTAGCCTTTTTAGCTGCACGAAGAATCAAACGTCTTCAATCTAATATGGATTTTTTAAATACAATACAACGTCGTGGTAGAACATCAAGTACTGGGACGTTAGTTTATGTCCGACATGTGTTGGATGGTGTCGGTCCATCAGAGGAAGGACTTTGTTTAACAAAATATGCTTATGTTGGAGAAGAAACGAAGGTAAAGAAATTACAAGATAATGAGAACAATGATAATTATAATAGTAATAGTAACAAAAATTTTAGACCAACAAAACTCAGAAGATCATCTTCTAAATGTATTGTAGTAAATAAACCAACAACAAGATATTTGAACGGTGCATCCTTTGATTGGTTAAAGAACGTTGTGGGTTGTCATGCATACAATCATTTAGGTATTGAAGTGGATGATATACGTACAGCAACGACAATGTTAAAAAATGTTGGTGAAAATATAAGTTCATACTTTAAAGATGTTGGATTTCATACAACAAGAAGAACATTACGTTGGAAATTATTGGAACAATTAGTACAAACATGTGGATTGAATGATGATGAAATAGTATCAATGGAATATTTAAGATTATTAGAATGTTTACATCCAAATGCATGTTATACATCAGAATTAGACAGAACATGGAGTGATTTATTAGAATCAAAATTACCTACATGGGATACTACTACAGATGATGTCAAAAAACAACAATGGCCACCACAAACAATGGAAGAGAAAGATTCAAATGATGTTTCTGTTCTTCTTGGTTTTAATGCAATGTTTTACTCACATTATAATAACATAAATGAAGAAAAGAAATTGTCTTCATCATCCTCGTTATCAACAACCACAACAAAAACATTTGATGGTCTTGGATGTCGCAAAGTAATGGATATACAAATGAATATTAATCGAACGCTACGAACAACATTGTCAGGTGATGATAGTAGTAGTAGTGGTATGACTGAATTATCCTCTGATAATTTATTGAATGAATTAGCAGAAGATGTATTGGATAATAATGTCATGGTGGGTGATTTGGATGACATGGAATTGAATGTAGTGCAAGCTGGTCCATCTGAATCTCGTAATCATTCTAATGGGAAGAAAATTAGTTTAAGAATTAAAAGTAATTCAAATGATCAATATGATCGTTCAGGTGGTTTTACATCGTCATCTTCGTCCTCCTCGTCAACTTCTATATTAAGTGGTGAGGATCCTTTTTCATCATCATCATTTAAAAGATCGTCTTCATTAGGATCTACTCATAGTACTAATGGGCGTCGTTCCACTGGTTTAAGTATATTTAAAAGATGGAGACCAACTGGTCCAACTGTTGCATGGATGAAACAAAATGATGATGGTGATAAACCATGGTTACCATGGACGAGTAATCAACTACCTGCATATGAACGTGGATACATGCATGTTGCATTAGCATGGGTGCACGAATGGAATCACTCAACAAGAGAAAGAATAATGATTGAAAGAAATTATAAATTACAGGATCGTTCGATTGAAGCGAAATTGCCATACATGGTATCACATAATGATTGGCGTGGTGTTGTACGTTGGATTCATTCAATGGAACTAAGTCAATGCTCTGTGAATGAATATGGTACATTAATTGGTCAAGTGAAAATTCATTCTAGTATCTCTGCTAATGATATGATACAACTTGTACAGCAATCATTGTTAAATGGAACAGATTTTATGAAAGAAATTGTTACTAATGAATTAGCGAAAAAGGGTATTTTTCTGTTAGATGATTTCAATAATAGTGAAAATGGAAAGAAAATGACAACAACAACGACAGCAACAACAACGACAGCAACAACAAAGGACACTGTTAATTATGAAACTTCATCTATTTCACAGAACGGTGAAATAAACCATGAACAATTTATATTTAATCTGATAAGAAACAGAGATGATGATGATGCTTCTTTTAATAGTATGAAACATTGGAATTCACTTCTACATCTTTTGTGTAAAAGTAATGTATTATTTAGATCAAGATCGAAAGAAACAGCAGACTTACATTTATTTTTACCATTTGGCAGTGCATCTCCATTTCATCGCTATTTCGTATCGTTTTGTATCAAGAATAACTTTACTCATGTATTAAGACATTATTTAGATCATTATAAATTAGGTAGTGAACCATCCTCTGTTGTTGATATCTGTGGACGTCCCACAAAACCATGGGCAATATTATTAATGATTGGTAGACTTGGACATACTAATAGTAGTTCATTGTATGAAGTATCGTTACACAATGCCATTTTTTGTTTGGAAGATTGGTCAAAAGAGGAAAAAACGAATAAAAAATTAGGAAAAAGTTGCAATTCAATAGTAGATGATGATAAGGATGATGACGACGACGACGACGACGATGTCGACGACGATGATGATGAGACTGAAGTAAATATATTGACACAAGCAGCAATCACATCGACATCCATTATTCAATCAATGTTAAAAAGAAATTGTGTACTAATGGCACTAGGTACATTAATGTATGCACCAATTGATTCATTTGAATCCGCTTTCATAGAAGCTGGTGAAAAAGGGGAAAAACTTCATCATTTACGTAGATTTCAAGAAGATAGTAAAACATACAGTATGAAACGATCTACATTTCGTTTGTGCATATCACAATGGCCAACATTATCAGAAGTTGTCTTTGGCGAAAAACTTCGTGGTAAATCGTTGAGCAACACAAATTTTTCTTCTCCATACAGTGGTAGTATACGAAGAATTGCACGTGGTGATGTAAGAACATATAAAGGTGATGAAACATTGTTTGGATTATTATCTGACTGCGTTGGTTTTTCAATTAAAAGTATCTATGGTTCACCACTATATCGTACACCATCTGAATATGAAGAAATTCATAATGATAGTCATGTATCATCAAGAGAATCTATACGTTTATGGAGTAAACCAGAAACAATTGACAGTTCATTGCATTTTTCTTCTAGTAGATTAATTCGTCATAGTCATGTTGAAACTAGAGGCGCTGGATATTATTTATCCAAAGGTTGGCCAATGCAAGCATTTCATCGTGCACTTGCAGAAATTGCGGCACAACGTTATTACAACATAAAAAATGTATGTACTGTTCCTATTGATTCGTTACGAACTTCGAATAAATTTAGCGAAAGGAAAAATGTTGAAAACAGAGATGATATATGTGAAATACCTATCGGTGCATTGGCAAGTGTTTTTAGTAATGTTGTTGGCAGTAGTTCTGTTGATAGTTCTACTGCTGGTGTAGGTGATGTAGGTGGTGTTGGTGGTGTTGGTGGTACTACTGGTGGTATTGAGAGTAGGAGTAGTAGTAACAGTGATGGTCGTGCTGCTGCCACTGCAAATCGTACATTAACAAATGCTAAAAATAATATTGATAGTGGTGAAGATGAATTTAGTTTAAATTTGACTTTTGATGATGAAAGAAAACTTCAAAAAATTGCAAGATCAGTTGCATTTCGACATTTATTGGAACCATCTGTACTCGCAGCATGTACATGCTTTTTAGATTTATGTGGATTAGAGTCTGTACGCGAAACATTGCGTGTTGATGCAGAAGCAGCTGTAAGGATATATCGATGGAAATGTAGAAAAAATGGTTTAATGGAACAACCTATCACGCATTATCGTAAAGAGGAACAAGCTAATCAAAGAATGGATTTAATGCAAGAAGTATCCGAATTATTTATTGCATTTCCACTGTCAAACGAACCAGGACACCCAGCAATAAGCAGAGCATTGGCACTTCTCGGTGAAACGACACGTGCGTTAGTAGGAGATGTTACGAACAAAGATAGTGGTGCTGTGTTGGAATGGAAATTAGTATCTGTCTTTTGTCGTGTACATGGATTGAAGACATCCATTGCATTACTACAAGAATTAGCACGTCGTAATGATTGTATTACATTTTTACATGAAGCACAACGTGAAAAATTTGAACCACAACAGTTAGTTGATATTATACGAACAAATTTTGATGATGAAGCATTACGGGATCATATCTATGTGGTTGCAAGAAATATGGCGTCTACTTCATTTAAAAAAGAAAATAATACAAATACAATGAAAAAAAGTAAAAAGATGGCGGAGAATATAAGGGGAAAAATAGATCAAGTCAAAGAGAAGAAGGAAGAGGAGGAGGAGGAGGAGGAGGAGGAAGAAGAAGAAGATGCGTTATTAGAAGGTGATATCGTTAGTGATGATATATTTAACGTATTGTATTTTGCATCAAGAACAAGAAATCCTGGTATACATTTGTTAAGATCATCTTTAACAAGTGATCGTCCAGTATTATCTGTTGTTGCTTCTTGTTTTCAAGATGTTCATATAATGGATTGTTTGATTGTTTGGTTAGTGGTCCAGGGGAAAATGAAAAGTGTGATGTCAGAATGGACATCACCAATTGGTTCATGGCGTAACAATGAAAAGGACCGTCTACGTCGATTGGAAAGATTGAGAAATGTCATTATTCCTCTATCAGAAAAACACGAATTTGTGCCATTACTTCGTTCATTTGCTATATTTGCACCCAATTCAACTTTAATGATTTATTTTTTATTTTATCAATCATTTATAGCGAGAAAGTATAAAAAGGCAACGAATCATATGATTGAATTTGTATTAAGACTATCAAAAAATGAATCAACATCAACAACATTAGAACCGCCAATAAAATGGATACGTTTACTTGCTGATACACAGCTACACAATTTATTATTAAAGACAGTGAAAGATTCATATGGATGTGAACAGTTGTTATCTATATTATCACATTACAATGAAAAATATGTTGTTTTGCATACAACCTATAAGGTATCCATTAATTTATTAAGTAGTATTATCACCCCTCAGGGAAATACAACGACGATGACAAGAACACCTGATGAATCGATTGATTTATTTGTATCACCACCAGATGTTGTATCCAAGTTAATATCTAAAAAAATGTTTCATGAAGCAAGAGAATATACGAAGATACTGTCATCGAAATCAATTTTATCAATTGATCAATTGCATTATGTTACCATGTGTGAATTAAATGAAAAATTAAGTAATTTTACAAATAGCTTTTTATTTACTATTGAAAGAGAAAGAATCAAAATGTGGCAACAATGTTTCACATACTTAGCAGAAAATAATTATCCAGCTGATCGTAGTGCTGAATTTTTTGGTCGCTTAACAGTACGTTATAAAAAATCATTAAATGGATATGAGCACGTTGAATTATTAGGTATGGCAAGAAGATTATTTATGGAAAGTATGGAAAATAAAGAATGGCAAGATATGGATATAGATGTTGACGTAGATCAGGGAGGAAGAACAGGGATTATCAGAAGTAGTGTTAGTGGTAGTAATACAATAAACGTTAAAAATAGAAGAAGAAACAGTTCAATGCAAAGACGTGGATTTAGTTTTTTACAAGCACTTGATACCCAAATTATGATGATAAAAGCTGGTGAGAGGTGTAATGCTGGAAGAGGATTTATATTATTGCCAACTGTTTTTCGTAATGTCTCCGAAATGGATAATAATGATGAAAATGTTGAAAATGATGAAAATGATGATGGTGGTGGTGGTGGTGATGATGATGAACGTATGCTATTTTCACCAACAACAATAGCAATTACCGCAGAGAATCGATCAGAGGGCGTTGATACTACTTTAAATGAAACAGATGTTGCGTCAAAGTATCTACGTTGTGTTGTAGCAGAGTTGTTAAATGATGAAACTACAGGTGATGTACAAAAATCATTATCATCTGCATTACGTGTATGTGAACAATACAGTTTTCAATCTTTGGATTTAGAAATTGTGAAGACGGCACTTGCTATTATTCAATTTAAACATCAAAGAGGCAATACAGCTACTAGTCGAAGTAGTCGTAGTAACAATAAAACATCAAATTTATGGACGTTTTTACGTAAATCAAGTGGTATTAAATTAAATATGTTGGATTTATTAGTGACCAAAGCAAACGCAAGAGAAGATGCATTGGCAACAACAGCCACCACAACAGCAGCAGGATCAACAACAGCTACAAGTAATGAAGATGGAAGAATATTAAATTTATTCGAAGGTTCTTTTGATGGTATTGATCTTATCAACGATCCAGCCTTTTTATTACAAACATTAACAGATATGGCTGAATTAGCACAACCTTGTTGTTGTAAATTACAAGCAATATGGGATGTGATATTATTGTTGCCAAATCGATCGTACGAAGATATACGTGATACAAAAACAACTGAAGTGTTGTATGCATTATTACTTAAAATTCGTTCCTTACATAGACCGGGTGTACCATTAGATTTTAGTGCCTGTCGTTCATATATAAAAACCTTTCATATGAGCCAGTCAGATATAGCATTATCTATCGAATCTTTTTTATATCATTCCATCTGCTGTTCAGATGAAAGTGGAATCCCATTACCTCCACATCTATGGGATTTATCAGATTTAGAATATTATATTGAATTGGCATCAAATGAAGGTAGAAGTATGATGGGACAATTACTATTATCAAGATTGGCACCATTTGTATGGCAGGAAGATGATGATGAAAGGAAAGAAGAGAAAGGTAAAGATGAAGGGAATCCTGAATCTCAACTTGATGCACATCCTGATGGCATCTTACCATTAAACCGTTTATATTCCATGGAATGTGAGGTTGAATTATTAATTGTAGCACATCATTGCTTTATAATAGGATGTGATGTCAATGGTATTAATATCATACTAGAAAAGTATGTTATGAATCGTATGAGGAGATGGTACCCAAAGCATTATTTACTGGTTAGGATATACGTTGGTTTACGTGAATATGAAGAAATGGAATATGTTTTGGATATATTAATGAATAATGGTCAATTTAATTTAATTATTCAATTGAGCAATAATAATGATCACGGTGATGAGAATGAGTACCTTCATCATATGTCATTTAGTGACATCATGGGCATTGAACAATCTATTCATCGTTATATTTGTAAATATAAACAGAAAGATATGCATTTATTGATGAAAGTGTATAAAAATTATAACATGCCTAGAGAGATTGCTGAAATATTAGAAGATAGTGGTTTACAAAAAATACGTGATATTGTTGTACAAGGCAGTGATCATCATGGCAGTAGTGATGGAAATAGTAATGGTAATAGTAGTACTAGTAAATTCCAACACGGCAATACTCAAAAAGAATTAGAGGAATTAAAGCGTTCACTTTTAGTTGTATCACATATGTTTGTTGAAGCATCATCTTATTATACAAAAGATGATTGTTATCAACGTGCAGGTAGATGTATGGCACTTGCAGATTTTATAACTGTGGTATTAAAAAAGTTACTTGTTGATAGTAATAATAATAACTTTTCATCACGTGATTGTCAATTTATGTTAAATGGATTATATTCAAGATCCAATGCAGAACATGTGATGGCTATGTTTTCATCTTGTGATGATGCCATTGCTGTGGCTAAAGCATGCGATTTACAATCAAATTGGCAGACGTTTATGTTATCTATATATCGTCAAGTAATACAAAATCATAATATTGAATATATTGAAACATTACACGCATCATCAATTATGTCCTTGCCATCAGAAGCATTTAATCTATTAACGAAAAGATTTCAGCAAGATTCCAGTCGATCGCATCATTCAACATCGTTTAAAGATACTATGTTAATCTTTTTAGAAAGAATCGTAACTAATTTATATGATGTTGATGTTGTATTAAATAGTATATCTAATGACGATGAATTTAGAGCAATGGGTTTTGATAAATTAAAAATTCAAACTTGTAAAAGGTTAGAAGTTGAAGATATAATGAGCGATCGACGAAGAAGAAATAATTGAGAAAAATAATTATTGAGGGAGAAAAACAAAAAATAAAAATTTCTTTTCTTTTATGATGGTTTGTAGTATCTAAAATTCACAAGCACTACACATATCCCATTCGCATTCATCACATCCATACAATACACTACCCACTGGTTGTTTATCACCGCACATTTTGCAATCAAATAAACCATTTAATGTGTTCCACATAATTAAACGATGTTTCTTTTTACATTTTTTCCTTGTTTTACCATATTCACCAATTTTAATTCTACCTTCCCAAACTTGTGATGGATCAGCACTAGCATTTATAAATAATAAGGCGACGGCATGATAGTCATGTGCTGTTGCTAAACCAAGTGGTGTTGTACCATCTTTATCTTTTGCATCAATACTTATATCTTTCCTTTTCAATAAAGTTTTAACTATATCAACGTTATCATCGACCAAATGTAAAACGTGCGATTGATTCTTATTGTCAACGACATTTATATTTAATTCAGGTCTTGTTAATAACATTTGTAAACATGTCAAACGATCATTTTCAACAGCGACTAATAATGGTAATATCAAATCATCATTATTTTTAATGTCTTGTATATTCTCTTTTGTTTTTTTCAAATCAATTTTTAAATTTTTTATCTGCTTCTTTAAAACTACTTTTTTGCTTTCCTCATCAGCTTTGCTCATATTAGTATTAGCATTTGTTGAAGAATTATGACAATTATCAATATCATTTAATTCTTTCCTCAATGTATTTAACGAAATAGTAGTGTTTAATAAAACATCATTAAAACCACTTTTATTAACATCAATTGTATCTGTATGTAATAAAATGGAAACAATTTTATCATATCCAAATTCACACGCATAAAATAACGGGGTCCGTCCATATTTATCAATTGCATTAATATTTAATACAGGTACACTTAGTAGATATTGAATTGATTTCAATTTATTGTATAAACACGCAATGTGTAAGCATGTCCTTTTTTCACCTTGAATTTTGTTGACATTTACTTCATTAACCTCTATTAAAAGTTTTAATTTTTCAATATCATCTCTTAATACAGCATTTTGTAATGTATCTATTGCATTGTATTGCAACAGTAAACTGGTTTGTTCCTTCAATGACAATACACTTGCATAATATAACGTGGAGTTGCCATAAACATCAACTTGATTAATATTGATATTTTCTAGTTGTAGTAAATATTTAATTAAATGAAAATTATTATTTTTCGGTGTATTGGATCTGATTGCACATATCAATCCATTTTCTTTGTCGTCATTTACATGATTTATATCTATACTAGTAGCATAATTTCTTCCATTTTCCATTATTATTTTTATTAATTCAAGATTGCCCTCTCGACATGCACATATAAATGCTGTATCACCATCATAATCACATACATTTGGATCAATGTTATCTTGTTTCATTAAATAGGAGACTACATTTGCACGTCTAATAATTTGTTCTTCTGTTGATTCCACATATTCACCGGAACAGGTAACTATCAATGCAGTTTCACCGTCCATATTAGCACAATTGATATCAATTTTATACGTATTTATTAAATATTTTACAACATTTAAATGACCGTTTTCGCAGGCATAGTGTAATATTGTCGATCCATCACCATTAATATTATTGTTATCATTAATATCTTCTACATTTATCAATAATCTTTTCATGTTTTCAATATCACCTCTTGCTGCGGATGAAAATAAAGAATCACGAGCACCAGACTTCAATAATAGTTCAATTGCTTCATTAAAATCATAATTAGCCGCATTCATCAATGCATTATCATATGAAGGTGCTTTATCACCATCTTCATCATCAGGATTGTTTCGTGGTTGATTATCAATATAATCGATATTTATTGTTGGATGATTTAATAGTAACTTAATAATTGCAAGTCCTTGAATTTTTTCAATTTTATCTTGTGCCTGACAGATGCACATTAATGGAGTTTCACCATATAATGGATGAATTTGATTAACATTGATCAACGGATGTTTCAATAAAACTTTCACACATTCAACATGTCTTCCTTCTATTGCAAATCTTAATGGAGTTGCACCTGATTCTTGATCTTCATCATTGACATCAATAT
>JACKZZ010006939.1_pt1 | contig 27916 bp, 16 predicted proteins | sample 8027871 | NCBI WGS metagenome assembly JACKZZ01 (sample SAMN15724774, study PRJNA655200) | protist metagenome | isolation source: fluorescence activated cell sorting (FACS) single amplified genomes of... | place: USA: West Boothbay Harbor, Gulf of Maine | collected 2000-07-19
TAAAAATGTATCAGATGATACAATTAAACTAAATTGTGATAAATTTTATAATGCTCTTGAAGATGCAGATTTATTTAGTTTATTTTTAAATCAAAAAATTAAAGTTTTTTCAAGTAAAACAACAGAAACAAATGTAATAGCAACAAGTTTATTTGATGAAGATATGTCCTTAAAACGTATTTTAAACAATAGAACAGAAATACAAAAATGTAAAGTTTGGTATAAATTATTTGTTTTATATATTGAAATGGAAAAATTAAATAAAAATAGAGATGATCGTATAACTAGTTTAAATACAATTATTGATAAACTTGTTAAAACTATTTCTTCACAAGTAAAAGAAAATATATTTGGATCTACTGATATCAATAATACCACAAATAATATGATAGAAGATATTGTTGGTTCTCTACAAAATTCTATTTCAAGTGCAGGAAACCCATTTGAAAATATAATGGATATTACATCAAAAATTACTGATAAATATCAATCTAAGATTGAAAATGGAGAAATAGAAATTGATAAACTATTAGGAAATATTACATCTTCTGTACCAATGTTTAAAAATAAAGATAGTTCATCAGAAGATAAAAAACCTGTTGTAATGGATGAAAATTTTTCAACAGCAGATGTTGATGTAAAAACACAAGAAGATAAACCAGATGGTATGAATATTGGTAATATTTTAAATATTACTAAAAATATGCCAGATTTAAGTAATATTGGAAATATTGTAAATAATTTAAATAATGTTGAAACAGATGAAGATATCCATAATATTAAAAATGATATGGATAAAATGTTAAGTAGTATGGGATTAGATCCAAATAAATTAAATGAAAAAATGGAAGAATTAAATAAAAAGTTTTCAAAGCCTGAATAATTGATTATATTGATTAATAAGATATTCATTTTTAATTTTATATCTTGTTTCATCATCAATATATTTATTAAATTTAATTTTTAAATATTCACGTAATAATGGACATTTAGAAAATGTAAATTCTACATCTCCAAATAAGTTACTAATTTTGTGTTTGTATGAATTTTTATAAAGATATTTATTACAATTAACAGTTACAATATCATCAATAACATTTAATAATTTTGCTTCATTTGCAGTTAACCACCAATCATTTAAAATTTTATTTTTAAATTTATCTTCATTCATATTAATTTTTTTAGCCTGCATTTTATCAAGATCTTCATTAATATTATTAATTAATTTTAAATAATTATACATATTTTCTATTGGACCTCCGGTTGATAATGACATTTGATGTTGCATTAAAACTCCAGAAGATAAACTATATCTATTATCACATGCTTGTGTAATAACAAATGCCATAGATGCTGCAAAATCTACAATACAATTAGTTATTGTACCACTATTTTGTAACATTTTCATATGATCAATTATTTTCATACCTTCTAATACAGAACCACCAGGTGATGTAATAAAAATATTTAATTCTTTATTATTAAATGTATTTAAATCTGTAATAAATTTACTAGATGTATCTAATGAAATCGGTCCTTTCAAAATAACAGTATTCTCTTCATCAAGATTAATATGTTTAGATAAAACATTATTAACAAAACAAAAAAGTAATAAATATAACATTAATATATAAATATTATACGTCTTTAACTATTACAATATATATATATACATATATATATATATACATATATAAATATATATATATATATATTTATATAATGGATAACTTAAAAAATAAACTTAAAAATAATCCAAATAATAGTATATTATGGATAGAATTAGGAGATTTATTATGTGATGATAATAAATTATTCAAATCATTAAAATGTTATAAACGTGCGAATGAATTATCACCATGTAATATATTACAAAAAAAGATATGTAGTATTGAAGATGAATTAAATATTGATACAGATGATGAAGAAGTTATAAATGATGAAATAATAAATTCAGAAGATTCTACTAATGAATCTTCTAATAAATTTTTAAATGTAATGTTACAAAATTCTATGATAAAAGATAAATTAAATAATCCAGAATTTCAACAAAAAATATTAAATAATAAAAATAATTTTGGTATTATTTTTGAAGATGATGATATTATGTCAGTTATGAAAGAAATGTTAAATGTATATAACAAAGAAAAATTACAATGATTCAATTGCATCTATTATTTTTTCTTTATTAATCATAGTTTCTTTTTTTTTTGTATTTAATATTTTCATAATATTTAAATTAGAAGGTGCGTAAAATCGTTTAATTTTCATATCTTTGTTTTCATCGTTTTTCTTATATTCTTTAATTATTTCTAAATTTAAAGGAGGAAAACCACCATTAATATTATCAGACATTATTATATATAAATGTTATTTTAAATATCAAAAATAATAATATTTTTTTCATTATTTATTTTTTTATATTTTTTTTTTTTTCATATGATTAATATTACAACATTCTCCACCCATTTTACATGTAAAACTTAAATATTGATTATCATAAATATTATTAATAAAATTTAAATATAGTAATCTATGTAATGCTGTTTTTTTACCATTAAAATAAAAATTAATATATTTACCTTTATTTGTTGTAATAAAACCTTTCCATGGAACACATTCATTACTACTAATAATAGATGAATCTGTATATTTTATAATTCTTTTTAAATCCTTTTCTTTTAATTTTTTTTCAACAGGAATATCATTACGTTGTGTTTTTTTTAATTCGTTAAGTAATATATCCATAACTAATATTAATTAGATAATAATATAAATATTTTTTATTTATAATTTATATTATATGATTAATTACTATAATAAATATTTAAAATATAAAAAAAAATATTTAGATCTAAAAGGTGGTGATATATGTAGATCTAATCAAACAGTTGAAGATTGCAATGCAGATAAAAAATGTATATATACAACTAAAAAAGGATGTATTAAAAAAAATGTTTATATACCATATTTACATTCATGCCATTTAGATGAAGTTAAAAAAATTCCTTCCGGCTCTATTTTAGTTAATACGAGTAGTTGTGGTTTTACAACAGCGTATCATGAACATATTGAAAAAACTTTAAAAGAAATGTTTTTAAAAAAAGATGAAAAACTAACAGATCCTATTACAAATAGAGAATATATTGAAGAAAAATTAAAATTTCCAATAAGTATACATACAAGTACTGATAATAATGACTATTTAGATATGAGTTTAGCATATCATTTATTTGCTGAGTATGATAGTATTAGAGATAAAGGAAAAGAAAAAAAAACTAGAACTATACAATTATGTAGTGGATTATATAGCATTGACGGTGGATTATGTAATTTAAAAGTAAGTTTAGGACAAGATAAAATTAATAGAGATCAAATTATTAAAGTATATGAAAAATCAGTATTTCCAACAAGCGAAGATATATTAGATGTATTTGGATCAAAAACACAACTATCAATTGGAATGTTTGAGCTAAAACTTAAGGAAAAGTATGGTGAATTAAAATTAAGTACATTACTTGAAAAATTTCCAGGAGTATATTATTTTATGGCTTGTAGACCACCATGTAGTAAAAAAAATTTTAATATTACTAAAAGACAACGAAGACTATCAATTAGTCATTTATCAGAAGAAAATCAAAGAATAGAAAAAGAAATAATGATTAATAGATATATTTTTGAATTTAAAAAAGATTTAAAAAAAGAAAGACATTTTACATATTTAAATGAAATTATTAAAGACTATATTGAAAATTATGGTTATAATAAATTTATAACAGATCTAGAATTAAATTTACTAACTAAAAAAACAGAATTAGAAAAGTCACAAATAAAGTTAATTCATACAAGATCAGTGTTAAAAGTAGAATCTAAAATAGAAACAGGTAAAAGTAAACTAAAACAAATAAAGAGTGAAACGGATGAACTTAAAAAAAGTATAATTTATAATATTAAAACAATAGAATTATATACAGAATTAATAAAATTATTAGAACCAAGTTTATAAAATCTAATAAATTTTTTTATAATTTATTAGATATATTTAATTTATTCACAATTTATTAGAGCAGAATAAAAGGTTGTTTCATCGTAATCATTAACTCCATTTTTATACATTACTATTTTTTCTTTTAAATCATTATTAAGCTTTTCAAGATCATTCTCATTATACGTATCAAGATCATTCACACTTGTACTAGTCATAATTCCAGTCCACCATTTAGAATTAGTTATATCAGCTTCAAATAATTCTCTTATATTATAAGTTTCCTCTATATATCTTCCTTCCCGTGTTTTTTTTATACTAAATATGTGTCCATTATAAATATCTCCTGTAATAGTAATTTCAGGCGATTCAAAATCTGATAGGGTATATTTTACTCTAAGATATTTATTCAGTATAGTTCCAATAAAATTTATAGCAAAAAGTTCATAATTACTATGTTTTGAATATAATAATAGCTCTTTTTGTATTTCTCCAATAACTTCTGCAAACATTGATCTAGTAAGTATATTTTCGGACAGCACCGCATAGCGTTCTTTGACTAATTTAAATTTTCCTGTCTCTAATTGTTGTATTTTAAATGTGTCAAACTTTTGGAAATTATTATCAAAAATACATTTTAATTGAGGAAAATAAATATCAATAAATTCATATAATTCATCTTTTAATATATGAGTATCTAAATATTGCTGTTTTTCTTCGGCATTATTAAATTCACTGTCTATATCAAATGTACTAAAATCTATAGCTCTTTCTATTTTAGTTTGTTCCTTCGGCATGTCAGATAGTTGTGCAAAATCTGTTTGAAATTCATGAGAATATTCTAACATATTTAAATAAATAAGCTTTTTCTTAAGATTTTTCTTAAGATTTTGTAAAAATTGTGTTAAATCTTCTTTGGTTTTTATATCATTCTCAATTAATAAATCGTTTCTCATCATAAGCATATAACTCCAAAAAGGATTAGCATCTTCTATAATATTTTGTTTTTCATTTTCTAGCTTATCCCATTCATATATTTTATTTATAGTTAAAATATCCATAAAATTTAAATTATTTACATCCGCCGAAAGTATTTTTTTAATATCTATTCTCGTAACAGTAGTATAATCAGTATCATCTTCAGACATTTTTACCTTAATTAAAATTACAAAATTGGATATATCACCCTCATAATCTACAATAGTTGAACCTCCTAGAACATTTTGGAAGTGAGCATGTATATACTCACTCGCAAATAGACCAATCATATTTATAGTAAAAAGATCATAATTATTTATATTTTTTAAATAAATAATCACATAATTATTATAAAAAATGTTCCTTATCCATCTTAGTAATATTTTTCTAGTAAGTGTATTATATTCATGTTCAAGATATCTCTCGTACTCATCACTCTCATCGGTCTTAAATAATGGATTATTTATACTAGAAATAATATTAATAAAGAACCCCTCTTCTGATGGTTTTATTTCTAAACCATAAAAACCTCCGGGATTTTTTGCAGCATTAATAACACCTTTCATTTGAGGAAAATAAGTATTAATAAAATTATATAATTCTATCATAGATACGTTTGTATCTAAATATTCACTAGAATAAGATCTTTCTTTACCTATACCACTTCTTTCTAACGCTAACATAACTGGACCTCTATGTTTAGTAATAGTTTTTAATTCTTGAAAAGTTTTTGATGGATTTGTACATGTAGTTAATAAATCTATACTATCTGTATATATCATAGGTAATTCAAGCAACGCATCTGGTCCTTCATTAAAACGATGACCTATAAATATATATTTCATTAATTGACTAGCTATATTATTTCTATCTGTATCCATCATTTCTAAAAAATCTTTATTTAATTCATTTTTATTAATAGACATTCTCATTATTCTTCCTTCCCAATTTAATAACTGTAAATCAACAATATTATCATTATTTCTATAATTTACTTTATAACTTATATCTTCACTAAGATATGGATAATAATCTATATCTTCACTTAAACCTGCAAATGTAAACAATCTAATAAGAGTTGAAATAAAATCATTAAAGTTATTATTTTTAGCTGCTGATGTTAAAATTGATGATGTAAATTCTTTAATTAGTGTAAAAAATATAAATCCATTTATTTTTATTAAAAAATTATTAGTATTATTATCAAGTTTATCAATATCATTTTCATTAATAAATTGAGTTATCTCTTGATTAGGATCTTTTTGTGCCGCTGTATGAGCAAGTCGTACAATATAAAAAAATATACTACGATTAGTATTCAAGTATAATATTCCATTAACATCTATTATTTTATAGAAAAAATTAGAGTTTGAGTTAATTAAGCCTTTTATGTTACCAGTCTCATAATCAAAATCAATATATTTAACATTATTTAAAGTTAAACCTGATGAATCAAACATTTTATCAATAATACATGTAAATTTAGGTATCCACGTATTAATATATTTATATATAGTATCTTTTGATAGTGTATTCGCAAATGCAATGTTCTTTTTATTATTATTTATTTCCTTTTCTTCATCACTCATTATATAAGTTTGAATTATATGTTTTCTTGTTGTTGTTGGTGCTCTTGTTGTTGGAGCTCTTGTTGTTGGTTCTATTATTTGCAGTCCATCTGATTCATTAGAATCAACTTGAAAGTTTTCATTTATTTTTCCAACTATATTAACAATACATAAAACTAGAATTATCAAAAAAATTCCAATTAATACTATTAAATTGGTTTTCATATAATATACTTTATATTTTTTTATATATAATATATTGAATAAATTTTAAATGGTATATTATTTGATTCTTCTAAATCAAACTTAATAAATACACAATCTTTAATTTTTGTATATTTTTCAATAGTTTTTTCATTAACTTTAACTGGTCCATTATTAAATATATATTTAACTATATTAAAATTATCATATACAACAATAGGATAATTAAACATATAACTTAATACAGTTAATTCTAAAATACCATCTGTATTAACAATTCTTTTTCTAAATTTATTAATTGCAGATAAAAAGAAATTTGTTTGTTCAAGATCTTTTTTACTAAAATATTTTTCAATATCATCTGCAAATTCTTTATTGTAAATATTATTTTGTATATAATCAATAATATATGCCTTAAATAAATTTGTAATATTATTTTGTAAATCTGAAAAAAATCCAAGATTTCTTGATTCAATGTCATATAGTGGATTATTAATCCAATAAAATGAATTTACATAAGCTCTTATAATTGAATTATCATTATTTTTAACTTCTTGAATTAATTGTTTTCCTAATTCAATTAAATCTTTATATTCTTCCATTTTTTTAATTTTATTTCTTCTACCAAGTTTAGGAATATTATTTTTACCAAATAATTCATTCATAATTTTTTTAATATTAAAGTTACTTGTTTTAATAATTTTTTGATCTGGACGATTACTATATTGAGTATAATCAACAATATCAGATACATAAAAATTATCTTCTTGTATAAGTTCTTTAAATTTAATACCATTTAATATCATTTCTTCAATAACTTTATTAATATATATATATAAATCTTCTTGATATATTTGAAATTGACATTTATTATTAATAAAAGTACAATGTTTATTGTATTCACAAGAATTTTTATCTCTGTTTATAATACAATAATTTCGAATATTTGATATACTATAGTTTTGTAACTCTGGTAAATTTTTAACAACTGTTGCAATACTCTGTTTATCTGTACTTGAAATTTTATTTTGTGTTTTTGTATTAATATATTTTAATAAAATATCAGTTATTTCTTTTCTTTTATCTTTATTTTTAATATTATTATTTCTAATAGTACTTGTTATTTTATTTTTAATATCATTATTTTGACTTAAAAAGTATGATAATTCTAATCTAAATAAATTATAACCTTCATTTCTATATAAATTTTCTCGTACTCTTTTATCCCTATCATCATTTGAGATATCTTTATTTATAATTACTTTATCAATAATTTCTTCTAACGATAAAAATTCATAAGATAAACCATATTTTTTAAATTGACTAGAAATTAATTTTTCTGGTTTAACAGGTATAATTGTTTTATTTTTTAATAATATTGATGTTACATTATATTCAGTATTATTTTTCTTTTTACTAATATTATCATAATAAATAATATCTGGTATATAATTTAATTTAATTTTTTTCTCAACATCTTTTAATAATTTAATTGTATTATCAAGAGATAAATAATTTTTAATATTATTTAAATTACTAATTGTATAATTATAATTTGATCCGGATGAATTTACTGGTAAATATAATTTATTTTCAAGTAAAATAAATTTAACTTTGTATCTATCATTAATATATTGTTCTTTCACTTTAATATTATTTAATTCTAATAAATTAATAATATCTTTATTATATATATTTGATGCAGTATATAAATTTTTTAACATATCACTTTTACAACTTTTAGAATAATATAATACTAATTCTTCCATAATTTTTTTTGTAGTTTCGGCTGTTAATCTATATTTTTTTTGTAATGTTATATTTTTTTCAGATGATTTTTTAATAACTCTATATATTGGAAAATAATATTTTCCTTCTTTTAGTAAAATAATATAATCTTTATTTTCATCCATTGTATAGTTATTTTCATTATTTAAACATTTCATATAATAATTTTCTTTAAACATATCTTTTTCTAATTGTTTTTTAATTACTTTTACTTTTTTTTCTAAAATAAAATAAAAAATACCATTTTCTGATAATATATTAGGAATAGCTAATAATTCACCTAATATATCATATTCTAAATAATTACTATTTTTAATATGTTCTATTAATTTTTCTCTTGTTTTAAACATAGCTCGCAAATCACCATTATTTAAATAATTAAATATCTTATCATTTTTATCATTTTGTAATGTGTTAATACATATAGTTTTTAAATCATCCATTGTTTTATCATAAATATTTGCAATAGCAGATAAGAAAAAATAATAATTATCTTTTACAGTGTATTTTAAAAAAAATCCAGAATTTGATTCTGTTAAATAATGATTTTTTATTTTATAATCATTTTTCCATACTTTATTAAAAAAGTAATTTAAATATTTTGATAAAAAAATAAATCTACCTTCTTGAATTTTATTTGTTTCTTGTAAAACATATATTTTATCTTTTATTTGTTTAATTGATTCTATTTCAATATTTTCATCTGCTTTTTTATTACCAATACACTTCATATAATAATTTTTTTTAACTTTATTTGCACTTATCATTTGATCTTTTTTAAAACAACAAGGCATACATAGTTCAGTTGGATTACTACTTTTTGATAAAAATCCAATAAACATATGTTTTTTATTTTCTTGAGGATCACATGTAAAATAATTAACTTTACCATCATCATTAACTAATTTAACAGCTCTAACAGATATCTTTTTCTTTTTTCCATTTTCATCTAGCATAACTTCTTTTTCATAAAAATTAGTTTTTGAATTAAATTTATATCCACGTTTTATTAATTGATTAATATTATCTCCGGAAACAATAAGTGGTCTACGTTTATCATCTTCTCCACTATTTTGACAACTACGTGTCCATTGATTCATACCTTCTTCTGGTTTAAATCCAAGTCGTTTTTTATCAAGAGATGTAATATCACTAACTTTAAGTTTATCTGTATCATAATCAACAATTTCTCTAACTTTATTTCTACGTTTAGCAATTTTATTAAGTTTTAATAGTTTATCTTTTATTTTTTGATATTTATTTTTTTTTTCTAAATAAGTCTCGGAATATAAATATATTAAAACTTTAATAAAAGATAAAATTTCATTTAGTTGATTTTTTGATCTTGCACCTGTTATACGAATTTTATAATTTTCTCTATTTCTTCCTTGAATATCAATTCCTATTCCAGGAGGTTTTGATTTAGGCATTCCTTTTAATTTTTTACTACTTTTAACTTTTTCTAATATTTTACTATATTTTCCTTTAACACTATCTAATTCTTTAGCTGCATCATCTAATGTTATATTAAATTGTTTTGATAATTCATCTACAAGATCTTTATCAGATATATCAAAATTTCTTAAAAAATATAATATTCTTAAATGCATTCTTGTTTTATTTTCATAATTACTAATTCTTTTGTATCTTAAATAAGTACCATATTTACTTGTATCATTAGTTGCATTACTTGCTTTTCTTTTTTTTGGTTCAATAACTAAAGATATATATGGATAAAAAAATCTACTAAAATCAGATAAATCATTATGATTAATTTTATATGTTTTAGGTAAAATAAATTTTTGAATAGTATTTATAAAAGCATATTTAAATTGTTCTTCAGTTGGTAATATAATTTTTATTTTTTTATTTTCGTTATTAATTTTTAATAATAATTCATTAACATATTTATATGATTCTTTTATATCATCTATAACTGCTTTATTATCTTCAATCCATGTAATTTTATATTCTAATCTACCATTTTCATTAAAATTTATTGAAATATATTTTTCTTCAGTCACTTTTATTTTAAAAGATATACCATAAGGAGCAGTATCAAACCATTTTAATAAAATATTATTATTTTCAATTACTTTTGATTTTGTATAATATTTATATGTAATTTGTGAATCAGGTGTTTGATATTGAATAAATGGATATTGTTCAGAAATAATAAAGCTATCAAATATTTTGTACAAGTTAAATTTTTCTTCTGATAAAGTACCTGTTTTATTTTTTGGATTATATAAATTTAAATGAATAATTGTTTGAAGTATATAATTTTCATTAAAATAGTTTTCATATTTATTTTTTTCAAGTTTAGTTTCTTCAACTATTGTATATATTTCTTTTTCTAACTTGACATCATTAATTAAATTATTATAAATACTTTCATTTCTGTTAAATTCTTTATCATTTAAATTATTTAATAATTCAATAATATCTTCAAAACGATCAAAAGTAATATATGGATAATAAATATTTACAAATACCTCATACAGATTTTTTTTCTTTTCGGCATCTGAAGAATAATTTATTCCTAATTCATTAAATAAATCTGACATATATATTTCATTGTTTGTTATATAGTCTTCATAATCTCTTAAAATTAATGCATCGTCATCTTCACGCTTAATTTTAATACCAAAACTATCTCGTAAATATTTTAAATTATTACGTAAATTTTCATAAACAGATATATTTTCATTTGGTTTAACATCTATTTTAAGTAATTCGTTTCTTCTAATCCATTTTTGACCAAGCATTACATAATCTTTTACATTATTTAAATCATACTCTGACCAAAAATATATATATTCTGGTAATAATTTAATATCACCAAATTTATCACTAATACCGATAGATACTGCTATTTTTTCACGTATTGTTTTTATCATATCATCCATAAAAATATATTGTTCTAATATATATTCTTTATCATATATATCTTCTAAATTAGTATCATAAGTAATATTATCTAATTTACTATTAAACTTTATTTCTGTATCTTTTGCATCTTTTAACCAAGATTTATCTTTAGTTGCATCACTAATTAATTTTGCAGTTTCTTTTATATTTTTATCAGTTTCTATATCTTGCATAGAGTATAATTTTGTTAATTCTTCTAAATCAAAATCTTCAATAACTTCATCATCTAAATCTTCAACAGTATTTATATTTGCCTCTTCATTATCTTCTTCTTCTAATTTTTCATCAATATTATCTTCTTTTATTATAGTATTTTCACCACCTCCTAATTGGTTATAAGTTGTAAAGTCCATTTCTTTTTTTTTAGTTTTAGTTTTAATTTTATTTCTACTTAATAAATAATCATAATAATTAGAAGCGAATGAATATTGTTTTATTTTTTCAATACTAATTTCTAAATGTTTTGAAATCCATTCTTTGCCTAATTTACTAGAAATAGAACTTTTTTTTGCAGAACTTTTTAAAATAATATTTTTTTGAGCTTGAATATGATATGTATTAAAAAAATATGTATACCAAAATTCTCCATAATTTTCTTCTAATATTTTTAATTTATTTTTATTTAAAAAATTTAAAGTATCAAATAAATTTTTATTTTTAATTGCTTTTAAAATATTATAAACATCATCATTTACTAAAGAACCTAAAAAAATATATTGTATATATTGAACTCTTCGATTATTATTTTTAAATTTATGTATTATTTTAATTGGATTATTCATATATTTAATATTAGAATATTTAATATTAGAATAAATATTCTAATATTAAATATATTTATATCTTAATCTAAAATATTTGTATATAATCGTAATCCACAATAATTAACTGGAGTTCTTGCATAATTTTCATAAGTATAAATTTGATGTTCTTTTGCAATTTTTAAATAAAATTTAAAAATTTTATTATAGAGTGGAGTATGACCAATTTCTGGACAACCAGCATGTGCCATCTCATGAACAGCAACGTATAAAAGTAAATTTAAATCGTGCAACTGTTTTGTTTTTTTACACCTTAAACAAAATACAAATTCTTCACCTTTATTAACAGAATATGATGTATGATCTGAATTTAATTTATTTTCATAAATTTTTGTTCTTCTTTTATTAAAATTTTTTTCTAACATTTCTATATATTCTTTATATTCTGGATAATTATTTTTATTATTAATTAAAATTTCTCGTAAATTATACATATTTATTATTAAATTATTTAATAATATTGCACTATGATTTTTATCAAATCTTTCACGAACCATTACAATATTACCATCGGATAGTTTTACTGGTGTTAATGTTGTACTTGAATTTATAAAAACAAATATAAATATTAAAATTATTGTAATTGATATTAAAATAGATTGTTTCATAATTAAAATAAATTAGAAAAAATATTTCAAAAAATACTTTAAATTAAAATTGTTTATTTTATTAAAATAAAAATCTATTATATATATATATATGGGTAACATTATAGGATCAAATAATAATAACGAAGAAATTAGTTCAACCATTCCTTATTTAGAAAAATTAAACCAAGATGCAAAAGCTCTAGTTAAAAATCTTAAAGTTCCGGATATTGACGAACTTGTTTTTACTGAAACTGAAAATTATGATAAATTTAAAATATTTCAACAAAATAATCATTCATCTAGAAATGATAATTTATCTGAAACATCACCTTTTATTAGTGAAGATTTTTATAATAAGCTTATGAATAATAGTCAATTAAATCAACCGCAACAATCAATTACATCACAAAATTCACAAATTAAACAATTAGGCGGAGGTGATGTTGAAAAAACATCATCAACATCTTCAAGTGATGATGAACCTAAAAAATTACCTAAAAAAGATGAAATGGAAAAAGATTTTGAACCTGAAATGGATGAAGAATCTATGGAAATGTCTGATTTAGATGAAATGGAAATGTCTGATTCAATGAATTTAGATATGTCAACCGGATCATATTTATCATCATCTGCACACACAGATGGTATTGATAAATCTTCAGAACTAACAACCATTTCAGTAGGTAATAATCGTGTTTTATCTGATTCTATTAATACGAGTGATATAAATATGATATCAGTAGAAGAATAACAATAATAATTATTATTATTTCTTCTTTTAAAAATCTTGAATAATCTTTTATCGCTCTTAAATATCTTTTAACTTTATATATTATTGTTGCATTACTTGCTCCTGGATAAGATATAAAATATTCTTTACCTAAATTATTATATGTATTACTAAATGTATTTTTAAATATAGTTTCTTCAATATCAATTTTATAATTATATTTTTTCATACATATATTTAGTGCACGTTGATCATCTATTGTATCAGTATCTAACATATCTGTAAAAATATTATGTACAACATCTGCATAACCTATATACATTCCAGAATTAGCAATATGAATATCATTAGAATCATTAGAAAATATTTTATTTGTAATATATTGATTAATAAAAGTTGGATGTTTTGATATTAGTATATCACAATTAAGATAATTAAATGTTTCTAATAGTTTAGTATCTATATTTTTATTTATAATTGTATCAAATCCATCTAAAAAAATAATAAGATCATTTTTTGGTATATTTTTACTATAATTATGTATTGCTCTTACTTTATCATAAAAACCATTCCATTTTGTATTCCAACCCAAAATATCTATTTTTATATTAAATTTATTATTAATTAATTTTTTAAATAATCCATCAGAATGTGTTGCATAAGTTACTACATGAATTTTATTCATTTAAAAAACTTTAGATTTTTTTTATTAATATAATACTAATAATTATAATTGTTAATATAATTATTATTTCATTTATGAGTAAGAAAAAATTTTCTTTAATACCTCTATAAAATCTATTAATTGTATATTTATAACTTGCTTTTCCGATTGCTCCTCCTGGATAAGATGTAAAGTATTCATATCCTTTATCTTTTTCTTTTATAATATTTTTAAAAATAATATTATTTAAATCAATTTTATAATTAAAGTTTACCATACATTTATTAAATGCTACTTGATCATCATCTAAATTTAATTTAATAATTGTATCTAAAAATTCTACTAAAGAGTTTGAATATCCCATATAAAGTCCTGAATTTGCAATATATTTACTATTCTTATTTTTAAATTTTTTATTAGCAATGTATTTACCTATTGGATTTCTAATATTAGTATCTCTTGAAATTAAAATATCACAATTAAATGATTTAAATTTTGTTATTAATTTTTCATCAATATTTTTATTTATTTCTGTATCAAATCCATCTAAAAAAATAATAATATCATTTTTTGGTTTTTTTTTACTATAATCATACATAGCTATCATTTTATCATAATATCCTTTCCACTTTGTATTCCATCCTAAAACATTTATTTTTATATTAAATTTATTATTAATTAATTTTTCGAATAATCCATCAGTGTGTGTTGCATAAGTTACTATATGAATATTACTCATAATTATATTACAATATAAATTAATTTTGTAAAATAAAACAAAACTTAGTTACATCAGTTCTACCTATTTCTTTATTTTCTCTTTCAATTGCTTCAATCTCTAATTCTTTCTTGTGTTTGTCTAAATAAGACTGAAATATTTTTTCTTTTGCATCAGTTATTACTAAATCTAAAAATTGCAAAGATGGTTTCATAATTTGATTAGTCATATACATATTATAATCTATCTTTAGATTATTGCTTGTTATAAATTCAGGTGTTTCAATACGTTCTCCTTGTTTTGTATCTCTTTTTACATTAGGAATTTTAATATATGCAAAAGATATACGATCACCTGATTGTGGACAATTACCAGGATCTCTTGATTCAATACGATCTGCTAAAACTACATGACCTTGACTTGTCCAATCTACATAACTTTCTTTCATTTTTAAAGTTTTACTTGTAAGAAAATATTTGATATTATATTGATTATCAAACATTTTCTCTAAACATTCAATAGTATATTTGTGTGCTTTATCTGGATTTTTATCATTAATTAAACAATTAATAATACCACCACACACCTCCTTTACAATTGGTGCATTATCACGTCTTTTTAATACAATACCATTATAATCTTGTTTAAAATTATTAGGATCAAATTCATATTTATTACCTACATATCTCTTTTTTGTTAAAATTAAATATGGCCAAAATGTTTTTTCATATTCTAAATCATGAGGAAAGGGTAATCTACATTTTACTGTTTCACCTGTAATTATTCCCATATCAATGGTTAATGTTAAAGATCGTTTATCAGTAATTTTTTTTCCACCACAATAAAATTGTACACCAAATTTCTTTTTTTCTTTTCTTATATACCAATATGGTTGTAATATATAGTCTTTTAATTTTGTTTCAATAAATTTTTTATGTTTATTTATAATATATTCTTTTGTATTATCATCTAACTCTAATGGAACAAGACGCATTTTCTCAATTTGTTCATTAGCCATTTTAAACAGTTTTACCTCTAGAATTTCATTATAAATTTTTACTGTACGATAACTTTTATTAAAAATATCTTGGAGTGTCCATAACCATGGTAAGAATGTTTCTTCCATATATTCTTTCAAAAATTGCTTCATTCTTTCTTCAATTGGTAATATTGTTTTATAATGTGTTGGTTCTGGTAAAATTTCAGGACCTTCTGGTAATTTTAAACTAGTAATTTCATCAGATGAATAATATTCTTTATGATTAAATTCCCATAATGGTCTATATTCTTTTGGAATAAAATCTAACATTAAAGTTTCTGAATATTTAATAATATCTTTCCATAATTTTAAAGATTCTTTCTTACTAACTTTAGTTGTATTTTCACAATAACGATAACAACTAAAAATACTATCTGTGTCACCATATCGAATAATTGGTTGAAATGTATAATCTTTAATATCTTCCATTACATATTTTTTAATTTTACTCTTAATATCCTCAGAATATTTATCACCAAGTTCATACTTCATTATTTTTTCAGCCATATTATCATCTTCTTCAAGATAAGCTTTCTTAATACCATTAATAAAACCAGGAATAATTTCTTCATCATATTTTTTTGCAAAAATTAACATCTCACGTCCAGTACTAGTTGTACAAGCTGCAATATCACGATTTCTTACTTGACTTGTATCCGCACCTTTAGAACCATATAAAGAATTAGCAGTTACTTTTAAAGCTGATTGTTTAGCGTCAAGAATTTCTTTCTTGAAAGCATCTTTTTCAACTTTCATTTGTTTTTTTACTTTTTTACGTTCACCAAGTAATGTTTGTAAAATTTTAGGAATAATACCTAACTCATTATTTACTTTAGCAAACCGTCTATATTGAATAGAACCATCATGTTCACGAAATTTTGAATTAAAATATTCAATACCAGGTAAATTATCATATCGGTCATCTAATACAATAGTCTCATCACTCATATTTTTATGAATCATACTAGAAGGATATAGTGATGCATAATCTTTAACACCAAGTGCTTCATACGTAACAGATGGTTCAGGATCAAATACAATTGCACCTTCATAACTAGGAGTTTTTTCTTCTGGTTTAGTTAATACCGGATAAACATAACCTTCATCACGATAAACTTTTAAACAGAATGAAAACAATTTAATACCTTGTCCTCTAATAAAAAGATAACTTAAAGGTACAGAACATACATTAGCCATCTCAATATTTTTTGTTACTACTTGTAGTTTATTAATTAACAAATTTACAAGCCGACAATCTTTAATACAATATTTTGCTACAATAGATCTATCTTTTGAAGATCCTCTATATAACCTGAAAATATCTTTTGGACCAACATCGTCTTTAGCTTGTGACCAAAATAATTTACCAGGTTTTGGATTTTTAATATGTTCACATAATTCTTTATCCATTTTAATTGTTAAAAGTTTATTATCTTTATCCATTTTAATAATCTCATATTTTTTACCAATAAAATCAGTAACATATGCTAATACTAATTCAATATGAATAAAATCATTAATATAAATATCATTAATACCTTTACAATGTAACTCGCAATACTCACCTTTGACATCAATTTTGAAAATATTGTCACGAATAAATGTTGATGATACAAAATCAAGTTTATAACTAGTAAGTTTAAAAGTTTTTTGAACATCTTTCATAAGATCAATATGAACACGACCTGGTGTATCGAACATTTTAATTCGATTTTCACCAAGTGCAGATGATGCTAATTTAAAATCTTTATATCGACATTCATGATTTTTAAGTTTGCTAATTTTAGTTATACGATGTAACATATTTAATTGTTCATTACAACGATCATAAATATATGCCTCATCAAAATAAAATATATTATAACCTGTAATAATATCACAATCAGACCTAATTACTTCTTGTATCCATCCTTCCATCATTTTTTCTTCTGTATCATATGATTCAACAATTGCTCCAGGAACATCATCTGTATCTTTCAAACAAACAATATGTTGTCTATATGGTAGAGATTCACCTAAATAAGTATATGTTGATCCAATTTGAATAACAGCATCACCAGGCCGTTTTGCTTGAGGAAATTCACCATCAATAGAATGACATTCAATATCAAAACTTAAAATTCTAAGTGGAGCATTTACTTCTTTTTCAATTGAATTAACATTTCTCCAATCGACGCGTAACTCGATATCACAATAACTTTCTTTATCGCTATCAAATAATTCTGAATATTTACTAATAGAAACCCATCCACAACCTTTTACTTTCATAATATGAAAACATCTTAGCATTGGTGGTAAATTAGCTTCATATGTTTTAAATTGATAAGATTTAGTTAATACGCCAGGAATATAAATTTTACTTTGTTCAAATAGATAACGAAATTTTTTCATTGCATATGAATTATTGAATATTAATCTTGCAAATAAAAATTTTTTTCCATTTGTAAAACCTTCTGGTGTCATTTTTTCTACAATATCCATATTAATTAAACAAGAACGAAGTTTTTTCCATATTTTTTTATTCATATTACTTGTTAAATAACTAAAAATAGATTTTACTTTTGATTTAGATTCTTTCTTTGTCCATTTAGTTGGTAATTTAATATAAAAATATGGTGTAAAATTAACAATTTTCATATATACAGATTTACCTTCCATTGTTCTACCAAAAGTATGTATAATATAATGAAGATTTTTGGTAGTTTCCTCTTCGCTTTCTTCATCATCGGAGTCAAGTTCTTCTGGTTCATGATCCTCCATCCAATCATATAATTGAAATTCATAAAGCATTATTAATACTATTATATATTAATAATGTCTTTTTATCAATTTTTATTTATTAAATTAATTTTTACCTTTGTAATTAATATATTTTACTTTATATTTTAAATATTTTTTAAATAATGTATCTATATTGCTTATATTTAATACATGTTTTAAATCATTAGAATTTAACATTCTAGTTAATACTTTTTCAGCTGTAATATTATTAAAATCAACTGGTACACATGGTTTTTTACCAGTAACACAATAAGAGTTCCAAAATAATTTGTTATTTTGTGTATCATATTCAAAATTTTTAACTACATTATTAATAACATTATCTGTTTCAAATAAAATTCTAAATATATTATATGTATTTTCCGAGTTATTTTTAATTAATTCATTAAATTGTACCATATTTAATATTTTTTTTATATACATACTATAACCATATAAACTATTACCAATTGTATATATATCTCTACCTTTGTTTACATCTGTTAATGGTACTACACTATTAATTTGATTAGTACGATTATTTGGTTTTAAACGTGAATCAGGATTTGTATTATTTTCAAAATAAGAAAGATCAAAATCATATATACAAACTCTATATTTTCTTCTTCTAGTATATTCTGTATTATTTATTGTATATATTTTTTCGTCTGGTTGTTCTTTAATTAATAAATTACTAAAATGATTATCATTATGTATTACTCTTAATCTTGTATTTAACAAGTATAAACCATATATTAACTCAAATAACATTTCCATAATATTATCTCTATATATATTTCTATTTGGGTTTTTTAAATAAAATTTGTGGGAAAAATTAGTACATTGTTGTTTATAAAAGTCTGCCACCGTTGAACCACCAATATCTTCAGTAACAATAAAATAAATATATGTTTCATTATTGTATCTAATGTGTTTACCAGAATATGGGGATGTATCAGTAAATCTAACTTTCATGCCTTGAAATGTTTTTGTATTATAGAAAGTTTTAAAATCATTTCTTTTTATTTTAAATACACGATATATATTTACAAAGTTATCACTAAATTCATCATTAAGTTGTTTATTTCTTTCATTAATATAATTATATATTTTTTGTTCATATTCTAAATTACTATTACCAGATAAAGTAAATGTTTTCATAAAACATTTTTTACCATCCCAATATCCTCTAAAAATATTACTATTTGACGCTGAATTTGGTTTTTGATAAGAAAAATTATTAGTATTATTAATTAAATCTAATGTATCTCCATTTGTTAAACTAGTATTTAATTCTAACATACTTAATTCTTTTATTGTAGTATTAAAATCAAAAGGGTTTTTTAATATATTATATTTGCGCAATCTTTCTTGTTTTTCTTTTATTTTAAAATTAATTTTATTAATTATAATTCTTTTACTTGGTTCTAGAAAGGTTCCTTCAGATATTAATCTATTTATTACATCTAAATCTTTTTTAAACTCAGAAACACTATTAATAATATTATAAATATCATTTAAAATAAAATCAACATTATTTAATCTTTCAAATTTATTAATTATTTTATCATAATATAAATTAAATAATTGAGACTTATCTATATCATCAATTAATTCATAATTTAACATATACGCATTTTTTTCTAATTGAAAAGTGTCACTATCATATTTAGCAAAGTCAGCATCATTGTAAATATATTTATCTTTACCAACTTTATTAATATATACATAATGACCTGATTTTTCAGTACCACTGTGAACTCCAATTCCCTTTAATCTATAAACGCTACCATGTACTATTATTTCATCTTCTATATTTACATTATTATATATTTTTAGAGGAACACCTGTTGAATAATCAAATCTTTTTAATTGTATTATAATATTTTTATTTAATGGTGATATATTAAAATTTACTTTAGTGCCTTTAATTGGATATTTATTTCCTTTTGAATCTTTGCACTCATCTAGTTTATGATCACGATCTTTTGGATCAACATATTCATAACTAGTATAATTATCTAATAAATTATATAACGATAATTTACTTGTTATATTTTGTTTTATTTGTAAATTTAAATCTAAATATACTTCATCCTTTTTTAAAATGTTATTATCATTCTCACAGTATTTATTTTGTTCTACATCTATTTGTAAGTTTGTACGTAAATGTCTTAATTTTTCTGTATCTAATAATTTATCTAATAGTCCTCTAATTGCTTCTTCTGCATCTTCTTGACTATTACAAGTAAAATCAAAAATATCTATTATAGAATTATAATAAGTTTTTCCATTTGGTAAATAGTAATCTTTTAAATTTATTTTTTTCATATTTTTATTTAGTAAGTCAAATATATAATACAAAATTGTTAATATATTATTTTCATTTTTTTTATTATTCAAATTATCAATTGTCGTCTGTTGTAATTTTAGTATTTCATCACGTAGTATTTTTATATTATATAAGAATTGTATTGATGTATTTAAATAACATGAATTACCTACATTTGCAAGCGTACCTTTATAAACATCGTTATCTGCTGGTGGTAGTGGTGGTGGTGGTACTTTTACTTTTAAATCTTTGAGTTGCTGTTTTAAGCTTTCTATTTTTGCTTTTTTTTCTTTTAAAATTTCTACATATTTTTCCTGAGATGCTTTATTTCCATCTTTTAGTTTTATTATTTTCAGATCTAATTTATCTCTATTATCTTCTAACTCTTTAAGCTGTCTTCTTAAGTCACTTATTTGATCAATCTTATCTTTTTTAAGAAATGTATAATCGGAATATAATAAATTTACATTTTTTAATTTATTTTCAAGTAAATTTTTTCCCCATATTTTTGAATATCCTTTACATATTTCTATATCATTTACTTTTGATAATTTAACATTATAATAAGATTCATATTCAGGAATAGCAAAAATAAGTTGTTTTAATGTTGATATTCTTCCTTCATTTTTATAAGCATCATAAATTGCTTTAATATTATAACAACTATCGTCAACAAATTTATTAACTTTTAATTTTTCTAACATATCTATTTTTGGTGAAACTCTCATTATTATGTCATTTTTATCTATATTATTATGTTGTTCTGTTTTACTAAAATGTGTTTGTTTTAAATTAATTCCTTGTGATTTTAATAAATCAAAAATAGGTTTTGTATATTTATCACTATTTGCAGAAACAATTTTGATATTAATCCCTTTTGAAATACCATCTTTTATATCATCTATAGTATGTTTAAATAAATATGGTATTAAATATTTATAATTTTTTACAAATTTAGATGATAATTTACCATGATCTGGGTTACGATGAGATGTTGTAAAATCTTCACCTGGATTCATTAATTTATGAATTACGCCATCAAAATCATATGCCCATAATTCTTTTTTATCCATCTCGACAACATCAGCAATAACTCCATCTAAATTATATTCAGCTGTAATCCATGTATGATCTGATAATGGATTAGAGCCAAATATTCCCCATTCACCAAGTTTTTTACCACTATCCAAAGTAGTTAATAAATTTTGATTATTTGTACCAAATACATCTGATTTATAATCTAAAACCTCTTTAGGATCATTACGACAACATGTTTTACCTGCATTAACCATCCAAAAATTAATATTATTATCTAACTCTAAAGGAAATTTGTATTTTTTTACATTTGTAAATTCTAAATAGAACTCATTCGTATCACCCATAAATATTATATGATCACCTTTATTATAATTAATTTCTTTTATTGCATCATTTAATAATTTTATTGTTTTTCTTATTTCATTTTTACCTTTAAAATGTGTACCATTCCACATATGATCTAAATGAACATTTATTACAATAATATGTTTTTTAGTTTTTTTATGTTCTAATTTTATTACATTTATACCTCTATTATGTAAATTTTTATATACTTCTGATACTTTAATAAATTTATTTCGATTAAATAATATCATAGATGTATAATTTGAATTACCTCCATTATTTTTTATTGCAAAACCACCCATATTATTTAAATTATCCATACTTTTTAAAGGTTCTTTATCAGGATTTAACCATTCTGCTTCTTGTAATCCAACTATATCTGGATTTTCTCTAGCTATAATATTTATTATATTTTCTCTATTTTTAAGTTTTGCAAAAGTTTTATTTTTAAAATCTATATTATATGACATTAATTTTATAGTATTATCAGATTTTTCTACAATTGATGGTTTTTTAGCAGCATCTGCTTTTGCTTTTGCTTTTGCTTTTGCTAATGCATCTGCTTTTGCTAATGCATCTGCATCTGCTTTTGCTAATGCATCTGCATCTGCTTTTGCTAATGCATCTGCTTCTGCTTTTGCTAATGCATCTGCTTCTGCTTTTGCTAATGCATCTGCTTTTGCTTTTGCTTTTGCTTTTGCTTTTGCTATTACTTATGCTTTTGCTTATGCTTCTGCTTCTGCTTTTGCTTTTGCTTTTGCTTTTGCTTTTGCTTTTGCGTCAGCCTCAGCTTTACGTTTTGCTAATAGTTCTCTTCGTCTTTGTTCTTGTAAATTTACAACTGGTGGTTTTTTTATAACTGGTGGTTTTTTTATAACTGGTGGTTTTTTTATAACTGGTGGTTTTTCTACTGGTTTCTCTACAACTGGTGGTTTTTTAGCAGCTGTTTTTTTTGCTTCAGCCTCAGCTTTACGTTTTGCTAATAGTTCTCTTCGTCTTTGTTCTTGTAAATTTACAACTGGTGGTTTTTCTACTGGTTTCTCTACAACTGGTCGTTTTTTAGCAGCTGTTTTTTTTGCATCAGCTTCAGCTTTACGTTTTGCTAATAGTTCTCTTCGTCTTTTTTCTTGTTCTTCTCCAGAACCATATTGTATATTAAAATTTTTACTATTCCAAAATGACATATATGTATATATATTATTTTAGAATAAAATAATTATAATTTTTTTAATAATATATTTAATTCTTCAAACCATAATTCTTTTGCATTTTTATTAAATAATTCATTATATTCTGATTCTTTATTTTTCATTTGTTCTTTTAATTCTTCTATTTTTTCATAAGTTAATGAATATATAGACATACCTAAAAGATAATTAAATGTTTTATTTTCATCATTTATATTTTTACCATATTTTGGAAATTTATGCTTAATTAACTCTTCTTCAATAATATTTTTTTTACGATTATTAACTTTTAATTCTTTTCTAACAACCATAAGAATAAACTTAACTTTATAAGATAAAATATCTAGTTGGTATTTTAATTGGTTTAAAATATATTCTCTACGTTTATCATAAATATTTAAACGTTCAATATAAAATTCTTGAATAATATCATTTATTGTATTATATTTTTTAATACTACCGTCAACACTATAAAGATGCATATTTGTTAATTTAATTGATTTTTGAAGATGAAATCGTTTTACAATATTTGTTGCAGAATTTAAATATCCTTTAGTAAAAGATAATTCAAAATAAACTTTTTCATCTGTATTCTTATCTTTATAACTAAGAAATGATTTTGTTTTTTTAGAATTTTCAATATCAAGTAATTTTTCTAAAAATTCTTTATAATTTGTCGTCCATTCTCCAATAGGTAATTCTGTTATAATTATTTTATCACCTTTAATTTTATACTCACCTTCTATATTAAAAGTATGTTTATCTTCTTTTTTAATGCTACCAGTGAAATTATTATAATATGGAATCATTGATTTTAGTTTTTTGTCATCAAGTAATCTTAATAAATTATTAATAATATCTTTAGGATTATAATTTGGGATAGTTGTAGAAAATCCAGTACCAATACCTTTAGCACCATTTACAAGTACCATTGGAATAATTGGTGCATAATATTCCGGTTCAATTGCATAACCATCATCATACAATTGATTAAGTACAACATTATCATCTGGATTAAAAATATGTTTACATAATGATGATAATTCTGTAAAAATATAACGAGGAGATGCAGCATCTTTACCACCAAGTAAACGTGTACCAAAACCACCATTTGGTTTTAGTAGATTAATATTATTACTACCAACAAAAATTTGAGCCATACCAACAATAGCACCATTTAATGACATTTCACCATGATGATAAGCAGCTCGATCAGATACAAATCCAGCTAATTGTGCTACTTTTACTTCTGTTTTATCTAATCCTCTAAGATAAGCACCATATAAAATTTTACGCTGAGAAGGCTTAAGTCCATCTATAACATGTGGTAGTGATCGTAAATTATCACTATTAGAAAAATGAATAAATTCTTTATTAACAAAATCTTCAAATGAAATAAGTTTTTCTTCATATTTTAAAATATCTTCTCTATTATAATCCATTAACCATTTCTTACGAGCATCTGCTTTATTTTTATCAAAAGCAAGAGTCATAGAAATATCTGTAGTATTTTTTTTAAGACTTTCAACTGCTGATGAACAAAAATAATTAATTAGTTTATTATTTAATCCATCAAAATAATCTTTTGCTTCTTTTGATGTTGATGTACCAAGACCTTTATAATATTTAATTTTATAAGATTTACTTTCATCTAATTCTGACCAGTTTTCATATTCTGTTAAATTATAAAATATTTTTGTATCATTCCCTTTGAATGCTTTAACAATAGGTGTAGCTAAAGATGTAATAAACCCCTCACGTTTCATTAATGATGGCCATACAAAATGAAAAAAATTCATTAGTAATCCTTTAATATGACTTCCATCAACATCTTGATCTGTAAGACAAATAATTTTTCCATATCTAAGTGTATTAAATTCTTCGTCGGAATCATATGTATGTTCTTGTTTAAGACCAATAATTTGTTTTAAATGATTTATTTCATCATTTTTCATACGTTGTTGTACACTAGCTTCACGTACATTTAAAAGTTTGCCTTTCAATGGAAATACGCCATAATAATCTCTACCAACAATACTTAATCCAGCCATAGCAAATGATTTAGCTGAATCACCTTCTGTAAGTATAAGTGCACATTTTTGTGAATCTTTACTACCAGCTTTATTAGCATCTTCTAATTTAGGAATTCCTCTTATTTTGACTTGTTTTTTACCATCTAATTTTTTAAGCTTACTTGATTCTTTAAATTCTGCAAACTTTATAACTTGTTCAACGATACCACATTTAGCCACTTTTTTCATAAAAACATCTGTTGGTGAATATTTTGATCCAAAATTATTTACTTTTGTTGTTAATGTTTCTTTTGTTTGACTTCCAAAAGCAGGATTTTCAATAACACTATTTACAAAAAATATAAGATTCTCTTTTACAAGTGTTGGTGAAATTTTAATTTCTTTATTTTTCTTTTTAATATAATTATCAATCAGTGGTTTAACTACCATATCCATAACATGATTAACATGTGATCCACCTTTAAATGTAGAAATACCATTAACAAATGATACTACCTTGCCACCACTATCTGGAACATAAAGACAACCAATTGACCATCTTGAATTACTATCATCGTAATATAATTCATTATCTGGATAATATAGTGAAATATATTTTTTAAAACTATCTATTTTAATTTTTTCATTATTAAAAAATACTTTTAGTTGATTACTTGATGTTGCAGCTAGATCAAAAGCACGGCGGTGAAATAATTGTTTATGATCATTATCTAGATTGTTTAATTTAAATTTTTTAAAGTCGGGAAAAAATTTAACAGAAATATAACTATTTTTCCCTGAATATTTTGTTACTTTTGGTTTACCTGCTACACTCATATTTTCAGTCCAAGATTGTTTAAACTTTTTATTACGCTGAGCATCACCAATTTCAACTTGAAATTCTGTACTGAAAATATTACAAGCTTTTGCACCAATACCATTACGACCACCAGTAGTTTTCTTTTTATTATCATCATAATTTGAACTTGTTAAAAGTTCACCAAAAATCATACTTGGAACTAATACTTTATGTTCAGGATGTTCTTCAACAGGTATACCTTTATCACCATTATTATATACAGAAATATAACCTTCTTCTTGATTAACTTCGATTTTAATTGTATCACATGTTGAATCATTTTCTGCAGCATCACGAGCATTAACTAAAATTTCATCAAATATTTTAAAAAATCCTGGTACGTAACTAATATTTTTTGTTACAATTTTTTCATTTTCATAAACATCCATATTATCTGATGTTGGTTCAATATCCCCAATATAAGTATCAGGTCTTAATAACACATGTTCACGAGGAGTTTTCTTATCGAAATCTGTTGCTTTGGGCATTGAAATATAATTCTTATTATATCTTTAAACAAATTAAATCAATTTTTTAATAATAAAAATTGATTTAATATAATTATATTTATATTGTTATTTGTATTTAATATGAACAGAGTTCTGAACAAAGATCTTAATAGAATACCATTTAACTTACCAAATGAGTTAATTATTAAAATAATTAACTATTGTGATAATAAAACACTTTTAAAATTTAAAACATTAGAAGAGTTTAATATTTTTAAAAAAGATATTGATAAAAATATTTTTAAAAACAGTATTGTAGAATGGCAAGAAGTTGAATATGACTATATTAAATATAGCTTAAAAAATAGAATATTTGAAGATATGAAAAAAATTCATATCTTAACTTTTGGTTATAGCGATTTTAGACAACTTAAAATAGATAATATGTTTTATAATTATAAACTTTATTTTGATAATTATTGGAATAATGAAATAGATAATATATTAAATAGTACTAATTTTAAACAAATTAAAATAGATAAAATTCTTCTTAAAATAAAAAAAGATCTACATGAATTAAGAATAAAACATAATCATTATATGTATAGATTCCCGACCAATGTATTAGAATATGTATATTTTGATGAAATTTTTTAAATAAAGTATTTATACTTTAGACCATCTATTAACACCATTTTTATTTTTTTTTATAACCCAAATATTACCATCATTCCCTTTTTTTTTAGTACCGACTTTGAATAATGTAGCACTTTCACCAGGACTTGGTCTTTTTTTTTTACTTGGTTTTATTATTTTTTTACTTGGTTTTATTATTTTTTTACTTAGTTTTATTATTTGAGTTGTATCTTTTATATTTATTACATTATAATTTAATATTCTATCTCTTTTTTTTTTATT